>Ga0209200_1001814_pt1 | contig 20858 bp, 15 predicted proteins | sample AD_UKC033_MetaG_FD_184406 | JGI IMG/M metagenome (GOLD analysis project Ga0209200, IMG submission 184406) | Active sludge microbial communities of municipal wastewater-treating anaerobic digesters from USA - AD_UKC033_MetaG (SPAdes) (version 2) | ecosystem: Engineered > Bioreactor > Anaerobic >... | reverse complement strand
TTTTTTAAGGTATCCCTCCAAGAAATCATCATACTCCTCTGTATATCTTCTTTTAAGAAAAGAGAATGTATCATTTACCCTTAGTTCACAGAAGTTGGAAATCTGCAAAGCAACACCTTGAATGTAATTAAGAAATTTAAACTTACCAACAGCGTTATCTTCTTCTTTTTTAATCTCTCTTCTCCTTAAATGTACTGCAATTACTTCTGGGAAAACTAGAGCTACTAAAATCAAGGACCACCATCCCGCAACACCCCAGATTATTACTAATGCTCCAATTAACCTAATAATGTTGCTTAGAATTACAGAGAAATCGCTGTATGCTGTTATCAATCTATCTATAGAAAATGTAGGGGCATATGTTAAATAATCTTGAAATTCTTCTTTCTCCACATCCTGAAGATTTGATCTAGAGACTTTAGCCATCATCATGTATTTGGCATCTTCCCAAGTTCTTTCGTATATTACATTGTAGAAATATTCTCTCGCTTGTACACATATCTGGGTTACACCCCAGAGGGCAAGTATTAGAACTAGGTACAGAAAAGATTTTGTTCCAAGATATTCTGTTAAATTAAAACTTTCCCAAGAGAGCAAAATTTTAGCGGTTTCATCTATGAATTTACCTAGAAGGGTAATACTGTAAAGTTCAGATGCCGTAGATATGGCAAAGAGAATATCTCTTGATATTGCTGCTGTTGTATATCGACCGTATACAAATGAAAGAGATTTTTTTAATGTAGAGATTTTTTTCTTGTATTTCTGTAGTATCATTTGAATATGATAACATGGGAGAGAGAACAGTTGTATGAGAAATAGAGAATTTTTAGAAAATTTAATGTATGAATTATGGGAGAACCATTTCTGTGATATACCAAGAAAGAATATGGTTGTTATTAAGTTTGGTAAATATTCCAAAAGACAGTTAGGGAGTATTAAATTAGCAAATGGAAGAACAAAGATAAAAGGATTAATTAAAAACAGAAAGGATGATTTTTTAACACAGGATGAGAAGAGTATTACAGTTATAACTGTAACGAGATATTTCCAAAATGAGATTGTTCCAGAAGATATTGTAAGAGCTACTATTGCACATGAGATGTGTCATTACGCACATGGTTTTAGTTCACCGCTTGAGAAACAGTTTAATAATCCACATAAGGGAAAGATTATAGATAGGGAATTAAAAAAAAGAGGATTAGAACAATTACAGAAGGATACAGATACATGGTTGAAGGAGAATTGGGTTAAGATTGTTTATTAAAAAAAAGGAGGCTTTTATACCTCCTTTTTATAGTTCCACTTACATACCAGATTACATCATTCCACCCATCCCCATATCTGGACTCATTGGTGCTTTACTTTTCTCTTCTGGAATTTCTGCTACCACTGCCTCTGTAGTTATTAGCATAGTACCAACAGATGCTGCATTTACTAATGCCAACCTTGTAACCTTTACAGGGTCAGTTATACCTGCCTCTATCATATCTACATATTCACCTGTCTTAGCATTAAAGCCTAATTTTCCTGAGCAATTAGCAGCTACTACTGCACCATCCTCACCAGCATTCTCCGCAATCTGTTTTAGCGGTTCACTAAGGATACTCTTTAGGATATCTATACCAACCTGCTCATCTACATCTTCTAACTTTACATCATTAAGAACAGATTTAGCATTATGTAGTGCTAAACCACCACCAGCTACAACACCTTCCTCTAATGCTGCTCTTGTTGCATTAATTGCATCTTCAATCCTCATCTTTTTCTCCTTCGCTTCTGTCTCAGATGCAGCACCAACTTTTATAACTGCAACACCTCCTACTAACTTTGCTAATCTTTCCTGTAATTTCTCTTTATCATAATCTGAAGATGTTTTAGAAATTTGTGCTTTAATTTCACTAACTCTATCATTTATTGATTTCTTACTTCCTTTTCCTTCTACAATAACTGTCTTCTCTTTAGTTACAATTACCTTCTTTGCAGAACCTAAATCTGTAATCTCTACTTTGTCTAAGGTATTTCCAAGCTCCTCTGAGATGAATTTTGCATCTGTTAATACACAGATGTCTTTCAGCATTTCTTTCTTTCTATCTCCAAATCCAGGAGCTTTAACTGCTACTACATCTAATGTTCCTCTTAGTTTGTTTACTACCAATGTAGCAAGAGCCTGGTTCTCAATATCTTCTGCGATTATGACCAATGGTCTGTCTGCAGCTCCAAGAACCTTCTCAGCTATTGCTTGGATATCTTGAAGATTGGAAAGCTTCTTATCTGTTATGAAGATGTATGGATTGTCCATAACTGTTTCTAGAGTCTCTGCGTTGTTTACAAAGTATGCACTAACATAACCGTTATCAAATTCCATACCTTCTGTATACTCTACCTCATCATCAAAACCCTTCGCTTCCTCTACTGTTATTACTCCATCTTTTCCAACTTTCTCAAAAACTCCACCAATCATGTCTCCTAGTTCTTTATCATTGTTTGCAGATATAGTAGCCACTTGAGAAATTTCTTCAAGACCAGAAATCTTCTTAGCCTTCTTTTCAAGTTCTTTAACTATCATCTCCACACCTTTATCTATACCTCTTTTGACAGCAATTGGGTTAGATCCTGCAGAGACATTTCTAAAGCCTAAGTTTGCTATCGCCTGGGCAAGAACTGCTACTGTAGTTGTACCATCTCCTGCAAGATCGTTTACTTTACTTGATGCTTCTTTTATCATTTCGACTCCGACATTTTTAAAAGGATCTCTGTCTTCTATTTCTTTTGCTACAGTAACACCATCTTTGGTTATGATTTGGGATCCATAGCTTTTTGCTATGGCAATATTTCTTCCTCTTGGTCCAAGAGTTGTTTTAACAACATTTGATATTGTGTCCACACCTTCTTTTAGGGCTTTTCTAGCCTCTTCGTTATATATGATTGCTTTTGCCATTTTGTGTATGTATTAAATTTATTTTATGACTGCGAGTACATCGTCAGTATCTAGTATGAGATATTTGACACCTTCAATTTCAATTTCCTCTGGTGAATATTTTTTGAAATATATTCTGTCTCCGATTGCTACATCAAATGATTTTGCTTTTCCTAAAGCTACAACAGTACCAGTAGCAGATCGTTGTTCATCATTTACATTTGGAGGTAATACTAAACCTCCTGCTGTTTTTTCTTCAATTGCATCTGGTTTTGCTAAGATTCTTTTTCCTAGAGGCATTATGTTGATCTTTTTTGACATATTTATTAGCAGATTAATTTAAGGATTGCTAGAGAATTGTATCACAAGTTATGTTGTTGGACAAGCCTAATACACACCTTTTACCACTATATCTTCTTCTAAAAGTTCAATATTTGTAATACTCCTTCCAGAGAAACTGTTTTCATTTACAAGAACAATTGCATCACTAATTCCTTTGTTAATTTTCTCCTTAAGTGAGGAAGAGATGAAGGAAGGTAACTGAAAATTTCCAAGATACAGGTTGTCTACATACAGTTCTGCTGTTTCTCTATCATCTTTTATTATGTCAAAGATAAACCAGACATTCTTTATCCCGGCAACAGTTAAATTCAGATACACTTTCCATACTCCTTTTGAAGAATCTACACACATATCTTTTACAACTATATCACCCTCTTCTTTTCCAAATTCGGAGGAAATTAAATAGAGGACTTCTTCCTTCGTAAATTGTATGTAGTCACTTCTATCAGAGGAAAAAACAAAATTTCTTATCCTCTCATCAAAAGAAATCTCTTTAACCTGGTTATTACTTACACAACTTTTGCTCGAAAGGTTTAAACTGAACTCTCTTTCCCAAAGAAGATACATTCCTGTTAAGAAGATTGGAAGAAAAATTAGCAGTAAAAGGAAGATTCCAAATATCTTAAACAGTCTCTGCATCTTTCTCCCCTCTACTGAAAAATTTAGAGAATATTACCACGATCCTGCTTTCAAATTTATCTACCTCTTTTATTCTAAATATTTTAGATCCTATCCAGTAAGAGAGTAGACCGTATGAGCATACTGCTGCTGATAAAACAATAATTGACCATGTTCGTGTCGTGTCTAGCTGAAAATCAAAAAGCTTAAAGACAAAATACATTCCAATTGCCATTATTACTGTATTTAGAATCTTTACTAAGATAGGTTTAATTGTCCTCTTCCATGTAATTATCTTTCCCTTAAAATTAAGCAATAACATGAGAAGTATCATCTCTACAAAATACGAGATCCCAAAACCTAATGCTAAACCACCAACTGCCATGTCAGAGGTTCCTCTGTCTGATGACCATCTAAGAAAATCTTTTACAAAGGATTTCAGCACTACCAAGAAGCCCTCTCCGTTTGCAGAAGAAATTTGGTATACCATCTGATCAAATATTGGTCTCCAGTCATAGTAATGGCTAAAGAAATTGGTAAGATAGTAGGCAAGAACGATGTTTACTATGATACTGATAACAATTGCTACAAGGGGAAGCCATGTCTCCTTAAGAGCATAGAACGCCCTAAGAACTATCTGTGCTACAGTTTGTCCAATTATGGAAAATCCTAAGAGGACAAGACACCATGCAGTTAAAATTGTTGCCCTCCAGTCAAAGGCACCAGAGCCATATACTAAACGAACTATTGGGAGCCTAAGTATCATCATCATAGCCACAATTGGAAATACAATATACAAAGCAAACTGTATGGAAGAATCCAAGATCTTAACAAACTTCTTTCTATCTCCACTATGTTGTGCCAAATCAGGTAGCGCAACTTGTGCTACAGCACTTCCAATTATATTTATTGGAAAAAGATGCAAACTAATTGCAAATCTGTATGCACTAAGAGCACCAGCTGTAAGAGAGAAACTAATTAGGGTATTTACTAATCCATTTATCTGTTCTCCTAATATACCAATTGTTCTTGGAATTGCTAACTTGAATGTTCTCCATATATGTATATCTTGGAACGCATTTTTAAAATAGCTAGGACTAAGTGAAAATCCATCATTAAAATGCTTTGCAAATTGGGGAAGCTGTACTAGGAGATGTAATACAGAGCTAATAACCGCAGATATTGCGATTCCTTCTACTCCAAGATTTCCAAATACAACAAAAATGATAGGACCAATTATCATTCCTAGATTGTAGAAGATAGGTGCAAGAGAGGTTGTTAAGAATTCTTTCTTAATCTGCAGGTATGCTGTTACAAGACTGCTGGTTGCTAGCAGTATTGGTGAAAGCAACATCAATCTAGTGAGTGTAACAAACATATGGTAATCTGCAGGAGTTATTCTGCCTGACAGATCTAAGAATTTCTGGAGTACCTCTGAGTTAATAACGGAGTTTGTAATCCAAGGTGTAAATACAAAAAAAAGACCTGCAATCAGAAGGCAGGACACGGTTAGAACTATGAAAAGATAGTTGAAGAAACGATCTAAACTTTCTTTACCCTTTTTGTAGAAAATTTCAGAAAATATTGGAATGATAGCTGCATTAATAGAGCCTGCAACAAGAACAGTAAATATCATGTCTGGGATAGTAAAAGCTGCCCAGAATATATCTAGTTCATGAGAGACACCAAAGAGCTGAGCAATGGTTCTGAGTTTTAAAAATCCTAGTATCTTTGTTATGAAGAGAAGAAACATTACAAAAAAAATGCTGTTCTTCTTAAGTCCAAGCTTTATCATTTAGTATATATCAAGGTTAAGTTCAACTGTGCGAATAATATCATAATTTAAAGAGAATTTTTTATCAATTAATTTGTTTTTAATTTTTTATTGATAAATTGAGTTATGATGTCGTCTCTTCTAGATTTAGTATATCCAAAATCTTGCCATATTTGTGGCAAATATGGTGAATATCTTTGTAATACATGTAAGAAGAGTTTCAGGAAGGATCTGCCTGAATGTTATATCTGTCGAAGAATATCTCCAAATTACTGTACACATACACAATGTAAAAAAGATTACTCCTTGGATAGAGTTGTTGTAGCGTGGGAATACAACAAGATATCTTCAAAAATTCTAAAAAGTTACAAGTACAAAGGGATGCAAGATATTGGTAGATATATTTCTGAATTTTTGTTGGAAAGTATCAGGGGTATTGATTTTAATAACTCTCTTTTCATACCTGTTCCAATATCCTTCTTAAGAAGAAGTGAGCGAGGATTTAATCAAACAGAGCTACTTGTTGAGAATATTTCTAAACATTACAAATGTCATTTCTCTTTTGATTTAATTGGAAGAAAAATAGAGAAAGGGCATCAATCTTTGAAAGATAGAGACAGTAGGTTGGAAGAAACAATGTCTAATTTCTATATAAAAGATAGGTCATTGCTAGATAAGTACAATTCTGTAACAATTTTAGATGATGTCATCACGACAGGAAGTACTCTAGAGAATATCTCAAAGGTAATAAAGAAGGAAGCAGATGTTTCAGTAAATGCACTCTGTCTTTTTAGAGGTAAACCATATTACTCTCCAGCCTCAGCAGGTACTGTCTCCACGACTGGTGTAGTTTCCTCAGTTGGCTCTTCTGCAGTTTCTTCTTCTTTCACTTCCCCTTTCGAATCATCTTTTGCTAATTCATTCAATTGATTCGAAATTTCCTTGTATTGTTCTATATCTGTGTTACCTTGTATCTCCAATATCTTCTTTGCCGCTTTTAAGTATGATTCATATACTTCAATATTACCTTTCTCTTTATTAATCTCTCCTGCTAACATTATTGATGCAACATGCTGTGGATTAATACCTAAAACTTGAGTCAAAGCAGACAGTGCTCCATCTTTATCTCCACTTATTACATTTAGTTGTGCTTTGTAGTAGTACAATTCAAAATTCAAAGGATTTAATTCTATTGCTTTTTCAAGAGAGAAAAGAGCATCTGCAGTGTAATCATAGAAGCCAAAGCCTACTAGTCCCATATATACCCTAGCTCTAGCCTCCCAGTTTGCATATATAGCTGGACTTCTATCAATACTTTTTCGGATGTAATCTATAGCATAGTTCTTCCACTGTCCAATATTTTTTATTATTGTATTTGCTTCTTCAGACTCCTTATTTTTTGAATATTTCTCTGCTGCAATTCCTACCTGTTCAAGATACATCAATCCCAATTTTCTGTTCACAAGAGGATCCTTGTTGTCAAACTTCAATGCTTTAGAGTAGTAACCAGTCATTCGTTTTACAAAGTCTTCCCTCTGGTTAAGTGAAGGTTCTTTCTCGGCATATATCTTCTTCTGTTCGATATAGTATGATTCAGCTTTCAGTAAATATGCGCTCGATATTACTTTTGATCCCCAAAGAACCAAGAATCCACAAGTTATTAAAACCGTTACTACTGTAAGAAAAACATTGATATTGTACATCGCTTTTCCAGATTCTACTTTTGAAGAAACATTAACTGCCCAAAGTTTAAATACAAATTTATCTCCACTGCCCTTACCAAGGATATCTTTCAAAATACTATGTAGAGAAATTAATACAAAAAGAACAAATATTACATATATAGAATATGTAACAAACAGAGAGGAAAGAAAAAGAAATACAAGAGTAAAGTCAAACATAACAAGAAGGAATGCAGCATTGTCCTCCTGATATAATCTAAATCTCCTTAAATCATCTTTTAGAAGTTTTGCCAAAAGAAAACCAAAGAATCCCCAAGCGATTAGCCATATTAATCCTCCATTTGAGAATTTAGTAAAGAGTTCATTTCCTGCAAAGTAAAAATTTACACTGTTAAAAGAGATAAGTGCTTCATTTAGTGGTTTAAACATATTGTAGGCAATTGTATATGTATCTACTCCAAGACCAAATAAACCTTTCCATAACGAATCAACAAAAACAGAAGCTGCAATTATCCAAGAGATATCCGCACCAAGAGATACCTCTGCTACTAGATTTACACCCCTAGGAATAATGATTGCTCTCAAAGATGGTATTTGAAGTAATATAACTGGCAGTGCAATGGTTAGAAATATACCAATAAAAAGAACTACAAGATCTCTTTTTAATCCTCGCCCTATCTTTAATCTTGGTAGTACTAAAATTAAGATTAAAATTAGAATAATTGTAAAAAGTACAAGTATTGCTAATCCCTGATGAATTGAGAATACCCAAAGATTAACAATAGCTGGAACAAGAAAGAGATAGCACAGTGTCATAGCTATACTTTTTCCTTCTTGCCTTAACATTCTCTCCCCAATAATCCCCAAAGAAAGTAATATCCCTACCATATTAATCAGGACTTGAACTTTCTCAGATCTCAAGAGTGGTAAACCTGCCTGATGCATTTCTTTGTATACAGGAATTATTTCCCATATGTTTGATCCTAGAAAAGAGAATATACTCAAGATATTTGAAATAAACAAACCTCCTAGGAAGGAGAGTATTACCATCTTAATATCTCGCATATTATGTATGAATGTTCGTGCACTAAAAGATACTAAGATTACTGCTATGAAAACGATTAATCCTGAACCCAGTCTGTTGTCTACTCCCCAAAGGCTGGAATTAATATCTTTCGAGAGTAAGGTGGACAGTATAAGAGAGATTAAAATGGCAAACGAGCCCATATCTAAAAGGCTCTTTATAAGTGTGGCTTTCCCATCCCATATCAATTTAATTATTTCAATTCCTATAATAATCGTTGAAAATATGAGAATAACCAAAGACATACCCTTTTCAGTCCAATCCCATGGGAATGGAATTATGGAGAGAGGAAGAAGGAATAGCATGGCAAGAAATAGGTATTTTTGAATAACTGGGAGTGCAATTTTTTCTTTCTTGGTGCCCTCTGAATCTCTAAGCATATCTCGGCAGTGTAGTAAATATTATTCTATTTATCGTACCATAAAAAAAAGAGGAGACCAACAGTCTCCTCTAATTCTTTTACACGCCAGAAGGTTAATCTACAACCTCTCCCTCTTTGACATCGTCGTCCTTCTTTTCTTCTTTCTTTCTTTCTTCCTCAGGCTTTGACTCTTGAGCGACCTTTTCATACATCTTCTTTCCTACTTCCTGCATTTTCTCCATAAGTTCATCTGTCTTTTTCTTTACATCTTCCACATCAAAATCTTCTTTCTCAATTATCTTTTTTAGCTCTTCGGACTGCTTCTCAAGATCTTCCTTCTCAGAAGAATCTATTTTGTCTCCATTCTCTTTGATTAGCTTCTCAACACCAAAGCACAGAGTATCGGCCTCGTTCCTTGTTTCTGCTCTTTCTTTCTTCTTTTTGTCTTCCTCAGCATTCTTCTTGGCATCTTCGACCATCTTCTCTATCTCTTCTTCTTTTAATCCTGTAGATGCTGTGATGGTAATTTTCTGTTCTTTCTTAGTTGCAAGATCTACTGCTTTTACATTTAGGATACCGTTTGCATCTATAGAGAAAGATACCTCAATCTGAGGAACTCCTCTTGGTGCAGGTGGGATACCGTCAAGGATAAATCGACCTAAGGTCTTGTTATCTGCTGCCATTTCTCTTTCTCCTTGAAGGATATGTATTTCAACCCCTGGTTGATTATCTGCTGCAGTAGAGAATATCTGTTTCTTTTCTACAGGGATTGTTGTGTTCTTCTCTATTAATTTTGTCATAATTCCACCTAGAGTCTCTAATCCTAAAGACAGTGGTGTAACATCTAGAAGAGTAATGTCTTTTACATCTCCACCTAATACCCCTCCTTGAATTGCAGCTCCAACAGCTACAACCTCATCTGGGTTTACTCCCTTGTTTGCTTCTTTTCCAAAAAGTTCTTCAACTTTTTTAATAACTGCTGGCATTCTTGTCATACCACCTACTAGAAGTATTTCATCTACATCCTTGATTGAAAGTCCTGCATCTTTAAGAGCTTTCTTACATGGCTCAACAGTTCTTTCAATTAAATCGCTTGTTAGTTTCTCTAATTCAGATCTTGTTAATTTTTCTTTTAAATGTTTTGGTCCATTTGCATCTGCTGTTATGTAAGGGATATTTATCTCTGTTTCTTCTGATGTTGATAACTCTACTTTTGCTTTTTCTGCAAATTCTCTTAATCTCTGAAGTGATGTCCTGTCATTTCTTAAATCTATGCCCTCTTTTGCCTTAAATTGGTCAGCTAAGAAGTCTATGATTTTCTGGTCAAAGTCATCTCCTCCAAGATGTGTATCTCCATTTGTAGAGAGAACCTCAAATACTCCATCGCCAATCTCTAGTATGGAGATATCAAAGGTACCACCTCCAAGATCAAATATTGCAACTTTTTCTTCTTTTCCTTTTTCTACCCCATATGCTAGCGCTGCTGCTGTTGGTTCATTTACGATTCTTTTTACATCTAATCCAGCAATCTTTCCTGCATCTTTTGTAGCCTGTCTTTGAGAGTCATCAAAATAAGCTGGTACAGTTATTACTGCTTCTTTAACCTCTTCTCCTAGGAAATCTTCTGCATCTTTTTTCATTTTTGCGAGAATCTTTGCAGAAATCTCCTGTGGTGAGTACCACTTGTCTTTCATTTTTACCTCTACACCACCTGAGGAAGATTTCCTCATTTCAAATGGAAGAAGTTCTTTATCTTTTTTAACCTCTGGATCATCCCATGATCTTCCGATTAATCTTTTTACAGAGTAAATTGTTCCCTCTGGATTTGTTACTGCTTGGTTTTTTGCAGGATTTCCTACAAGGATTTCTCCTTTGTCACCAATTGCAACTACAGATGGGGTTAATCTTCCACCCTGCGCATTTGGAATTACATTTGGCTTTCCACCTTCCATGTAGGCCATTACGGAGTTTGTAGTTCCGAGATCTATTCCTATGATTTTTGACATATATTTATTAATAAAAATTTATATTTATTTTGAAACAACAACACGAGCTGGTTTAATTACAGTGTTGTCTAATATATAACCTGGCTGTACCAAGTCATATATTTCACCACTTTTTCCACCTTCTACGGTTGCTACTGCTTCATGTTTTGTTGGATCAAATTTATCCCCTTTGATTGGTAAATACTGTTTTATTCCTATCTCCGAGAATGATTTTTCTAATGACTGTATCGTTGCCAATATTCCATCTAACCAAGCCTTTGTCTTTTCATCTAGTTTTAATTCTTTACTTGCCTTTATTGCTAAGTTAAGAGCATCAAGAGATGGTATTACAGATTCACTCAGAGATTTCTTTAATTGAAAATATCTGATTTCATTTCTCTTCTCTGAACTTTTTACAAGATTTTGATAATCAGCTAGTGCTCGAAGCATCTGCTCCTTAATTACTAAATTTTCATCTTCGAGTTTATCTATTATTAGTGCTAAATCTTTTATTTTTTTGCTTTCTAGTTCTTTCTTCATATTTCTTGTATTTAATTTATCTCCATCCAGACATTGCATTTTCAAGAGAATTTTTTACCTCTCTTAAAGCAGGAATTACTTTAGAGTAATCCATTCTTTTTGAACCAATAACACCTACATACGAATTGCTTTTATTCCAGAAGGGTATCTTAGTAAAAGCCATAGCACAGTCTTGCAGTGTACCTACACCTGACTCTTCACCAATTAGAAGTGACACTCCAGAACTTGAATATTTCTGAGCCATATTTTTAAGAAATACATCGTCTTCAAGAATACTAATTACACTTTTTATTTTCTCGATTGATTGGAATTCCTCATATGCAAGAATGTTGGCTAATCCATAGTATCTAACATCATCATCTAGTATTAGGAATACTACAGAATCTGTTTCCTTGGCAAGTATTTGTAGAATTGATTTAATAACAATATCTTTAGAGAATCTGTCCCTAAAGATCCCCTGTCTTATTTCTACAGAAACAAGAGGGTTCAGAGATGACCTATCTATTATTTTAGACACATACAGCCTCAATGCTTGGTCTGTTGGTAATCTTCCAGATGATATGTGATTCTTTTCCAAAAGTCCTAGAGACATTAATTTGACCATTTCGTTTCTAATAGTCGCAGAGCTTACTCCAAGGTTGTATTTCTCAACCAAGGATAGCGAACCTACTTCGTTTGCATCATCCATGAACTCTTTAATTACTGCCATTAAAATGGCATTTTGCCTTTCTGTTATATTCACTTTTAGCAGACAATAAGTTTAGGTGCTAAAGTATATCGTGGAAAAGTTTGAGTGTCAAATATTTGCTGAATTATTGTCAAATCCCCCATTCTTTGATATACTCCTATCCATTATGGAAAAGATTGTATTCACAAAAAGAAATATCCTTGGTAAGAAAAGTAAGAATCTTTTGAAAGAGAATCTTACCCCTGCAGTTATATACAATGCAAAGGGTGAATCCACAAATATTCAGATAGATTCAAGAATAGCGGGACAGATATCTAGAGAAGCAACTTCCACAACTATTTATGATGCAGAATTAGATGGTAAAGCATCAAAAGTATTAGTTAAAGAGATAGATTTTAATCCTATGACAGAAGAATTAAGACATATTTCTTTCTTTGAGATTGATGAGTCCAAACCCATGGTATTTACAATTCCATTCCATATTGTTGGTATTTCTCCAGCAGTAAAGAATAATCTAGGTGTTTTGGTTGAGGCTTTAGATAGTATTGATGTTAGATGTAAATTATCTGATCTTAAGCCATTTATTGAAATAGATATTTCTGGTTTAGATCACCCAGGACAGAGTATCGCTGTTGAAGATATTAAACTACCAGAGGGAATGAGCTTAATAAATGAAGATACTAAGAAATCTACAATCGTTACAGTCACAGAACCTCAGAAAGAGGAAGAAGTTATTGCTCCTGTTGCTGCAGAGGGAGAAGAGGTTGCAGAAGGTACAGAAGTTACAGAGGAGGGAGCAGAGACTCCAACAGAGGAACCTAAGTAGTATTCTTAAAATATTTTTCCATAACAGGTATAATATCGTATGATTTCAGTAATTATTACCTCTTTTAAAGAACCGCATACCATTGGAAAATGTATTCAGTGTATAGCAGATAAAAAATATTCTGGCATTATTAAACCTTTCGAGATAATACAAGTATCCCCAGATGAACTAACTCTCAAAGCTGGTAAGAAAATGGCTAACATACTTAAACTTTCCAATAGTGAGTACCACCATATCATTGATCCTCACAAAGGCAAACCGTATGCTCTTAAATTAGCACTCAAGAAAGCAAAGGGAGATATTATTATCCTTACAGATGGAGATACTTTTTTTGGAGAAAATGCAGTAGCAGAATTAATTAAACCATTTGAGAATGCCAAGATAGGAGGAGTAAGTGGAAGACCAGTGTCTCAGGATAGTAGAGAAAATATTTTTGGATATTGGGGACATCTTCTTTCAGAGTCAGGAGACCACAGGAGAAGAAATACTATGCAAGAAGTAAGAAGAAACGGTTATTATGTGAGTGGTAAAAGCTTCTATCCCATGAGTGGATATATCATGGCTATAAGAAATATTGATCTAAAAATTCCAGATAATGTACTTTCAGATGATGCATATATCTCATACTCTCTTCGGAATGATGGGTATGAAATTGCATATAATCCGAATGCTACCTGTTATGTCAAATATCCTACTAATTTGAAAGATTACTACAAGCAGAAAGTTAGATCTCTTGGAGGTTTTAAGCAGTTAAAAAAGTTTGGAATATTCAAGAAAGATAAGCAGAGTAGAAGCTTTTTCATAGAGTTACCATATGCTTTCTTTGTTCTGAAATATCCAAGAAATGTTAAAGAGTTCGTATGGTCTCTTCTTCTCTTTCCTGTTAGGTTAATAACTTGGATAAAGATATTTTGGGAGAGAGATATATTACGAAAAGATATGCCTTCTACTGGTTGGGAGAGGATAGAGAGTACTAAGTAACCCCTAGTATGTTAAATCTAAATGAAAAAGGGGCCTGAGCCCCTCTTAAATCAATATAAATTCTATGCTTAAGCTTACCATTTGAAATGTGCAAATGCTTTGTTTGCTTCTGCCATTCTTTCAGTATCCTGCTTTTTCTTAATAGCCTCACCTTCACCATTGTATGCGTTTAGAAGCTCTGTAGCCAATGTCTTATCGAATGATGTGCCTGATTTAGCTCTTGATGTATCAACTATCCATCTAATAGCAAGTGTCTCTTGTCTTCTTGGAGATACAGGTACTGGAACTTGGTAGTTAGCTCCTCCTACTCTTCTTGCTCTAATTTCAAGTGCTGGTTTAACATTATCTATTACTCTATTCATAAATATTGCTATATCTTTTTCCTTTGCACTTTCAGCAGCACTGTTTAATGCTGTATATACTAAATCCTCCGCAATTGTTTTTTTACCATCTTGCATTACTTTATTTATCAATCTAGAGATAGTTAGATTACCATACTTTCTGTCTCCTACTTGTTCTCTTCTTTTTGCTCTTTTTCCTCTCATTTTTATATTCTTTAATTAAAACTAGTCTGCATTTTTAGGTGATTTAGCACCGTATTTTGATCTTGCTTTCTTTCTTCCTTGTACACCTGCAGTGTCATATTTACCTCTTACAACAATATATTTAACACCTGGGAGATCTCTTTTTCTTCCTGCTTTTAGAAGAACAACAGAGTGCTCCTGAAGGTTATGCCCCTCACCTGGGATGTATGCTGTAATTTCCATACCATTAGAAAGTCTTACTCTTGCTACTTTCCTTAAAGCAGAGTTAGGTTTTTTTGGTGTCATGGTTTTTACCTGAAGACATACACCTCTCTTAAAAGGGTTCTTCTCTCTTGAATATCTATTTTTAAGAGGATTAAAGTTCGTAGCAAGTGCTATATGCTTAACTCTCTTTGCTTTAGATTTTCTAGGTTTTCTTATTAATTGGTTAATAGTTGGCATGGTCGGTATTATATAACAAAATCAATCAAAATTTAAGCTCTGCTACATCATTTATATCTTTGATCTCAGCTCTCTCTCCTACAGGTATTAATCTTCCGATGATTACATTCTCTTTCATACCACGAAGGAAATCTGTTTTTCCTAATATAGCACTACTTGTTAGTACTCTTACTTGTTCCTGGAATGACATGGCTGACAAGAATCCTTCTGTATTTAGAGATGATGTCTTGATACCAAATAGCTTTGGAGTTACCAATGCAATGTTCTTTCCTTGGCTTAGTAATAGTCTATTCTTCGCATCTGCTAAGAATCTATTTACTAAAGATCCTACTAGAGAATCTGTATCTCCTGATTCTTCTACTTTTCCAAGTCTTGCCATTTGTCTGAGGATAATTTCTAGATGTACATCATCGATTGGAACACCCTGCTCATTAAATACCTTCTGAACTTCGTCAAGAATATATTTTTGTGCTGTAATTATATCTGCTACTATAGAGAGTTTCTTAGGATCTACTGAACCTTCTACTAATTGTTGTCCAGCTTTTATTGTTTCTCCATCTTCTACAAGTATGGATACACCTGGCAGTACAGATACTATCTCCTCTGCCTTGATTGTTCCATTTATTCCCATAATTCCACCAGTTAGGGTTACTTTTCCATCGAAAGGAGCTTGTTTTTCATTCTCTTCAGCATCTATGAAAATTATTTGACCCGCTTTAACTTCCTGCTCATTCTCTACCAGAACTTTCTTGGCTTTAGATACAACATAGAATCTTGTACTTTTCTTCTCCCCTGAGATTGAGATTGTAGCTGATTCATCTTCGGCTATCTCTACATGAACTTTTCCATCAATAGAGGCAATGTCTGCTTCTGCTTTTGGTGTTCTAGCCTCGAATAATTCTTCAATCCTTGGAAGACCCTGTGTGATATCAACCTTAGCAACACCTCCCTTATGAAAAGTCTGCATAGTCATCTGCGTTCCAGGTTCTCCAATTGATTGTGCTGCTATTACGCCTACTGCCTTACCCATTTCAATCTCTTGTCCATTTTCCAGGTTTAATCCATAACATTTCTTACAAATTCCAATTGGTGAATCACATAACATTGGAGATCTCACAGAAATTTCACTTAAATCTGATTTATCTATTTCCAAAGCAATCTCTTTTGTAATTGCTTCATTTTTCTTAGCAACAACCTTTTTACCTATTTTAATATCTCTTGCAGGAACTCTTCCGAAGATTCTATCTACGAAATCCATTCTTCTGTCATCGTCTCTCTTTAGAACAAGTCCTTCTCCTTCGTAACCACAATCGTCCTTTCTGATTATTACATCATGAGCTACATCTACAAGTTTTCTTGTCATATATCCAGAAGATGATGTCTTAAGGGATCTATCTGCAATACCTTTTCTTCCACCATTTGCAGCTACAAAGTACTCAAATGCACTTAATCCATCTCTATAATTGCTCTTAATTGGCATTGGTACCAAGTTTCCTCTAGAATCTCTAACTACACCTTTGATTGTCAATACCTGTCTTGCCTGAATCTTTCCACCATTAGAAAATAAATATCTCTACAAATATACAGGATTGTTTTTCTCCAATTTCTGCCATGCTTTTTCTGCTAATTCATTTGAGAAGTCATCCCACATATTTGTAGAGATATTTATTTTCTCATTCTTTGTCATCAATCCTTGTAAGTAGTTCTCCTGCAGTTGCTCGTCTTTCTCTTCAATTTTCTTAAGCTCGGAGACCATATCGAAATCGACATTACAGTCACCCATTGAGAAGGAGAATCCTAGATCTGTTGCATATTTAAATCCTAGAAGCTTCATATTATCCAAAAGCTCTACTACATCTTCCATAGGTCTTGAGTTCTTGATGTCGTCAATTATTCTCATAACTGTTTTAACATTTACTCTGTCATTTAAGAATTTGTAATCTTCTGGAAGAATGCTGTTAAATATTACTCTACCAACTGATGTATTTAATCTCTCACCCTTAGCTCTCACTATTATCTCTTCTTTAATATCAATCAAATCTCTCTCGTATGCTTTTACTGCACTCTCTACTGATTCATATATTCTTGGATTTTTCTTTGGTTCGAAATCTGTCATTAGGTAGAATCCAAGCAACATGTCCTTTGCAGGACTTGCAAGCACCTGACCGTTAGAGATATTCACAATACTCTTAGAAGACATCATTTCTCTCTCTGCTTCCTTTCTAGCCTCGTCAGTTAGAAGAATATGTACAGCCATCTGGTCTCCATCGAAGTCTGCGTTGAAGGCTTTACACACCATTGGGTGTATTCTAATAGCTTCTCCTTCTACAAGTTTTGGATAGAAACCCTGTACACTATATTTATGTAATGTAGGTGCACGATTTAGAAGTACTGGTTTGTTTTTAATTACCTCTTCCAATATATCCCAGATTAAATCTTCCTCTTCCTCAATCATTTCTTTAGCCATTCTCACATTTGGAGCAATTTCTCTAATAAGAAGTTGCTGTATTACAAATGGTTTGAACATTTCTAATGCTACAGATTTTGGAAGTCCACATTGATCAAATTTCAAACTTGGATCCCCATCTATAACTGCACGACCAGAATAGTCTACACGTTTTCCAAGAAGATTCTTTCTAAAGATACCTTTCTTTCCTCTCAAATCATCTGTTAGTGACTGATATGGTAATCTCTTGTTGTTCATCATAGCCTTTGATGGTCTATGTGAGTTGTCTATCAAAGCATCTACAGACTCTTGTAACATTCTCTTTTCATTTCTCAAGATTACATCTGGTGCTCCAATTTCAATTAATCTTCTTAAACGATTGTTTCTGTTAATAATTCTTCTGTAAAGATCGTTAAGATCTGAAGTCGCAAATTTACCACCTGATAAAGGAATAATTGGTCTTAGCTCTGGAGGTAAAACTGGAAGAGTAGTTATTATCATCCACCCTGGATTTAGATTATTCTTTTTAAACCCTTCTAGGTATTGTATTCTTCTTATTGTAGCTAGCTTTCTCTCACCTTTCTCTTTTTCCGCTCTCTTTTTCAATTTTCCAATCTCTTTCTCTAAATCCAAGCTTTCAAGTAATTTCTTGATTGCCTCAGCTCCCATCATAGCTTCAAAGAAGAGTAGATCTCTCTCCTCTAACTCAATATACTCATCCTCTGAGAGTACTGTTCCAACTTTTAATTTCTCAATAACAAGAAGAATCTTTGTATATGCTGACTCTAATTCTTCCTCTTTTTCTGCGAATTCTCTTCTAATTTTTGCTAATCCTTGTTTTCTACTATGCTCAATCTGACTTATTTTGAATTCAGTATTCTTTCCTTTGTTCTTTTTAACTTCTTTTATTTGGTCATCATACATCTCACTAGTCATTTTTAGCTCTTCTTCTAGCTGGCTATTCAATGAAGTAACTTCTTCTTCCTTTTGTGCATTGGCTTTCTCAATTATCCCTGCTTTTCTATTCTTCTCTACACTTACTACCATATATCTGGTGTAGTAGATAACAGAAAGAAGTTTTTTATGAGAGATGTTTAAAACGATAGACATCTTGTTAGGAATACCGTATGCAAACCAGACATGAGCAACTGGAACACATAATTCAATGTGACCCATTCTCTCTCTTCTAACATCTTGGGTTGTAACTTCTACTCCACACTTATCACAAACAATCCCCTTATATCTAATCTTTTTGTATTTTCCACAGTAGCATTCATAATTCTTGGTTGGTCCAAATATCTTCTCACAGAAAAGACCATCTGGTTCTGCTCTAAATGTACGATAGTTAATTGTTTCTGCTTTTGTAACCTCTCCGTAAGACCAGTTAAGAATCTGTTCTGGAGAAGCTAATGTAAGCTTCAATATATCTACTTCGTTTAGATTTTTCTTCTCGTTAAATATTTTCTTCATTTTGTGCTACCTCCTCTTCTTCTGTCGAAGATTTACTTGAAATTAAATCCATATTCAAACATAGTGCATTAAATTCCTTAGAGAGTACTTTGAATGATTCTGGAATATTTACATTCTCAATCTTCTCTCCATGAATAATTGCTTTGTAAGCTGCGGATCTTCCCTTAACATCATCAGATTTAATGGTTAACATTTCCTGAAGTGCATAAGGTGCTCCGTGTGCCTCTAGTGCCCAGACTTCCATTTCCCCGAATCTCTGTCCACCCATTTGTGCTTTTCCACCAAGTGGTTGCTGAGACACTGCAGTGTATGGTCCTGTAGATCTAGCATGCACCTTTTCGTCTGCAATATGATGTAGTTTTAGTACATATTTAATTCCTACTGCAATTTGTCTTGGAAATTTCTTTCCTGTTCTTCCATCATACAAAGTAATCTTTTCATTCATCTCTAAACCATGTTTTTTTAACTCTTCCTTCAACCATTCATCGTTTTTACCTTCAAATATAGGGAATGCTAATTTCTCACCCAATTCTTTAGCATATCTTCCATAATGAATTTCTTGAGCCTGTCCCATGTTCATTCTTTTTAGGAATGTCGGAGTAAGAACTAAGTCTACAGGTTCTCCATCTTCTGTGAAAGGCATATCTTCGATAGGTCTAATTGCAGCAACGGTATTTTTGTCTCCGTGTCTTCCTGCGATTTTGTCTCCAAAGTTAATCTTTTTTGTATTTGCTACCCAGACTTTCACCTCCTGCAAGACTCCTGGAGAAAGTTTATCTCCCTTCTCTGCAGAGAGAATCTGACTTCTAATTACAATTCCATCTTCTCCATGAGGAATTCTCAAAGAGTTATCTCTAACATCGCTTGCAGACTCTCCGAAGATTGCCCTTAAGAGTCTCTCTTCTGCTGTTAGCTCTTTTTCTCCTCTTGGAGCTACTACACCTACCAAGATATCTCCCGACTTGACCCTTACACCGTTTCTTACAATTCCCATTGCGTCAAGTTTTTGAAGTATTCTGTCATTAACATGTGGAATATCTGCCGTGATTACCTCAGGTCCTAATTCTGTATCTCTAATTTCAACTGTATATTCTCTAATGTGTACAGATGTTAAAAGGTCATCTCTAACAATTCTTTCAGAAATGATAACTGAATCTTCGTAGTTGTATCCCTCGTAGAACATGAGTGCTGCTTTAAGGTTGATACCCAAAGCAAGTTCTCCGTTAACCATGGTTGGACCATCAACAAGGATATCATCTTTCTTGAATTTGTCACCTACATTTAATACTGGTTTCTGAGAGAAACATCTGTTGTCATTACTCCTATAGAAGGAGACAAGGTCATAATCTTTGACTCCTGCTTTCTTATATTTAACAGACATTTTCTTTGCATCTACATAGTAAACTTCGCCATCATCTTCTGCGTATATTCCCCATAGAGACTGCTTCGCAACAACCTCCTCCAATCCTGTACCGATAAGTGGAGATTCTTGTTTTACAAGAGGAACAGCTTGTCTTTGTTGATTTGCTCCTACTAAGGCTCTCATTGCGTCATTGTGAGAAACAAAAGGAACTAAAGCCATACCTAAACCTGCTTGCTGACTTGCAAGAAGATCTACATAATCTACTGTATTTACATCCTCAAGCATGAAGTCACCTTTATGTCTGACAGGCACTATTGTATCTATGATATTTCCAAATTCGTCGGTGTTAATAGTTGCTGTTGAGATAAAATGGCCTTCTTCTTCCATTGCATCAAAGTAAACTACCTCTTCATCAATAAATGGTTTTACTTTTACATTTTTAATATCTTTTTGCTCAACAACTTTCTTTACTAATTCTTCTGTTAGAAGTGTCCCTGCCTTAACAAGAACTTTCTTCCCAGATTTAATATCTTCTGAAGCTACCTTGTTAAGTAATTTTGTTTTGCTATTCTGTACCTCGTGTAGAACTTTTCTGTAAGGCGCAGAAAGAAACCCAAATTCATTTATCTTTGCTAACATAGCCAACTGTGTTACAACACCAATACTTGCACTCTCTGGACTTGTTACTGGGTCAAATTTAGAATACTGGGAATTATGTACCTCTCTGATTGAGAATGTTGCTCTGTCTTTAGAGATACCACCAGGTCCACCTGCAGTTACTTTTCTTTTGACAGA
>Ga0209200_1001813_pt1 | contig 20882 bp, 19 predicted proteins | sample AD_UKC033_MetaG_FD_184406 | JGI IMG/M metagenome (GOLD analysis project Ga0209200, IMG submission 184406) | Active sludge microbial communities of municipal wastewater-treating anaerobic digesters from USA - AD_UKC033_MetaG (SPAdes) (version 2) | ecosystem: Engineered > Bioreactor > Anaerobic >... | reverse complement strand
GCCGGGGGGATAGTCGCCGTGCAGGATGGCAGAGACCAGGGCGTGCTCGGCGTGGGCGGCGGGACGGTCGAGGGATGAAAGGGTACGCATGAGGGAGCGCTCCAAAACGTCGCTGGTAAGTGGTCTGACCAGTTGTTCAAATTCTACCCCAGGTCGCACCCGATGTCAAGATGGCAATGCGCCATTTCCATCAGTTCTCATTCGGTCCGGGAGTCAAGGCATTCCGTCCGGAGTCGAGGCTTTAGCCGGTTCCGCCCGACGTGGGTGTGCTGCACGGGCCGCCTGAAGGCTCGACTCCGTGCGGCTGATCTGTCCATTTGTCCGGGAGTCGAGGCTTTAGCCGGTTCCGCCCGACGTGGGTGCGCTGCACGGGCCGCCTGAAGGCTCGACTCCGTGCGGCTGATCTGTCCATTTGTCCGGGAGTCGAGGCATTCTGGCGTACCGCCGAGCGCGGCGGGAGATAAAAAAACGGGCCGCCAGGTCAAACCTGGCAGCCCGTCACAGAGGTGCGAAGGGGGGTGGGACTTAGAAGTCCATGCCGCCGCCGCCGCCCGGCATGGGCGGGGTCTTTTCCTTCTCAGGAATGTCGGTGATCAGCGCCTCGGTGGTCAGGATCATGGCCGCGATGCTGGCCGCGTTCTCCAGGCCGCCGCGGGTGACCTTGGCCGGGTCGATGATGCCAGCGTTGACCATGTCCAGGTACTGCTCGCTGATGACATCGTAGCCCAGGCGCTTGTTGCCCTGCTCTTTCTGCAGGCGGCGCACGGTCTCGACGGTCACGGCGCCATCCTGGCCGGCGTTGGCCGCGATCTGGCGCATGGGCTCTTCCAGCGAGCGGCGCAGAATGCGCACGCCGGTCAGGATGTCGCCCTCGACGCCGGCCTCAGCCTTGTCCAGCGAAGCCACGGCGTTGACCAGGGCCACGCCGCCGCCGGGCACGATGCCCTCTTCCACGGCCGCGCGGGTGGCGCTCAGGGCATCCTCGACGCGGTGCTTCTTTTCCTTCAGCTCCACCTCAGTGGCAGCGCCGACGCGGATGATCGCCACGCCGCCGGCCAGCTTGGCCAGCCGCTCTTGCAGCTTCTCCTTGTCGTAGTCGCTGGTGCTGTTCTCGATCTCGATCTTGATCTGGTCGATGCGGCTCCGGATCTGCGCGTCATCGCCGCGGCCGCCCACGATGGTGGTGTCGTCCTTGGTGGAGACGATCTTGTCGCAGCGGCCCAGGTCGATGATCTGGGTGGTCTCCAGCTTGCGGCCCATCTCCTCGGTGATGACCTGTGCGCCGGTCAGGATCGCCATGTCTTGCAGCATGGCCTTGCGGCGATCGCCGAAGCCAGGGGCCTTGATGGCCAGGACGTTGAAGACGCCGCGCAGCTTGTTCAGCACCAGGGTGGCCAGCGCTTCGCTGTCCACATCCTCGCTGATGATCACCAGGTCGCGCTTGCCGATCTGGATCAGCTTCTCCAGGATCGGGACGATGTCGGCCGCGGCCGAGATCTTTTTGTCGGTCAGCAGGACGTAGGGATCCTCCTGCTCGGCTTCCATGCGCTCGGGGTTGGTGATGAAATAGGGGGAGATGTAGCCGCGGTCGAACTGCATGCCCTCGACGTACTCGGTCTCGAAAGCCAGGCCGGTCTTGCTCTCCTCGACGGTGATGACGCCGTCCTTGCCCACCTTCTCCATGACATCGGCCAAGAGATTGCCGATTTCCTGGTCCTGGGCGGAGATGGCGGCCACTGCGGCGATCTCGTCCTTGGTGCTGATCTCGATGGACTGTTCGCGAATGGCGTCGGCCAGGACAGCCACGCCGCGCTCGATGCCGCGCTTCAGCAGCATGGGGTTGGCGCCGGCGGCCACGTTCTTCAGGCCCTCGGTCACGATGGTCTGGGCCAGCACGGTGGCGGTGGTGGTGCCGTCGCCGGCGATGTCGTTGGTCTTGGTGGCGGCTTCCTTGAGCAGCTGGGCGCCCATGTTCTGGTAGGGGTCTTCCAGCTCGATTTCCTTGGCCACGGTCACGCCGTCATGGGTGATGGTGGGCGCGCCCCACTTCTTGTCGAGGGCGACGTTGCGGCCCTTGGGGCCGAGGGTGGTCTTGACGGCATTGGCGAGGGTGTCCACGCCAACCTTGAGGTTGCGACGCGCTTCCTCTGCGAAAACAAGTTGCTTAGCCATGTTAGCTCATTGCTCCTTAAAAGAATGTTCTTCGGTGTCTGTTCTGGTGTTGAACGGCGCGGAATTAACCGACGATGGCCAGCACGTCGCTCTCGCGCAGAATGAGATACTTCACGCCATCCATCTTGATCTCGGTGCCGGCGTACTTGGCGTACAGCACCCGATTGCCCACGGCCACATCCATCGCGATGCGCGAGCCGTCGTCCTTGCGGCTGCCAGGCCCCACGGCCAGCACCTCGCCCTCCTGCGGCTTCTCTTTGGCGGTCTCCGGCAGAATGATGCCGGACGCGGTCTTCTCTTCCTGTTCGACAGGCTTGACCAACAGTCGATCACCTAGCGGCTTGAGATTCATAGCTTTCTGAGCTCCTCTATGGTGGTTTTCTAGTGTGACACGCGGTCACTGGGTCTAAAAAGAACGGTGTTAGCACTCAGGGTATCAGAGTGCTAACACCGGCTATCTTACATCAAGAGTTAAAATCGGTCAAATCGCGGTCGGCGGCAATTCAGGGCTGACGCGGCTCGGCTGGGCCGTCTCTACGGCGGGGCGCCGCCGCAGGCGCGGATGCTGTCGGCGGCGTCGACGTAGGGAATCATCTCGGCGTCGATCTCCAGCGCCTTCTGCAGGTTGGGCACGGCGTTCTCGCAGTCGGGCGTCTCGATGTTCAGGTAGGAGCGGCCGATGATGTAATAGTTGATCGCGGCCACGTTGCCCAGCTCGATGGCGCGCTGCATGTTCTCGATGGCCTCCTCGTAGGCCCGGCGCAGGTAGAGCCCGACCCCCAACTGCTGGTAGGCATCGGGCATGTCCGGCTTCAGCTCGACCGCCTTGCGCAGCTCGCGCAGCCCCAGCTCCTGATCGCCGACCTGGAAGAGGGTCTTGCCCAGCTCGAAATGCAGCCAGGGATCCTCCGGTGCGCCCTCCAGCCCGCGCCGGAAAGCTGCGATGGCCGCGTCGAAATCGTTGAGCGCCCGATAGTTGCGTCCCATCACCAGGTAGATCAGCGGCAGGCGCGGCTTGAGGTCGGCCGCCTGCTGATAGTACTCCAACGCCTCGGTATACTTGCCCTGCACCTCATAGGTGTAGCCCATGATGCGCACCACGTCGAAGTCCCGGGGGGCCAGGTCCAGCGCCACCTCCGCCTCCTGGACGGCCTGACGCCAACTGCCCAGGCTGGCCAGCACCTCGGCCAGCCGGGCATGGGCCTGGGCCAGGGTCGGGTCCATCTGCACGGCAAGCTGGGCCACATCGTAGCCTTCATCGTATTCCTGATTCCAGGTCAGCGCCATGGCCAGGGTCGCCTGGTTGAGCGCGTCATCCCCGTCGATGGCCACCGCCTCGCGGGCCGGCGCCAGCGCCGAGCTGTACTGCCCGCCGTAGATGTACAGGTTGGCCATCTCCCGGCGCACGTCGTCGTTCTCCGGCTCCCGCTCGGCAATGGTCTGCAAGACGGTCGCGGCCTCGACCACCTTGCCCTGGTCGATGAAGCTCTGCGCCTCGTCCAGGTAGGAGAGCGCGCTGCGGGTGGGGGTGGGCGACGGCGTGGGGGTCTCGAAGGGATTGCGCAGCAGGTCATACTCCTGGTTGGCCAGAAAGCTGATCACCAGCAGCGCTGCTATCGCGGCGATGAGGAGCGGCGCCGGCGAGCCTTTGCGCCGCCGCCGTCGCCCGCGCTTGTTGTAGTCCAAGTACATGGGATTACAGGTCGTGAAGCGGTTCAGACAAAACGGTTGCTGGAAGAGCGTCCACAGTTCAGCCCGGCAGCGCCGGCAGGTCACGGCGCGCGGTCTGCAGGCCCTGCAACAGGCTTGGATGCAAGACGCTGTTGGCGGCCGCCACGTTCCGGTCGCCCGGCTGCCAGGGCCGGCCGCTGTAGGTGGAGACGATGCCGCCGGCCTCGCGCACCAGCAGCACGCCCGCGGCCATGTCCCACAGTTGGATGCCGCGCTCCCAATAGCCGTCCAACTGGCCAGCCGCCACCCAGGCGATGTCCAGCGCGGCCGAGCCGGCGCGTCGCACGCCGCGGGTGCGCGGCATAAAGTGGTTGAACTCGGCCAGGTTGTTGTCAGGATTGCTGGCCCGATCGTAGGCAAAGCCGGTGGCCAGCAGGCTGGCGCGCAGCTCTGCCGTCGTCGAAACGCGCAGGCGTTGACTGCCGCGCCACGCGCCCCGACCGACCTGCGCCCAGAACAACTCCTCGCGCAGCGGGTCGTAGGTCACCCCCAACTCCGACTGGCCATCGACCAGGAGCGCCAGGGTGACGCTGAAGACCGGATAGCCGTGGGCGAAATTGGTGGTGCCGTCCAGCGGGTCGATGACCCAGACCGGGCCGGTCGCGGGCAGCTCGCCGCCCGCTTCCTCGCCGTAGATCGCGTGGTCGGGAAAATGCCGGCGCAGTCCCTCGGCGATCAGGCGTTCCGAGGCCAGGTCGAACTCTGTGACCAGATCGACGCCGCTGCTCTTGTTGGCGACAGTTCCGGCGCCGTTTTCATGGCCGCGGCGCAACAGGGCGCCGGCCTGGCGCGCCAGATCGATAGCGATCTCTAGCATCTCAGTCCTCGTTCTGCCCGCGCCGCGGCCGCGCCGCTTTCAGCGCCGTCAGACATTTGATGGGCACGTAGACGCCGCCCAGCGCGGCGCCGGCCGAGCCCTCGCCGTGAAAATCGGACCCGCCGGTGACCAGCAGGCCATGCTGCCGGGCCAGCCGCAGCAGCCGTTCGATCAACACCGGGGTATAATTGGGGTAATAGACCTCCAGCCCGGCCAGCCCAGCCTCCACCAGCGTGGGCAGCGAGGCTTCCACCGGCATCGGCTCCAGCACGCGGCCGCTGACCAGCGCAATGAAGGGATGGGCGAAGACGGGCAGACCGCCGACGCGCCGGATCATGCGGCAGGCGTCGGCCGGCGACAGCTTGGCCCGCTCGACGTAGGCCGGGCCGTTGCGGCCGATCAGGCGCTCGAAGGCCTCGCCCTTGTTCTGAACCAGCCGCGCCTCGACCAGGGCCTGGGCGACGTGCGGCCGGCCGATGGCGCCGTCGCCGGCCAGCTCCTGCACCCGCTGGAAGGAGATGGGGTAGCCCAGCGCGGTCAGCTTACGCACCATGGCCTGGGCGCGGCCAACGCGTCCCTCGCGCAGCCGGCTCAGCTCAGCCTGGAAGGCGCTGTCGGCGTAGTCGAGGCAATAGCCCAGCATGTGCAGCTCCCCCTGATCCACGTCGCAGCTCAGCTCCACCGCGGGGATGACCTCGATGCCAGCCGCGCGGCCGGCTGCCAGCGCCTCGTCCAGCCCCTGGGTGGAGTCGTGGTCGCAGACCGCGATGGCGCGCAGGCCCATCTCCGCGGCCATCTGCACCAGCTCAGTTGGACTGTGCCGGCCGTCGGAGGCGGTGGTGTGGCAGTGCAGGTCGATGAGGTTCATGGGGCGTCAGGGTGGCTGCTCACTGAGCGCTGTTGGCGGCGAGCCAGTCGTGCAGGCTTTCGCGGGTGGTCTCGAAGGCCAGGTCATCCCAGGGGATCTCCTGGGCGCTGAACCAGCGGGCCTCGCTGACGTCGTCGCTGGCCTGCAGGGCGCCGCCGATGACCTGGCCCTGATAGGTGAGCAGCAGGCCGGGCTTGTCGGGGTTGCTCGTGCGGCGGATGCGCAACAGGTTGCCCACGGCGACGTGCAGGCCGGTCTCTTCCAGCGCCTCGCGCGCGGCCGCCTCGTCGGGCAGCTCATCTACCTCGACGAAGCCGGCCGGCAGGGCCCAGAAGCCACGCCGCGGGTCCACCGCCCGCCGCACCAACAGCACGCGCCCCTGGTCGCCCAGCAACACGGCCGCGGCCACCTTGGGATCGCGGAAATGCACGAAGCCGCAGGCGTTGCACGCGGCCCGCGGGCGGCCAAAGGCCTCGCGCTGGGTCAACGGCTGTCCGCAGGCTGGGCAGAAACGATAGTCAACAGGTGGCATGGCAGAGATCGCAGGCCGCGACGACGGGCCGGCCCTTCATTCGCCCACACTGCGCCGCGCGGCCCACAGGTTGCTGAGCGACGAGTTGGTCATGCTGACGCAGCCGGTGGAGAGGATCAGCCGCTGGCCGGCGGTCTGCTGCACGGCGTCGGCCGCCTCGCGGCGCACGTCGGCCGGCGCGGCCAGGTGTACGGTGCGCCGGTCCAGGCCGCCTGACAGCGCGCCGGCGAAATGGGCCGCGCCGTCGCTCAGGCTGGGCCCTCCCTCGCGGTCGTGCCAGTTGAGCGCCTGCACCGGATAGCCGGCCAGCAGGTCGAAGTAGACGTTCAGGCCGTGGGCGTGGACCATGTTGAACCAGAAGCCGCCGGCCGCGGCCAGAATGCGCAGGTCCAGCGGCTGGCCGAACTGTTCATATTCAGCGCGGCTGAGGCGGGTCGGCTCGGCCAGTTGCACGGCATAGAAGATGCCGGCGATGCCGGTGTCGGCCAGGGCGTCGACGGTGCGCAGCACGCTTTGCGTGATCCGCTCCAGGCCAGCCTGCACCGCGTCCGGGTGCTGGCGCAGGTGGGGCAGCAGGTGGGGGCCGGCCAGGTTCTTGGCCTGGGCCAACGGGCTGAAGAGGGTCATCAGCACCGGCGTAGCGGGGCCCACGGCCTGGCAGACGCTTTTGACGGCCTGTCGGGCCTGGCCCAGCGCGCCGGCGGCCGGGTCGAGCACCGCCAGCCTGGCCCAATCGCCCGGCTGTTGAATCGCCGTGTTCTGATAGCTCCAGGTCCCCTCGTCGCCCCCCTGCCACGCAGCCCGCACCCCCCAATCCTGGATGCAGTAGGAGCTGGAGGGAGTGACCTTGAGCAGGTCCCAGTCGAAGGTGCGCTGCCACCAGATGTGGGCCGCGGCCAGGTCGTCCGGTCGGGCGTCATCGCCGGGAAAATGGCGCCAGAGGGCCACGGCCGGCCGGTCAACCGGCTGGCCGGCGGCAAGGGCCAGCAAACGTTCACGCTTGCTCATGGCTGGCAGGGTCATGATTCTTGCTCCGTATAGCCTTCGATGGAGACAAAAGCCCGCGTCGGCAGTTGGCCGGTCGGATCGACGGCCAGGTACAGCACCGGGAAGCGATAGACGGTGCGGGTCTGCTTGGGCATTTCCCAGCCCTGGCCGCGCAGAATGATCAGGTCGGCGGTGTTGTCAAAGGCGTAAAGCTCCAGCGGGATGGTCAGCAGGCGCTGGCTGTCGGGATGGAACCAGGCCGAGGATTCGCCGAATTCAGGGTCGGCGATGGCGGACCAGTCGTAGCTGGCCAGTTCCTCGGCGATCTCGGCCAGCTTGGCCTGGGCTGCGGCCTGCGCAGCAGGCTCATCCCAGGTCACCGACTCGGCCTGGCTGATGGTCAGGCTGTCGCCGGCTGCCTGGCCGCTCACCCGCACCAGCCCGGCCGGCGCGTCGGCGAGGGTCACGGGGTAGCCGGCGCAGGCCAGGGCTGCCTTCTCCAACTGGCAGAGGGTCAGCGTGGGTTGGCCCGTTTCATCGGCCGCGTAGATGCCGGTCAGGCCGGTGAATGGGCCATCGGGCAGCGCGGCGGCCGGCTGGACGAACTGCATCTCCATCACGTCGGTGAAGAGCGGGGGGAGCTGGGTGGGCAGTGGGGCGACCGGCGTGGGAGTCGCCGTCGAACAGGCGGCCAGCAGCAGAATGGTCATCAGGCAGGCTGGCAATGCAAATCGTTTGATCAGATTCATGCGCTATGGCTCCTGGGCGCGTTTGTCACGCGCCGCAGCCAACGATGATAGCACAAGAGAAGATAAGGAGCAACTACGGCGTCTCTGCGGCAGCGATGCTCATTTCAGTAGTTCACGATTTATGCCTCACGCAAAGACGCAAAGGCCGCAAAGCGCGGATCGTCTTGGCGTTCTTGGCGACTTTGCGTGAGAATCGTGAATCACTGAAATCGGATGGCTGCCAAACCGGAGTCGAGCCTTCAGGCGGTCAGCGCGATAACCGCACGTCGGCCAGACCCGGCGAAAGCCTTGCCTGCCCACGTCGCGCCGGGCTTTCGTCGGGCGACCGTCACCCGCCCCTCTTCTGAAAGTAGCGCACCAGCCCCTGCACGCACATCTCCGAGGGCACGATGATCTCGAAGCGGGCGGCGGCGGCGGCATCGACGCCGTCGGCCAGGGCGCGGGCCGCGATCCACGGCTTGTAGGCGTCGATGATGGCCTCGCTGCTCTCCCCGGCCTGCCAGCGGCGGTAGACGAACTCCGCGGCCAGCGTCAACTGCTCCGCCGCCTCTTGCAGATGGGCGTCGACCTCGCCCGCGACCGGGCCGAAATGGGTGGGGAAGAGCTGGTCAGGCCGCAGCTCGGCCAGCCGCGTCAGGCTGCGCCGCCAGGCCGTCAGGTCAATCTCCGGCGGCGGCGTGGGCACGCGCACGTGCGGCAACGCGGGAAAATGCACGGCTGCCACGTCGCCGGTGAAACAAAGGCCCTCCCACAGGTAGGCCAGGTGATGCCAGGCGTGGCCGGGGGTATCCACTGCCGTCACGGCCAGCCCGGCCGCGTCGATCACATCGCCGTCGGCCACGGCATGCACCTGGCCGGCCGGCGCGGGCCGCGTCTCGCCCCACAGCCGGTCCATGGCAGCGCCGTAGATGCGGCCGGCCGAGGCCAGCAGCTTGCTGGGATCGACCAGGTGCGGCGCGCCCACGTGGTGGACGTGCAGCGTGGCGCCGCTCTCCTGCGCCAGCCAGCCGGCCGCGCCGGCATGGTCCAGATGAACGTGGGTCACCAGGATATCGGTGACCTGAGCCAGCTCGATGCCCAGCCGGGCCAATTCCGCCTTGAGCGTCGGATAGGACGAGGCCGGCCCTGTCTCGATCAGGGCCACGCCGCGCGGCCCGCGCAGCACGTAGCTGGCGATGACGGCCGGCTTGCCCTGGAAGTTGAGGTCGATGATGTCGATCATTGCGTCGTGCTCCTTTCAACCGGAGAAGGCTCCGCTTGGATGTTTCGATTATAAGCCAGCCCGATGCGCTGCGGAAATACCGGGTCCCGCCGGCGTCACTCCCGCGACGGCGCGGGACCCGGCTAAAGCCTCGACTCCTGCGGGGCCCGGCAGCCGCGCGGAGTGGAGGCTTCAGCCGGGCGTAGGGCGAGACCCGGCTAAAGCCTCGGCTCCTGCGGGGCGGCGGCTGGGCGTCGATCTTTGCCGGACGGCAACATTGACGGAGGGTCAGGCCGGTGTTATACTACCCGCGATGAACCCCGACCTTCTCCCCGCCGGCAAGCTGCCCAATCTCCTGCTGGACCAACTGCTGCGCCGCTTCACCGTTGCCGATCCGCGCCTGCTGGTAGGGCCGCAGATGGGGGTGGACGCGGCTGTGATCGACATGGGCGCCACCTGCCTGGTGGCTAAGACCGATCCCATCACCTTCGCCACCGACGCCATCGGCTGGTATGCGGTCAATGTCAACGCCAACGACATCGCGGTCATGGGCGCTACCCCGCGCTGGTTCATGGCCACGGTGCTGCTGCCGGCTGGCAGGGCCACCCCCGCCCTGGCCGAGGCCATCTATGGCCAGATCGCTGATGCCTGCGCCGCGCTGGGCGTGGCCCTGGCCGGCGGTCACACCGAGATCACCGTGGGGCTGGACCGGCCCATCGTCTCTGGGACCATGCTGGGCGAGGTGGCGCCGGAGCGGCTGCTGCGCTCGTCCAACGTGCAGCCGGGCGACCATCTGGCGCTGTTGGGGCGCGTGCCCATCGAGGGCACGGCGCTGATCGCGCGCGAGAAGGAGGCGGAGCTGCTGGCCCGCGGCTTCGATTCGTCCTTGATTCGACGGGCGCAGGGCTTTCTGCACGATCCGGGCATCAGCGTGGTGCGGGCGGCGCAACTGGCCGCCGGCGCGGCGGCCATTCACGCCATGCACGATCCCACCGAGGGCGGGCTGGCCACCGGCATCTGGGAGATGGCGCGGGCCTCGGGTGTGGGCATGGCCATCGACTTCGACGTCGTGGACGTGCCGCCGGAGAGCCAGGCGCTGTGCGCGGCCTATGGGCTGGACCCGCTGGGACTGATTGCCTCCGGCGCGCTGCTGGCGGCCCTGCCGCCAGACCAAACTGACCGGCTGTTGCGGGCCTGCCAGGCCGCGGGCCTGCCTGCCCAGGTCATCGGCCATGCCACGGCCCCCGGCGGCGCGTTGAGCGCCCGGCGCGGCGGGCAGCTTGTCCCCTATCCTCAGTTTGCTTTCGACGAAATCACCCGCATTTTTGGCTGAGATGCCCCACCCCGGCATCAACTCAACGGTTGGAGGAGGGTTTTGGGTCAGTCCTGATGGCACCCCGCGCAGACCTGGGGATCGACGGCGAAGGAATGGCCGGTGATGGCATGGCCGCTGACGGCCTGGCTGGCCTGGTCGGCCGGCCGGGAGAGGTGACAGGTGATGCAGACGATCCGCTCGCTCTTGTGAACCTGGTGAATCTCGTCCTGGGTGTTTTGCTGATGGCAGCCGGCGCACAGTGCATCGGTGCTGGCCTTGACGCGCGTCCGCTGGGCGTGTACCTCGTGGCAGGCGACGCAGGCGATGCCGGCCTGGCCATGGCGGCTCGATTCCCATTCGGCCAGGGTGCTGGTGTGGCAGGAGCCGCACAGTTCCTGTGAGGCGGCCATCTCCATGCTTTGCCCCGGGTGGCTGGCGCGGTAGGGGCCATGACAGGCCTCGCAGGTCACCCCTTCCATCACGAACTGGCCTGTGACGGCGTTGTATCCGGTGGCGTGGCAGGCAAAGCATTCGCCCGGCTCGGCCGCCTCGTGCAGAAGTTCTCGAAAGGCGGGGTTGAAGGAGGCCTTGGCGTGGGTGGTGTCAGCCCAAGCGTGAAACTCAGCGGGATGGCATTCGGCGCACTGCTGTGGGCCGCGAAAACCAGGCGCCAGGCTGCCCAGGCTGCTGGCATCGGGCAAAGGCGCGCCCACCCCGGCCTGCCCTGCGGAAACGTAGACGGTAAGCGTGACGGAGCCGATCAATATGACAGCGGTAAGCAACAAAGCCAGCCAGGGGCTATGACGCCTCAGGCTGGCAGCGGTTGATCGATTCATGGTGTGAAGCGCACTATCTCAAACCAGAGCTCCTGGCGTTTCGGTTGGGCGCATCAGAAGGAGCTTTCACTGGCAGCGCCGGTGGGCTGGGCGGTGGGTTCCGCAGCAGGCTCGGCCTGGGTTCCATTCTCCGCCTCGGCCTGCCATTTGGCATCCAGTCGCTTCAGCCCGTAGGCGATGGCGCCCGTGATCAGCAGCGGCACACCCAGCCGCAGGATAAAGAGCAGAACCAGTAGTGTCGCGTTGGGCAGGCTTTCCATGATGTCACCTTTCCTTTGGCCGGGGATCGGCCCTTGATTTCTTGATCTCACGTGTCAGCGTTGATCGTTTCTTAGCTTCTGCTGATAGCATATCACGTTGGGGTCAAGGAATCAATCGGGCGATTCCCCCATCTTTTGGCGTGGGTGACTTTCCTAGGTTTTCCACCTGCCGCATGGGTGATTAGGGTCCACCCACGGTGATCAGGCCTTTCTCGATGGCATATTTGACCAGTTCCACGCGGTTGTGCAGTTGCAGCTTGCGCATGATGTTCTCGCGATGCCGGTCGACCGTCTTGACGCTGATCACCAGCGCGTCGGCGATCTCCCGGTTGGAGTTGCCTTCGGCGATGAAGGTCAACACCTCCTGCTCGCGCGGGGTCAGCTCCTCGCGCGTCTCGGACGCGCTGCCCTCGCTGCGGTGCAGGAAATCCTTGACCAACAGGCGGGCCAGCGACGGATAGATGTAGACATCGCCCTGGTTCACGATGCGGATGGCCGACAGCAGGTCGTCGGGCGCGGCCCGTTTGGGCACATAGCCTGAGGCGCCGGCCGCCAGCATCTCGAAGAAATATTCCTCATCTTCATGCATGGTCAGCGCCAGCACGGCGATCTTGGGCTGTGCGGCCTTGATGCGCCGCGTGGCCTCGATGCCGCCGATGCCCGGCATGGCCACATCCATCAGGATCACGTCGGGCTGCAAGGCGTTCGCCAGGGTCACGGCTTCTTCGCCGCTGTTGGCCTCGCCGATGATCTCCACCTCCGGCTCGGCTGAGAACAACATGCGCAGTCCGGCGCGCACGATCTGATGGTCATCTACCAGTAGCAAGCGAATGGTTGACACGGTTCCACTCCGGCGATGTAGGCAGGGTGATGGCGATGCAGGCGCCTCGTCCCGGCGATGAGTTGATGGTCATGTGGCCGCCGATCAAACTGGTGCGTTCCCGCATGCCCAGCAGCCCCCAGCCCGCGTTGCGGCCGGTGCGCTCCAGCGCCCGCTCTGCATCGAAGCCGCTGCCGTTGTCCTGCACTGCCAGGCTCAACGCGGTGGGGGCGAAGCTCAACACCACGGTGACGCGGGTGGCGTTGGCATGTTTGGCGATGTTGGTCAGCGCCTCCTGGGTGATGCGAAAGAGGACAGTCTCGTATTCGGCCGGCAGGCGGTAGGGGCTGCCCTCGACCACCAGCTCGGTGGGCAGCGAGCGCCGCTGTTGATAGTTTTGCACGTACCATTTCAGCGCCGCGGGCAGCCCCATGTCGTCCAGGATCTGCGGTCGCAGATCGGCGATGATCTGATGCAGCTCGCCCAGGGCGTTGGTGCTGTAGCCTTTGATCTCACGCACCGGCTCGAGCAGGCTGGCCGGCGCCGTGTTTTCCTGCTCCAGACGCATCTCGACGCCGCGCAGGCCCAGGGCGATGGCCGTCAGCGATTGCCCGGTGGCGTCGTGCAGCTCGCGGGCGATGCGCTTGCGTTCGGCCTCCTGGGCATCCACTACCTGGTTGAGCGCGGTGATGCGCGCCTGATTGGCGGCCTCCAGGCGACGCTGCGACTCCACGTCGAAGGCTTTCAGCGAGCGGATCATGAACACCAACAGGACGATGGCCGTCAGCCCGCGGAAGAGCTGCACCGGGATGCCAAACCATTGCAGGAAGAGCGCGCTGTTGAGGATGTTGGAGGGCACCAGCGGCGTCTCGCGCACGAAGATCTGGCCGATCACGCCGAAGAGCAACAAGGCTGTGGTGGCCCAAATCAGATCCTGGCCGAACTGGGGCATGTTGGCCTCGCGGAAGGTGCGCTGCTGCGTCATCAAGGCCCAGGCGCCCAGCAGCGCGGCGGGGATGGCCAGGCTGTAGCGCGCCAAGGCATCGGCTTGAGCCACCAGCAAGGTCGGTTCGGGTTGCAGCGTCAGCGCGATGATCACCACCGCGACCAGCCAGAAGAGCACCATGCCCAGCACGGGCAGCCAGACCTGACGCCGGGAACTGCCCGGCGGACTGAGCAGGGTGAAGCCAAAGCCCAACAGCATGGCAAAGGAGAGCACCAAAAGGCTCAGCCGCAACACCTCATGCAGCATGGTGGGGGTGTAGCCGCTGTTGAGCACCGCGATCTTCTGGTACATCTCGATCCACTCATGGATGCCATGCAGAAAACCGAAGAGCGCCAGCGGCACGATGGCCTGGACAAAACGAAACTCCGAGTCCCGGCGGCTGGCCAACGCCAGGGCCAGGCCCAGGGAGAAGAAGGCCAGGCCGTAGAAAAAGAAGACAACGATGATGTTGCGCACGAAGAAGGCCGAGATCGGGTTCATTCTGCGCCTATTCTACCACCCTCCGGCGGCGGAAGGTATGATCTTGGTCATGTTATGGGCAGGCAATTCCAGCTATGACGGCTGTCGATGAGGAGTCGAGCCTTTAGGCGGTTCGGCGCACCCGATTCACGCCAGCCAATCCTGCCCGGACCCGGCTGAAGCCTCGACTCCGTGCCCGATGCCTCGACTCTGCCCGGACCCGGCTGAAGCCTCGACTCCGTGCCCGATGCCTCGACTCTAACGGACCCGGCTGAAGCCTCGACTCCGTGCCCGCTGAAGCCGCGACTCTGCCCGGACCCGGCTGAAGCCTCGACTCCGTGCCCGATGCCTCGACTCTGCGCGGACCCGGCTGAAGCCTCGACTCTGCGCGGACCCGGCTGAAGCCTCGACTCCGTGCCCGATGAAGCCGCGACTCTGCCCGGACCCGGCTGAAGCCTCGACTCCGTGCTTGATGCATCGATTCCGTGCTCATTGACTCCGCCAGCGCCCAGTCTGCCCTGCAAAAAAAGGCGTCCCGCCGGTCTTGGTCGGCGGGACGCCTCAGATTCCATCGTATTCTGTTCTTTTGACCCTCAGCGCGCCGTTGGCGCTGCCTGCCGGCGCCGCCGGCCGCCTGGGCTTATTCCACCACAGGCAGATCGGTGACGCTCAGCTCGCCAGGCCGCGGGGTTGGCGGGGTGACCACGCCGGGCGGCGGCAGCTCCTGTTGGCTGCGCACCTTGGGCACGTTGGCCGGGTTGCCGCAGAAGGGGCAGAGGGTCCAGCCCAGCTCCAGCAACTGGCCGCAACTGGGACAACCCTTCTTGACCTGGGTGTGACAATAGGCGCAGAACTGCCACCCTTTCTCCACCACCCGGTTGCAGTTGGGGCAGACCAGTTGCTCCTCGATGCCGCGCAGCAGCGCTTCCTCTTCCAGCGCCCGGTCGTAGGCCTCAGCCAGCGTCTCCTTGGGGCGCAGCAGCAGGTAGAGCATCAGCCCCACCAGGGGAAAGATGGCTACCAGCACCATGGCCAGCACCGCGGCGAAGATATCGCGCGAGCGGGAACGAATATCGCGCCAGGTCCAGATGATGATTGCCAGCCAGAAGGCCAGCACAAACGCGCCGCACACGGCCACCAGCACTTGCAGCACTGAGCCGATGGCGTTCGAAATTTGACCAAGATCCATAGGTGAGAGAACCTCTTGTTGTTTTTAGCATGGCCCGTCCGGGCTTACGCTCTCTTTGACCTCTCGCGCCGGGCCTCAGGGGAGAGGGCGCCAGGGCGGAAAACTGGGTCATTATAGCGCATCGACAGCCAAAGCACGAATCGACGCCCTCAATTCAGCCAATCTTCGCCGGCCTCGTCCGACGCGCCGGCCAGCAACACCTCACGGCCGCGGCCGGCGCCCTCGTCCGGCCCCACGTAGCCATCGACCTCCATGCGTGCGATCAGCTCAGCCGCCCGGTTGTAGCTGACCCGCAGCCGGCGCTGCAGCCAGGAGACGCTGACCCTTTCCTGCCCCTGCACCAGGTCCAGCGCCCGTTCATACTGGTCATCCTGATCCTCCAGCGCAGCCATCAGGCCGGTCCAGGGGTAGCGCGGCTGGTTGGGGGCCAGCTCCGGGCTGGGCAGCGTCTCTTTCCAGAAGCGCACCAGCGCGTCGACCTCCTTCTCCGCCACGAAGCAGCCCTGGATGCGCTCCAGCTTGGCGCTGTCGGGGCGCATGAAGAGCAGATCGCCCCGGCCCAGCAGCTTCTCGGCCCCCGGCGTGTCCAGAATCACCCGGCTGTCCATCTGGCTGGTGACGGCAAAGGCGATGCGGGCGGGGAAATTGGCCTTGATCAGCCCGGTCACCACATCCACGCTGGGGCGCTGGGTGGCCACCACCAGGTGGATGCCGGTGGCCCTCGCCATCTGGGCCAGCCGGCAGATGTAGTGCTCCACCTTGTCGGGCGCGGCCAGCATCAGATCGGCCAGCTCGTCGATCACGAAGACGATGCGTGGATAGGGCTCCAGGCCGCGCCATTCGGCCGGCTTGTTCTTGCGGTCGACCTTGCGGTTGTAGTCCTTCAGATTGCGCGCGCCTACCTGGGAAAAGCTGCGGTAGCGCTCGTCCATCTGCAAGGCCAGCCAGGTCAGCGCGCCCACCACCTGATCCACGTCGGTCACTACCGGAGAGATCAGATGGGGCGCGCCGTTGTAGGCGGGCAATTCCACCCGCTTGGGATCCACCAGCAAGAGGCGCAACTGGTCGGGGCCGTTGTTGAACAGCAGGCTGGAGACGATGCTGTGAATGCACACCGACTTGCCGGAGCCGGTGGCGCCGGCAATCAGCAGGTGCGGCATGGCGGCCAGGTCAGCCGCCGCTGGCCGGCCGGCCACATCGCGGCCCAGCGCCACGGCCAGCGGGGACTTGATCTGGGCGAACTCTGGCGACTCCAGCACCGCGCGCAGCGGCACCAGGTCAGAGCGGCTGTTGGGCACCTCGATGCCCACATAGCCCTTGCCCGGCGCCGGCGCCTCGATGCGGATGGTGGGCGCCTCCAGGGCCAGGGCCAGGTCATTGGCCAGGGCGCGGATCCGACTGACCCGCACCCGGCGCTGGACTGTCTCGCCCCCCGGCCCGCGCCGCGTCAGCGTGCCCGGCCTGACGCCAAACTGGGTCACCGTGGGGCCGACGTTGATGTCCACCACCTCCACCGGCACGTTGAAGCTGGCCAGGGTCTGTTCGATGACCTGCTGTTTGTAGGCCAGATCGGCCGCCTGGCCCGGCTTGGCCGTGGCCAGCGCCAGCAGGGTCAGCGGCGGCAGAAATTCGGGCCGCGGCTGGGCGGGCAGCGGCTGGGCCTGGGGCTTGGCCGGCGTCTGGCGCGGCTTCTTGGGCAGCGGCGCATCGCTGGCGATGGAGGGCCGCTCCTCCAGCGCGGCCGGCCGGGCAGGCCGCGGCGCGGGCTGCACCGGCTCAGAGTCGTCGGCCTCCAGGTCGGGCGGGCTGGGGAGCAGATAGGTCAGCCACTGGCCCAGGCGGCGGGGCAGCTCCGACCAGTTCACCGCCAGCAGGTCCAACGCGCGCAGCATCAGCCAGAGGCCCAGGCCGGCCAGCCCAGCCAGCAGGCCGGTGGCCACCAGGTCGCCCAGCAGTTGGCCGGGCAATGAGCCGATCAGCCAGCCGGCCAGCCCGCCGCCGTTGCCGGCCAGCGCATGTTGCAGGGGATCGTCGCTGCCTGACCAGAGATGGCTCAATCCCAGCACGGCCAGGAAGAGCAGGCCCAGCCCCGCCAGGCCGAGGGCGATCCGGCGCCAGGGCAGCCGGTCGCGCAGGCCGATGCGCTGGGTGGCCTGGCGCAGCAGCACCGCCAGCGCGGCCAGAAAAAGCGCGCTCAGCAGCGGCAGCGTGGCCCAGCCCAAAAGCTGGCGCAGCAGGCTGGGCTCGTCCCCGTCGACGCGCAACTGGCCCGCGATCAGCAGGCCCACCGCGATCAATCCAACCAGCGCGATGATCTCGGCGTTGGCGGCCAGCATACGCTGCCAGGCCGGCTGGACGGGGGGCGGGGGGCGTTTGGCCGCAGGCTTTGGTTTTGCGGGAGGTTTGGCGGGCGACTTGCTCATGGCTGATGAAAGAGCAGCGGCGCCGGCGGGGCAGGTGCTTGCATGCTCCGCCGGCGCCGCTGAAAAAAGCGCCGACAGTCTTTACGGGCGATGAGAACTGCAAAGCGCCGGGCTTGAGGTCTCAGATCACCGGCAGGGCCTCGTCAGCGCTGATCGGCGACATGGTGCGCAGGCCAGGGCGGGCCTGGCGCAGGCTCAGCCCGATGCGCCGGTTGTGCGGCTCGACGCTCAACACCCTGACTTCGACGCGCTGGCCCTCGCGCAGGACGTTGCGCGGGTGCAGGAAGGTTCCCTCGGCCAGCTCGGAGATGTGGATCAAGCCCTCGATGCCGTCATCCAGCCGCACGAAGGCGCCGAAACTGACCACGTTGGTCACCTCGCCGGTGACGATTTGACCGGCATGGAAACGGTGAACCACATCGCGCCAGGGGTCGGACTGCAAATATTTCAGGCTGAGCTGGATCTTGCGCTCCTCCGGGTCCACGTCCAACACGTACACCTGAACCATGTCGCCGGGCCGGACGACATCGCCAGGGAAATTGACGCGTCCCCAGGAAAGCTCAGAGATGTGAATCAGGCCCTCGTAGCCGCCCAGGTCGACGAACGCGCCGAAGCGGCGCAGGTTGCTGACCCGGCCGTTGAGGATGTCGCCGGCCTTGATGCGGGCAAAAACGCTGTCGCCGCGCTCTGCCTCGCGCGCGATGCGCTCGGAGAGAATCAGCCGCGTCTGCGGCCGGTCGATCTCGATCACCTGAAGCTTGAGCTCTTCGCCCAGGCGTTGCCTGAGCGCCTCTTCGCGCTCCATGGGATCGACCAGGCCGGGGAAATCGACCAGGTGCGAGCTGGGGACGAAGCCGGTCAGGCCGCCGAACTGCACCAGCAGGCCGCCGCGGTTGTGGCCCGTCACCGGCAGATGGCAGCATTCCCGCTGTTCCAGCAACTGTTGGGCGCGCTGCCAATCGAACCTGTCCTCGGTCTGATCCAGATCGTCGGCACAGGGTGAATTGGCGTGGCCATTGCCGATCCACGGGGGAGGCGTGGTCAGCTCCGCCACCTCGCCTTGGTGCATCAGGGCTTCCCAATAGCCGTCGTCCTGCACGTCGGCCGGCCCGGAGACCGGCGCATGTCCATTGTGGCTTTTCGTGCCGTCATTCAGGCGAAACATACGATATCCTTCCTCTCCGAGAAAGCAATCCAAGTAGAGACATATTGCACAATTATATGAAGATTAGGGGGCTTGTCAAAACCTTTGCCTGCTGGAAGCTGTTTGCCCGCCCCTGCCGAGCAGATCGAACTGCTGAGGCCCGAGCCCCGGGTTGGCGCCGTTGGAGCATTCACCAACACGCTCACCAGCAGAAGCGATGGGCGTTCTGCAGGTTCACGACGAGCCGCTGAGCCGGCTTCGTGCTGTCAGGCGGTGAGTTCCATTCACCGTTGCGCTGACGTCTGCCAGATTTGCCAGATCAACGGACCTGTGGTACTCTCCGGCCACTAACATCCTACAAAGGAGGCACGTGTAATCATGGCTCAATTCAATAGCACCAGCAACGCCTTGATCTGCGCGTGCGCCTTTGGTCTGCCACGGGGTTGAGTTTCCCCGCATCCCTCGTACATGGCGGCCACGGAGCGCACGACGCGCATACCCGTGGCCGTTTTGATTCCTCAAAACAGTTGAACGCGGCGACCTGATGCCGGGCAGCTTGCAGAAGGCCTGCCCCGGCATGGGTGCGGCGAGCTTCCCAGCCTTGGCAATGGCGGTCACGGGGCATTTTTCGGACGGGCTCGGTCGGAGACCGGCCCGAGCAGGGCACTTTTTGGACGGGCTCGGTCGGAGACCGGCCCGAGCAGGGTGCTTTGCGAACGGGCTCGGTCGGAGACCGGCCCGAGCAGGGCACTTTTTGGACGGGCTCGGTCGGAGACCGGCCCGAGCAGGGTGCTTTTTGGACGGGTTCGGTCGGAGACCGGCCCGAGCAGGCAGATCAGTGCGCACGGTTGGCAACGATCGTGCTATACCCATGACCCGCTGAGGTTTTTCGACTACAATGAATCTGAATTCCTATGAGGACTATGACGATCTGAGCCGCTATGGCCCACTGCCGCGGCTGGACAATCGCAGCCAGCAGGCGCTGCGCCGGCAGGCCCGCCCGGCGCGCCGTCAGGCGCCGTCACGCGAGATCGTCGAGCAGATGGATGGCGACGACGCCCTGACCACCACGCTGGTGGTGGGCGAGAATGAACAACGTCTCTTGCAGGAGGCGCTGACCGACTTCTACCGCGACAATGTGCTCAGCGACGTGCTGGCGCGGGTCAAAGGGGGCAAGGAGGCCAACGTCTACTGCTGCCAGGGACACCCTGCCAGCGGCCTGGACCTCCTGGCGGCCAAGATCTACCGCCCCCAGGCCCACCGCACCATGCGCAACGACGCGATCTACAAGGAAGGCCGGCTGATGCTGGACCAGGATGGCAAGGGCATCCTGCGCGATGCCCGCCTCAAGCGCGCCATCACCCAAAAGACCAACTTCGGTCGCGAGGTGATCACCTTCTCCTGGATCGAGTACGAATACGACATGCTGCAGACGCTGCACGCGGCCGGCGCGGACGTGCCCCGTCCCATCGGCCACCGCGGCAACACCATCCTGATGGAGTACTTCGGCGACGTCAACAACCCGGCGCCGACGCTCAACAGCGTGCGGTTGACGCCCGACCAGGCGCGGCCCATGTTCGACCGGCTGCTGTGGCACGTAGAGCTGATGCTGCGGCACAACCGCGTCCACGGCGACCTGTCAGCCTACAACGTGCTCTACTGGGACGATCGCGCTGTGGTGATCGACTTCCCCCAGGCCGTGGTGGCGTTAAAAAACCCCCATGCCCAGCGCCTCTTGCAGCGTGACATCGAGCGCCTGAGCCAGTACTTCGCCCGCTACGGCGTCGCCGCCGACGCACGGGCGCTGGCGCGGGAGATGTGGACGCGCTTCGAGAACGCGGATCTGGGGTGATCGGTGAACGGTGAACGGTAAGTTGAGGATCTCTTGTCCCGCAATTTGGACATGAGGCGCTTTCAGCCTGCTCGGCGGCTTGTCTTGCAAGCTCCTTGAAGCGAGGGTCATTCGGATCCAGCCCACCCGGATTGGCCGTGTTGCCGGTGTTGCTGGATACAGGCTGGCTCGCCTGGCCGGCCTGGGAGGCCAGGTCCACCGCGGCTGGAACCTGCGGCGCAGCGATAGTCAGTTGCTGGATCAGATTGATGATCTGGGGACCGTATAGAGCTATTTTCTCGATCACCCAGCAACCAGCTGCGATGCCCGGATGCGGTAAAGCGCAAGCGCTGTGGCCAGTGGGATCAACCAGCACGGTCGGCCGGTTCAGCGCATAGCTGTACCGGTTCAGCGCCTGCGGATCCGCCAGCTCCGGCACGATGGTGTCGGGGCGGCCGTCCCACGAATGGGGCCACGAATTCACGAATGCCGCGTGCCGTAATTCGTGCATTCGTGGTGCGCCAGCATTCGTGGTGCGCCAG
>Ga0209200_1001811_pt1 | contig 20888 bp, 14 predicted proteins | sample AD_UKC033_MetaG_FD_184406 | JGI IMG/M metagenome (GOLD analysis project Ga0209200, IMG submission 184406) | Active sludge microbial communities of municipal wastewater-treating anaerobic digesters from USA - AD_UKC033_MetaG (SPAdes) (version 2) | ecosystem: Engineered > Bioreactor > Anaerobic >... | reverse complement strand
GTAGCTCTGGCTCCAGGCCGGCATGGCCGTGTTCTCGATCCCCTGCGCCACCGTGGCCCGCACGAACTGCTGCGGGTCGATGCTGGCAAAGCCCTTGTCCAGGCTGGCGCCGGCGCGGCCCTGTCCACCCTCGCCGTGGCACATGGCGCAGTTCGCGGCGAAGAGCACCTTGCCCTGGGTCGGGTCTCCCGTGGCGCCGGGCACCGTGGGCACCGGCGTCACCGGCATGGGGGTCGCCGTGGGGGCCATGGGGCTGCGGCCGCCGCTCAGGCTGGCGACAAAGGCCACCACGTCCTCGATCTCCTGCTCGTTCAGCGGGCCGCCATAGGCCTGGCTCCACGGCGTCATGGGGGTGTTCGACACGCCCTGTTCGATGACGGTGCGGGTGAAGGCCGTGGGGTCGATGGCCGGCCAGTCGTTGGAGAGGTTGACGCCCACCCGGCCCTGGCCCTCGGAGCCATGGCAGACGGCGCAGTTGGCGTCGAAGATCTGCGAGCCGCGGGTGATGTCGCCCTCTTGCGCCCAGGCCGTCGAGCTGACGACGATCAGAAGCAAAGACGCCAGCAGGCATGCGCCGAGGACGCGGGCAAGGCGAGAGTGCGGATAGGATCCTGACATGGTGCGTCTCCTTGGGGCTGCGAGCCCGGCTGACAGGAGGGGCAGAATGAGCCCATCCTGTCAGCCGATGCGGCGCCTATTCCAGCGTCATCAGGTATTGAACCAGGCCGTCCAGCTCAGCCGGCGACAGCAGCGTGCCAAAGGTCTGCGGCATCAGGCCAGCCGCGCACGGGCCGGTGGGGCATTCAGGCACCAGGTAGGCGTTGGGGTTGACGATGGACTCGTGGATGTACTCTTCCGCCGACTGTCCCGGCACTGTGCTGCCCGCGCGGGAGGCGATGCCGGTCATGCTGGGACCGACGATCCCAGCGCCGCCTGGCTCGCCGTGGCAGCCCGCACACCCCTTGGAGGTGTAGAGCGCCTGGCCCAGTTCCACGGGGGAGGCGTCCGAGGGAATCGGGGTTGGCGTCGGCTGGGCCGCTTGCCCTTCGCCGCCCACCGCAGTCGCTTCCCAGTTCAGGATAAAGGAGGCCACGTCGCTCACCTGGTCGGGGCGCAGGGGGCCGCCGTACTGCTGGCCCCAGGTGGCCATAACGGCGCTGTACTGGCCGCTGCCCACAGGCCGACCCGCGTTGACGGTGCTTTCGATGAAGGTGCGCTGCGACCCGACATAGCCCACCTCTTGCAGTCGGGTGGTGAAGAACTCGGGTGAGTTCAAGGCTGGCGCCACGCCGGGAATGCCCTTGCCTTGCACGCCATGACAGCCGACGCAGTTGGCCTCGAAGATCATGGCGCCGTTTTCGACAGCGCGGGCAGAGAAGTCAGCCTCTTTGGCAGGCAGGCGGTTGGGCTCATCACGCGCCACGAACAACACGAAGATGCCGGCCATCAGCAGCATTGTGACGATACCCGTGGTGATCTTGATCATTGTGTTGTTCATAGTCGTTACCGGTTGTCGTAGTCTGCTTGGTCGTGGATGTAGAAGGTCTTCTCGAAGGTCTGCTCGGTGCTGCCTTCCGGCGTCCAGAAGACACGCGCGGTCACCTTCTTCAGGCTATCCTGCCAGTTTTCGATGATCAACTTGCCATAGCCGTTGGGCAGACCGGGGTCAGTCGCCAGCAGATTGGCCAGATCCTCTTGCTGGGCAGGGGTCGGGTTGCGTACCTTTTCCAGCTTCGCCACCTTCTCCTCGTGGCGCTCCACGACTTTCATGTGCTCCTCGTGGATCAGGTCGGCGAAGAGCACCATCAGTTTTTGGGTCTCGAAGCTGGCTGCGCTGTTGTCGTTGCGCGTGTCCCATTCGCCCAGCGTCAGCTTGTCCCAGTCAGTTTGACGCACCGGGCCGGCCTTTTCCTCCGGCAGCATGATCTGCACCACCTCCTCAGCGGGCGGCGATTCGACCATGAAGTAGGGGGTGCCCATCCAGGTCAACACCACCAACAGAGACATGGAGAGCATCCAGAGGGCGATGGCCACCGGACGGTCCTTGGCCTTGCGGCTGGGGTTGAAGTCGATGTAGGGGATGATGGCCAGGAAGCCGAAGACCAGCGTCGGCACGATCACACCCATGATCGTGGGGTCGCCCAGCTTGAGCAGGCCCTGGATCCAGAGGAAGTACCAAGGCGCTTCCGTGTGCAGCGGGGTCTTGTTGGGGTTGGCGTGATGCTCCAGCGGCGCACCGGGGTAGATGCCGAAGATGATCAGCGCCAGCAGGATGAAGGTCACCAGACCCAGGAAAACCATCTCGTCGGTGAAGATATCAGGCAGGTAGTAGCGGCGTTTGTCGGCTGGAACGCGTTTGGCCGTGTCCTGGCCCACCTCTTCTTGCGACGAGGGGAGCGAGATGCCCACCCGCACCACTTTGTAGTAGTGGATGAAGAAGACGAAGATGATGGCCAGCGGCACGAAGAGCACGTGCAGCAGATAGAAGCGCAGCAAGCCGCCTGCGCCGATGCTGGGCGCACCCAGCAGCAGCAGCTTGGCCTGGGTGCCCACCAGCGGCGCCTTGTCTGCCATGCTGGTGCCGATGGTCACCGCCCAGTAGGCCAGTTGGTCCCACGGCAGCAGGTAGCCGCTGAAGCTCATCAACAGGGTGGCCAAGAGCAGCACCACGCCGGTCAGCCAGGTGAACTGGCGCGGCTTCTTGTACGAGCCAGTCAGGTAGGTGCGCACCATGTGCAGGAAGACCACGATGACCATGCCCTCGGCGCCCAACCGATGGATATCGCGCACGAACTGGCCGAAGGGCACGTTGGTCATGATGGTGATCATGTCCCCGTAGGCGCGCTCGGGCGTTGGCGCGTAGAAGATCATCAGGAAGATGCCGGTGATGGTTTCGAGGATGAAGAAGTAGGTGCTGAGCAGTCCTAACCGAAAGGTATGGCCGATCTTGGTCACCGATTGGTGATAATAGCTCGGCTTGATGTGGAACCAGAACGACTCCGAGTGGACTGTCAGGCGGGGGTTGGGCCGTCTCGGCTCATCGCCTCGGGCCAGCGCGCGCAGGTCATTCCAGTTCATGCCCGTCGTCAGACGGGTGATCAGGACGTCGAGTTGTCTCAACATCCACTGGAACAGACCCTCTTTGCGGATCTCCTGGGTTACGTTGTTGATCACACCCATTGCGGTCGACTCCTTGAGAGGGCTATACCGGTTGGCCCTTGATGACGACGCCGGTATCCACCACATACTCGGCTGTGGCTTCCACGGTCAGCGCCTGGCCGCCGGTGGTCGTCTCTTCCACCACCTGCCCGTTGACCAGCTTCTGCATCTTGAACTGGTCCAGGGAGCGTGGGGCAGGACCTTCGATGTACTGGCCATCCTTGACGAACTTCGAGCCGTGGCAGGGGCATTCGAACCGGAAGGTCTGGTCCTTCCATTCGTAGAGGCATCCCAGGTGGGTGCAGACGCGGTAGAGCGCCCGCACGCCATCGGCGTCGTTGCTCAGCCAGAACTGGCCTTCGAGATTGCGCATGGGGGGTGCATCCACCGCGGGCATGGAGGCGCCTGCGCCCAGCGGGAAGATGCCGCCGAATTCGCCTTCCTTGAAGCGAGGCAGTGCAAACAAGTAGGTCGCAACGCCTGCTTCCACCAGGACAACGCCTAATGCAGCTCCCCAGGCATAGTTGAGGAACTCACGACGGGAAAGAGGGGGAGCAGGCGGCTTAGCGGTCTTCTTGGCGGCTTTCTCCTCTTCCTTCTGCTGGCGACCTGATTTCAAGTACTGGCCGCGGTCGCCGCGGTATTCGGCGCCGCCCGCCGTCTGTTGCTGCTTGGTTTCAGCAAACTTCTGCTGTTCCGGGCTTAGTTCCTCGCCCGGGCCAGAGGATTTTGGATTGGCCATTTAATGTTGACCTCCTGCACACGTCTGAGCTTGAGAGGATACAGCGCTGCATCCATAGGATGTCGGGCAAAAACACTGCGGGACGTTCGCTGGCCGATCATCGCTTGGGTAATCGCGCGGCGCAGCGATGGGGTTTGTAATGGATGGCGCGATTATAGCACGCGCCTAAGGCATTGTCAAAAACATCACTTTCCTCCAGTGTTACGACACACCGCGTCATGGCTCTCTCTCGACCCGGCCGCGCAACTGCTTGGCCTGGCTGCGCCGTCGCTTGGCCTCCAGCCGTTGCCGGCGGGCGGTCGCGCTGGGCCGCGTGGCTCGGCGCGCTTTGGTCGGCCGCAACGCCGCAGCCAGCAGACGCCGAAAACGCTCGATCACGTCGGCGCGGTTGTCGAACTGGCTTCGCCCGGCCTGTGAGACCAGGTGCAGCACCCCCTGTTGGTCCAGCCGCCCTCCCAGCCGGCTCAGGGCCAGCCGGCGCTCTTCCTCGGTCAGGCTGGGCGAGCCGGCCAGGTCGAAAAGCAGCTCCACCTTGCTTTCGGTGCGCTGCACATGCTGGCCACCGGGTCCGCTGCTGCGCGCCGTGCGAAAGCTCAATTCGCTGAAGGGAATGGCCACCTGGTCACTGATTTGAACGAAATCTTCAGCCATTTTCGTCACGGCGCGGTGGGCAGCGGCGCGGTTTCGGTCAGCGGCGCGGTCGCGGTCAGCGGCAACGTGGCGGTGATGGGCGCCGGCGGCGGCGCGAAGGGCAGTGGATCGATGCGGTCGATGCGCAGTGAGCGCCGGTGTTCGCGATAGTCGGGGCAGGGGGGATCGGCATAGGCCACCGTGCGGTTGCGGAAAAGCGCCACGCTGTAGGTCGCGCCCCGATGGGTCAACAGGCCATCCTCGCCCGGCAGCAGCGACAGCTCGTCCTCCCCCCAACGCACCCCCAGCGGCAGCGTGGTGCGACTCTGCACACAGGCGCTCTGCGCTGGGGACGCGGGCACGGCCGGGCAGACGCCGGCCCCGTTGATCAGTTGCAGGCCCAGGACGTCGTCCTGCTCGTCCACGTCGGTGCGACCCAGAAAGAGCAACCCAGCGTCGTCATAGACCTGCAGCTCGTAGCCCTGGCTGGCGGGGATCAAGCTGCGCGGGTCGGCCGGGCTTGTCGTCGCCCTGGGCGTCGCCGGCGGCTCGATCAGATCAGCCCAGGCGATGAAGCGGTAGCTCTGGCCCTGGATCAGCGGCGGCGGGTCGCCTTGGTAGTCCAGCCAGAGGGGAATCCCCTCGCCCATCTCGCGCAGCAGGAAACGGCGGTGCGGCTGCAGGGCCGGGCTGTCATCCTGGCCAACCACCGTGGCGTGGAACTCGATCACCTGACGGTTCTGATAGGCGGCCAGCAGCTCCGACGGCTGGCCGCGCTCGACCTGGGGCAGCAGCAGCCAGGTCTGCACCGCGCCGTCGCCGCGGCACTGGTCGGGGATCGTCGCGGGCGCGGCCGCGCCCTGGGCTGGCATTGCTGCCGGCTCGGCGGCTGGCCGGGTGCAGCCGCTGAGCCCCAACAGGAGGATGACCAGCAGGCCGGCCCGGCTGGCGCCGTTGCGTCGGGCGCGCCAGCCCAGCCGACCTGCTGCGGCCTCAGCCCTGCTGCCCATGCTCCGAGTCTCCAAAGGCCGCCAGACGCTCCAGGATCTGCGCCTTCTTGCCTTCCCATTCGGCCAACTGGCGGCGCGCGCCGTCGATCACATGGGCCGGCGCGCTGCTGACGAAGCCAGGGTTGGCCAGGCGACCGGCGGTGCTGTTGACCATCTTCTCGGCGTTGGCCAGCTCCTTGCGCAGGCGGGCGATCTCGGCGTCCAGATCCACCAGATCGGCCAGCGGCAGGGCGATGGCGACGCCGCCCGCCACCATGTGGGCCGATTTGGCCGGGATCTCCAGCGTCTCAGCCAGATGCACGTGCTCGGCGTCCAGGCTGGCCAGGCTGGCGATCAGCGGCAACTGCTCTGTGATCAGCGCCAGGTGCTCGCCGGCGCTGATCAGGGCGCCGGTGCGCCGGCCCGGCGGCACGTTGTACTCGGAACGCGCGTTGCGAATGGCGCGCACGATCTCCTGCACCCGGCCAAAATCGGCCTCGGCCGCCGCGTCGAGGGGGCCGGCCTGGGGCCAGGGGGCGATGATCAGCGCCTCCGGCCAGGTGCGGGCCTGGTCGGCCCCGCCGGCGCGCTGTGCAAAATCGGGCCCGAGCGCGGGGGCTGCGGCCGCGGCCGCGCCCTTCAGGTTCTGCCAGATGTCCTCGGTGACAAAGGGGATGAAGGGGTGCAGCAGGCGCAACGTCTGATCCAGCACGTCGACCAGCGTCGCGGCCGTCCGCGCGGCCGTCGGCCCGCCGGCCGCCAGCTGGCCCTTGGCCGCCTCGATATACCAGTCGGCAAAGTCGCCCCAGAGGAACTCATAGGCCTGGCGGCCAGCCTCGCCGAACTGATAGGAGTCGAACAGCCGCGTCGCCTCGGCGATGGTGCTGTTCAGCCGGCTGGCGATCCAGCGGTCGGCCAGGGAGGGGCCATCGCCGGCCGGCGCGCGGCCCGCCGGGGCATCGGCGACCGCCGGCCGTTCGCCTTCGGCCGCCAGCTTGCCCAGGTTCGTCGCCGTGAAGCGGGCCGCGTTCCAGATCTTGTTGGCAAAGTTGCGGTTGGCGCGGATGCGCTCCAGGCTCAGGTTCATGTCGTTGCCGGGCGTGGAGCTGGTGAGCAGGGTGAAGCGCAGCGCGTCGGCGCCGAATTCGTCCATGATCTCGATGGGATCGATGACGTTGTTGTAGGTCTTGGACATCTTGCGACCCTGCTCGTCGCGCACCAGACCGTGCAGGTAGACGGTGTGGAAGGGGATGTCGTTGGTGTAGAGTAGCCCCTGCATCGCCATCCTGGCCACCCAGAAGAAGAGGATGTCGTAGCCGGTCTCCATCACGTCGGTGGGATAGTAGCGGCGCAGGTCGGCGCTGTCGTCGGGCCAGCCCAGCGTGCTGAAGGGCCACAGGCCGGAGCTGAACCAGGTGTCCAACACGTCGGGGTCCTGTTCCAGCGCGGTTGGCTGGCCGTAGCGCTGGGCCGCCTGCGCCTCGGCCTCGGCCTGGCTGCGCGCCACGAAGACCTGGCCGTCGGGGCCATACCAGGCGGGGATGCGGTGGCCCCACCAGAGCTGGCGGCTGATGCACCAGGGGCGCAGGTTCTCCAGCCAGTGATAGTAGATCTTGGTGAAGCGCTCCGGGATGATGCGGATGCGGCCGCTGCGCACCGCGGCCAGCCCCAGGCTGGCCATGCTCTCGGTGTTGACGAACCACTGCTTGCTGATCAGCGGCTCGATCACCTCGCCGCCGCGCTGGGCGCGCGGCACGGTGATGGTGTATGGCTCCTCTTTGATGGCCAGCCCGGCCGCCTGCATGTCGGCCCACAGCTTCTTGCGCGCCGCGAAGCGCTCCAGGCCGGCGTAGGGCCCGGCCTCGTCGTTGAGGGTGGCATCCTTGTTCATCACGTTGATGATCGGCAGGCCGTGGCGCTGGCCGATCTCGAAGTCGTTGGGGTCGTGGCCCGGGGTGATCTTGAGCGCGCCGGTGCCGAAGTCCATGCTGACGTAGGTATCGTGGATCACCGGGATCGTGCGGTTGAGCATGGGCGTCAGGCAGGTGCTGCCGATCAGGTGGCGGTAGCGCTCGTCGTCAGGGTGGACGGCCACGGCGGTGTCGGCCAGAATCGTCTCCGGCCGGGTGGTGGCCACCGGAATGTAGCCGCGGCCCGGTCCCTCGTCCAGGTTGTGGCCGGCGATGGGATATTTGAAGTAGTACAGCGTGCCCTGCTCCTCGCTGTATTCCACCTCCACGTCGCTGACCGCGGTCTGCAGGCCGGGCGACCAGTTGACGATGTACTCGCTCTGGTAGATCAGCCCCATGCGATGTAGGCGCACGAAGGCTTCGTTGACCGCGCGGCTCAGCCCCTCGTCCAGGGTGAAGCGCTCGCGCTCCCAGTCGCAACTGGCGCCCAGGCGGCGGAACTGGCTGACGATCCGACCGTGGTGGAGCCGTTTCCAGTCCCAACACGCTTCCAGGAAGCGCTGGCGGCCGATCGCCTCGCGGCTGCTTCCTTCGTTGCGCAGCTTGCGCTCGACCTGGAGCTGGGTGGCGATGCCGGCGTGGTCGGTGCCGGGCACCCACAGCGCGGCGCGGCCCCGCATGCGCTGGTAGCGAATCATCAGGTCTTGCAAGGCAGCGCCCATGGCATGGCCCTGATGCAGCACGCCGGTCACGTTGGGCGGCGGGATGGAGATCACGAAGGGCTCAGCATCAGGGCCGGCCGCCTCAGGCTTGAACCAGCCCTGCGCCTCCCACCAGGCATACAGCCGCTGCTCCGCGGCCGCGAAATCATAGGTCTTGGGCATGTCGAAAGAATTGGACATGATAATTTCCTCGCGATGAAGGCTTGTTGTTTTGAAAGCTGACGCACCTAACGCTCTGGCCGGTCTCCTGACCGAGCCAGCCCGCCGTGTCACTGACGCACCTAACGCTCTGGCCGGTCTCCCGACCGAGCCAGCCGTGTCGCGACGCACCTAACGCTCTGGCCGGTCTCCTGACCGAGCCAGCCCGCGGTCGCCCGTTCGACGGCTGCTAGCCTTCCTTCCTGGCCACAATCACCAGCCGGCGACTGAAGACGTCGAACGGAAAGGCATCCGGCGGCGACGCCAGCGCGCCGTGGTAGGCCAGCGGCGTCAACCCGGCCTGGCGCAGCATCTGCGACAACTCGGTGGCCGTGTAGACGTGCACCTTGAAGAAGACGCTGCGGCGTTCGCCGCTGTCGTCGGTCCACAGCATCATCTCGGTGTTCATGCCGCTGATGGGGTCAAACTGGCGGCTGGTGCAGACCAACAGATCGTCCACTTCGAACCAGTCGGTCTCGCGGTAATCGGATATCACCCGGTCGCGGTGGGAGAGGTCGATGATGAACAGCCCGCCCGGCTTGAGCACCCGCGTCACCTCCGCCAGCACCTGCTGGTTGTCCTCGGGGGCTTCGAAGTAGCCAAAGGCGGTAAAGACGTTGATCAGCGCGTCGAAGCGTCCAGACCACGCCGCGGGCAGTTGGCGCATATCCCCGCGGCAAAACTCCAGGGCCAGGCCCGTCTCGGAGGCGGCCTCCTGCGCCTGCTCCAGCAGCAGGGGCGACAGGTCGAAGCCTGTCACGCGGTAGCCGACTTGCGCCAGCGGGATGGCAGTGCGGCCAAAGCCGCAGGCCAGATCCAGAATCTCGCCGTCGTCAGGCGCGCCATGGCGACTGAGCAGCGCGGCCAGCGCCTCGGCCTCCTGTGCGGTGTGCAACGGCCCGCGGGCCTCGGCAAACAGGGTCAGGTATTTCTCGTCGAACAGCTCTTGCCACCATTCTGCCATCGGATCACCTCATGCGCGCAGGAAAAAGCTCGTTACCGCTCCGGCGCCGGACACTTGCACTCGCTCTGGCCAGGATGAATCAAGTGCCCGGCGCCGATGGCTCAGCAGTAAAAAAAGCTCCCTTCGTCACAAGGACGAAAGGAGTTTTCGCGGTACCACCTTGTTTGACAACCGGCCATGCGACCGGTCGCCCACTCGAAGCTGTAACGGGCTCACCCGGAACGGCCTACTGCCACGGCATGGTTTCGGCCCATCGACTCGCCGGCGACCTTCAGCGGCGCTCACGTCCGGGCAGGCTCTCAGTCGCTGGCCTGCCCTCCCTGGCGACGGCGTTCCGCTTACTCCTCCGGTTCACAGTCGTTGCTCCTCTTCGATTGCGCGGATTATAACGTAGCTGGCGCGTGGAGTCAAGCCGCGGCCGCGGCGCTGGCAGCTACTGCATGAGCCAGTTGGCCAACTGGGGCAGCAATCCCGCGCCGGCATAGGCCAGCAGCACCATGCGAATGGTCTTGCCGGCGATGCAGGCCGCCAGGAAGAGGCCAACAGGGAAGCGCAGCGCGCCGGCCGCGATGCCGGCCACGTCGAAGGCCGGGTTGGGGATTGCCGCCGCGGCAAAGATGAACCAGGCGCCGTAGCGTCCCATCTGGCGCGCGGTCCAGTCGTAGCTGGCCTGGTTCTCGATCATGCCGCGGCCGCCGTAGCCGACCAGATAGCCGCTGAGCTCGCCCAGGCCCGCGCCCAGGCCCGCCGCCAGCCCCACCAGCAGCGGGCTGGCCATGGTTCCGCCCATGGCGAAGGTCAGGGCGAAGGCCGGCATGGGCAGGATGATGGTGGCGCCGCTGACCAGACTGGCCAGGAAGATGCCCAGATAGCCATAGCGCCCCAGGCCGGCCAGGGAATCGCGCAACAGCAGCGCTCCCACCGTCAGCCCGATGAAGATCAACAGCGCGGCGGTCCGCAGGGCGGTGGTTTGGGCTTTTGTGGTCTGCCCCAGACGGGGGAAGGGCATGGGAGCGAATTGCGCCACGCCCCCGCGCGCGTGCGCACGGGGGCGTGAGAAGCACCAACGATCCTTGAAACGAAGCGTTGCGCCGATCAGCGTGTCTGATCGGCGCAACGTCGTCTACGATTCGAGGCTATTTCGTTTCGATCTCAATCGATTCGATCATGGTGGCCGGCGCGCTGGGGTCGGTCGGATCGCGCCGTTGGATCTTGCTGAGCAGATCCTCGCCCTCGAGCACCTGGCCGAAGATGGTGTGCTGGCCATTCAGCCAGTCAGCCGCGTCGAAGGTGATGAAGAACTGGCTGCCGTTGGTGCCCGGCCCAGCGTTGGCCATGGCCAGCAGACCGGCCTTGTCGAAGACCAGCTCCGGCACGATCTCATCCTCGAAGACGTAGCCGGGGCCGCCGCGGCCGGTGCTTGACGGGTCGCCGCCCTGGGCCATGAAGGCATCGATCACCCGGTGGAACATGGTGTTGTCGTAGAAGCCCAGGTTGGCCAGGGTGACGAAGTTGTTGACCGTCACCGGCGCCTGCTCCTCGAACAGATCGATCACGATGTCGCCCACGTCGGTCTTGAGGCGGGCCACATAGTCCACGCCCGCCTCCAACGCCATGGCCGGCGGCATGTTGAAGTAGCCGTCGCGCTCGGCCGGATCCAGCGCGGCCAGCGGCCGATCCTCAGCCGAGGTCGGCGCGAAGGGGGTCGGCGTGGGTGTGGGCGGCGCCGGCGTGGGGGCCACGCGCTCCGTGGCCTCGCTGATGGCGATGGCGTCGATCACGTCGCCCATCTCGATCTGGCTCAGCACATCCATCCCCTCGATCACCTGGCCAAAGGCGGCATAGACGCCGTCGATGTCGGGCACCGCTTCCTGGGTGATGTAGATCTGGCTGCCGTTGCTCAGGCGTTCCGGGTTGATCTGGTCAGGCAGGCGCAGGTAGCCCATGGTCCCGGCCAGATTGGGAACGCCGATCTCGGCCGCGACCTCATAGCCAGGGCCGCCCTGGCCGTCGCCGCTGGGATCGCCGGTCAACACCGCGGCCGGCGGGCCGACCGGGTAGAGCGGCATGGCGTCGTAGAAGCCCAGTTGCGACAGAACCACGAAGTTGTTGACGGCCATCGGCGCTTCCTGGCTGTACAGCTCCAGAACGATGTCCCCCTTGGCTGTGGCGATGGTGGCCAGATAGATGGTGTCAGGGTCGATGACCATCTCCGGCGCCTGACCATAGACGCCGTTGCGCTGCGCCACTGCCAGATCGGCCAGCGGCCGCGAGCCGTCGGTGGTCAGCACCGGCTGGACGCCCATGGAGATGGGTGTGGTCGGGGTGATCGGCTGAACGGGCAGCTCGGTCACGGCGGCTTCCGTCGCCGCCGGGGGCGCTTCCGTGGCCGCCGCCTCGGTGGGCGTCGAACCTGCGGGCGGGGTGGTGCAGGCCACCGCGGCCAGGGCAATGGCCATCAACAGGCCCAGAACCAACAGCGATTTGCGAAGTCTTAGTTTCGACAAGAGAAAGGTACCTCCAATAGAATGGTAGATCGGTGACTTTATGCTGCTGAGGCGGTGGGCAAGGGCGCACCCAGCCGGATCACCCGTCCGTTGCAGTCAGCCAGCGCTCTGGTGACGTTGACGGCGTCGATGACGACGGGACAACCTTCGACCACCTGCCGGTAGTCCAAATCGGTGTGGCCTGTGATGATGGCCACGGCGTCGGCCGCTGCCAGCCCGGCTGCCAGCGGCGTCGAGTGCAGCGTCACCGTGGCGCGGTGCAGCACGCTGCCGCCGACGGTGAAACTGGACACGTAGGGGTCATGATACTCTACTTTTGCTCCAAAGTCCAACAGGAGTTCGATGACGCGCTGGGCCGGCGAGTTGCGCGCGTCGTCGATATCGCGCTTGAAGGCCACCCCCAAGACCAACACGTTGGCGCCGTAGAGCGCCTTGCCGTGCAGGTTCAGCCCGGCCGCGATCTTGCGCACCACATGCTCCGGCATGTCGGCGTTGACCTCAGCCGCCAGCTCGATGAATTTGGTGTAGAAATCGAACTCCCGGGCCTTCCACGACAGGTAGTAGGGATCGACCGGGATGCAGTGGCCGCCCACGCCGGGGCCGGGGGTGAAGGCCATGAAGCCGAAGGGCTTGGTGCGCGCGGCCGCGATCACCTCCCAGATGTCGATGTTCATGCGCTCCATCAGCACGGCCAGCTCGTTGACCAGCGCGATGTTGACGCTGCGGAAGATGTTTTCCAGCAGCTTGGTCATCTCGGCCGCCCGCGGCGTGGAGACGGCATGAACCGCGGGGGTCAGGTGGCTGAACAGGGTGCAGGCCAGCTCGGTGCAGGTTGGGGTCAGCCCGCCGACAACCTTGGGGGTGTTGTGGGCGCTGTACTGCTGGTTGCCCGGGTCGATGCGCTCCGGCGAGAAGACCAGGTGAAAATCGTGGCCCGCCCGCAGCCCGCCCCGCTCCAGGATCGGCTGCACGATCTCCTCGGTGGTGCCGGGGTAGGTGGTGCTCTGCAGGATGACCATCTGGCCGCGGTGCAGGTGGGGGGCGATCCCCTCGGCCGCGGCGATGATGAAGGCCAGATCAGGCGTCTTCATGGCGTCGAAGGGGGTGGGGACGCAGATCAGCACGATGTCGGCCTCAGCCAGACGGCTGTAGTCGCCGGTGGCCTGCAGCGCGCCGCTGCCCACCAGCCCGGCCAACAGGTCGGATGGCACGTCAGGGATGTCGCTGTGGCCGCGGTTGACGGCAGCCACGCGCTGCGGGTTCACGTCCAGGCCGAGCACGCGGAAGCCGGCCTGGGCGAAGGCTGAGGCGTGGGGCAGGCCGACGTAGCCCAGCCCGATAACGCAGATAACAGCTTGCTTGGAGGTGATTTTTGCGTGTAGCTCCATGTTTTCCTTCGATTCGTTGGTGTCGGACTCTTGGCAGAAAGACCGCTCCGGCCGGTCTTTGCGCAGCCCCCGGGGCCGCCAATGGGTGCAGTTACTCGTAGCCCACCTTGGTCTCCAGCCACCAGATGACATAGATGGCAATGCTGGCCACAGCCATCCCCACCAGATAGCCCTCGATCACGGTGGCTGTGGTGATGAAGATGCTGATCATGCCGAAGATGCCGCCGATCAGATAACAGAGCAGCACGGCCTCGCGCTTGGAGCCGGTGACGCGCGCCAGCCGGTGCGAGATGTGATCCTTGCCCGGCGTGGTGAGCGGGTTCTTGCCGCGCCGCAGCCGGGAGATGACCACCAGCGTGGTGTCCAGGATCGGCAGGCCCAACGCCAGCACCGGCGCCATCCAGGTGACGATGTCGACGTTGGCCGGAAAGCGCAGCTTGATGCCGATGGCGGCCAGCACAAAGCCGATGAAGAGCGAGCCGCTGTCGCCCATGAAGATGCTGGCCGGGTTGAAGTTGTAGAAGAGGAAGCCGATGCAGGCGCCCAGCAGCGCGGCCGACAGCGCGCCCACCAGGTATTGGCCGCTGAGCGCGGCCAGCAGCAGAAAGAAGCCGGCCGCCACCGTGGCCACGCCGGCCGACAGCCCATCCATGTTGTCCAGGAAGTTGAGCGCGTTGGTGATGCCCACCACCCAGAAGATCGTCGCCAGCCAGTTGACCCAGACCAGGGCAAACATCTGCACCTGCACGCCGCTGAGGATCAGAATCGCCGCGGCCACCACCTGCACCAGCAGCTTGGGCAGCGGGTTGACCGGGCTGCGGTCGTCGATGCCGCCGATGACCGAGACCATGGTGGCGCCCAGCATGATGCCGGCCAGCTCGTTGATGCGAAAGCGGGCGCCCAAGAGCAGCAGCGCCAGGATGAAGCCCAGATAGATGGCCACCCCTCCCAGCCGCGGCATCGGCGCCGCATGCACCTTGCGCACGCTGGGCTGGTCGACGAAGCCGAAACGCCAGGCGACGCGCCGGACCACCGGCGTGGTCACCAGCACCAGCAGCAGGGCAGTCAGGGCCACCAGGATGTAGACGCTGGTGGGGTGAACGGCCAGAAAAGCGATCATTGTAGCTGTTGAATCAGCGCTTCCAGGGTGGCCCGATCGTCGGCGTTCTCCACCACGGTGAGGGCCTGCTGGGCATAGCGCAGCGCCGTGGCGGCGTCGCCCTGCTGTGCGTAGAGCGCAGCCAGGTTTTGCAAGGCGCCGGCGTCGGTGGGGCGCAGCTCCAGCAGGGCCAGGTTCTGCTCGATGGCCTTGTCGATCTCGCCCTGCTCGGAATAGAGGAAGCCCAGCAGGCTGCGCAGGGTGACGTTGCGCGGCGCCACCTCGACTCCCTGCTCATAGGTGCGGATGGCCTCGTCGATCTGGTTGGTGCTGCGGTAGAAGTCGCCCAGGCGGCGGTAGGTCTCGGCGTAGCGCGGGTCCAGCCGCAGCGAGATCATGAACTGCTCCAGCGCCTGGCTGGGGTCGCCGGCCATCTGGTAGGCCGAGGCGTATTCGTTGTGCAGGTGGGCGGCGTTGGGGCTGAGGCGGGTGGCCACCGAGTAGTAGTCCAGCGACTTCTGCACGGCCGCGGCCCGTTCCCCGGCGTCGGCCAACTGCGCCCAGGCCAGGTAGAGGCGGCCCAGGTTGGCGCTGTGGTCGGTGTTCATCGGGTTCAGCTCCTGGGCCCGCAGCAGGGAGCGTTCAGCCTCGCGCAAGGCCTGTTGCCGGTCGCTCCCCGATGCCCGGCGGGCGCGCTCCAGTTGGGCGCGGCCCAGGAAGAGATAATAGTAGTCCTCGCTCGGCTCTTCGTCCAGCGCCATCTGGTAGAGGAAGATGGCCTCATCGAAACGGTCGGCGTTTTCGTAGGCCTGGCCCTGCTTGAAGATGGTGTCGGCGCGCACCAGGCTGACGTTGACTTCGAAGATGAAGACCAGCGCCAGGATCGGCAGGACCAGCCCGGCCGCCGCCGCCAGCCAGCCGCCCGATCCCAGCCAGGCGCTGCCCTTGTTGGGCCGAACCCACCAGATCAGGCCGGCCAGCAGGGCCAACAGCAGCAGGATCACCACATAGTAGGTGACAATGTGGTCGGCGGCCATGACGGCGACCTGTTCCACCGTGACGGCGCCGGTCTGTTGCAGGCGGGCATCGCGGGCGACGCCGCCGGCATGGATCAAGCCGAAGACCAGGAAGATGCCCAGGCTGATGGCCGAATAGAGCAGCGCACCCAGGCCCAGCCAGCGGCCCGTGGCGTCTTTGCGGCTGCGGGCAACGTCGAACAGGGCGATGAGCATCCCCACCAGCCAGACAAAGAGCACCATCCACAACAAACCGAGGCTCACGACCCGCTCACGTTCGACGATGCGGGTGGTGAAGGCGCTCACGAAGACGGCCAGCGGGCTGGACTGGCGCAGCGCCAGCACGTTGGGGTTGATGATGTAGTCGTAGGCCAGGGTGAAGAGCACCATGCCCATCACGGCGGCATAGACCGTCACCTCGGCCCAGGGGAAGTGGACGCCGCGCTCGCGGCCGGCGGGCGCGGTGGGTGCAGCCGCTCGTTTGCCCTTGGCCGGCTGGCTGCCCTTGCCGGATGAGGGGCGGGCGGCGCTGGCCGGCGCCTTGCGCTCGGCCGCAGGTGCAGCCGCCTGCTCCGGCTGCGGGGCATCCAACTGCAGCCAGTTCATGCCCAGCGCCGCCAGCACCGCGCTCCAGATCCAGAAATAGGTGCGGGTGGCGGCGATGGCGATGCCGAAGTGGATTTCGATGAAATGGGCGATCAGCGTGGCCAGGATGGTCATCACCAGCAGCTCACGCCGGCCCATGCGCATGGGCAGCCCGCGGCGCTCGTTCCACAGCGCGGCGACGGTGACGTAGAGGATCACGCCGGCGATCAGGCCGGCCGGCAGGCTGATGCCCAGCAGCACCCAGTCGCCCCGCAGCCCGAAGGGGATCAGCCCGCCCAGCGCCGCGCCGGCCAGTGCGGTGAGCAGGAAGGCCCAGCGCTGGCGGCGGGTGCGAATCAGGCCCAGCCATTTGAGGCTGTAGTAAAACAGGCTGATGAACAGGGTCATGTAGGCCACGAAGCCCAGCGCGCCGGTGATGACCAACGAGTCGAAGGTTTCGTTGTGGGAGCGGTCGGGCGAGGCGTTGCGCGATTCGTGATAGGCCAGGTCGGGCGGGTAGAAGCGGTTGAAGGCGACCCACATGGCCTCGGGGCCATAGCCGACCAGCGGCCGGATCGCGTTGATGGCGTCGGGCTGCATGGCGGTGACCGAGCTGTCGCCGGAGAGATTGGGGTGCTCCAGCGGCTCGTGCGGCGCGACCAGGCTGCTGGCGCCCTGCCAGATCAGCGTGCGCACGCGCGCGGTGTTGGCCTCGAAGTCCAGCGCCGTGCCCAGGCGGCCGATGGTCGGGTTGCTGCGCAGCGCCGCCAGCGGCGAGTTGGACAGGTTGAAGACCACCAGAAAAGCGACCACCGCCACGGCCAGGCCCATCATGGCCAACCAGCCATAGCTCAAGACTGCACGGGCGCCGCTGCCCAGGCTTTGGTTCTCCTTGGCCCAGGCGCGCACTCCCAACAGGCCGACCAGGCCAAAGAGGTAGAGGCCGGCCAGCAGACCCAGGAAGGGGCCGCGGCTCTGGGTGTAGAGGATGGTGAGGCTCTGTACGGCCAGAATGAACAGGTAGCAGCCGGCCAGCACCGCAGCGCCCACGCCGCTGCGCCCCTCTTCGCTGCGCAGCAGGCGACCGAAATGCGACAGGGTGCGCTGCAAGGTCAGGAAGAAGGCCATCAGCAGATAGGCCGCCACGAAGATGGCGTTGCCCATGTTGGCGGCCACGCGGCGCTGCACATCGCCTCCCCAGGGCAGGGGATCCAGCCCGCCGTGCTGCAAGATGCCGTAGATGGCGATGGGCAGGCTGGTCAGGATGATGGCGTAGGCCATGCGTCGCCACTGTTCTGGCCGGCGCAGATGGCCCAACACCAGGAAGAAGATCACGATGTAGGAGAGCGTGGTGTAGGTTCCCTGCATGCGCTGATAGGAGCCCATCAGGCTGATGCGTGGGGTCAACGAAAAGAGGGTGCTGATCAGATAGGCCAGCACCAGCAGCAGGGTCGGCAGTACCAGCGGCGTGCTGCGCATGCGCTGCCAGAGCGAGGGCCGCGGCTCGCCGGTGCTTTCCGCCGCCGCCGGCCGGCTGCGTCCATCGTTGATGACCTTGACCAGCCAGGCCGTCGCCATCACCAGGGCGATGGAGCGCAGCAGGCTGATCTTGTCCGGCTCGAACACCCGACTGGAGTGGACGTTGAAAAAGAGGGGCGTGACAATCAACGCCGCCAGCCAGCCCGCTTCGATGAATGCCTCACACAGGCGCGATAGTTTCGTGGTCATGAGGAAAGATTATAGCACAGGTGATGGGGAAACAAATAGATGGCAGTGCGCGCAGCGATTTCAAATGTGATGGCTGCCATATTGGAGTCGAGCCTTTAGGCGGGTCGGCGCGCTCAATTCTACCGCTCGGGCCGGTCTCCGACCGAGCCCGCCGTTGCCTACCACTGACGCTCAGGCCGGTCTCCGACCGAGCCCGCCATTGCCTACCACTGACGCTCAGGCCGGTCTCCGACCGAGCCCGCCGTTGTCTACCATTGATGCTCAGGCCGGTCTCCGACCGAGCCCGCCGTTGTCTACCACTGACGCTCAGGCCGGTCTCCGACCGAGCCCGCCGTTGTCTGCCGCTGACGCTCAGGCCGGTTTCCGACCGAGCCCGCCATTGCCTACCACTGACGCTCGGGCCGGTCTCCGACCGAGCCCGCCGTTTTCACCCGCGATCACGCGCCCGGTGCAGGAGCGTCCAACCTGACCTCCCGCCCCGTGGCCGCAGCCTCATAGATGGCCAGCACCAGGGCCAGGGATTTGCGGGCTTCCTCGCCGGGGGTGCCGGGCGCGTGGCCATCGCGCACGGCCAGGGCGAAGTCGCGGATCACCTCGCGGTGGCTGTAGCCGTAGACCGAAGGGGGATCGACCCGCTGGCTGGTCAGAATCTCCGCCTCCAGCTCCAACTGATCGCGCACCTTCCACAGGGTGATGCGGTTGAGCGCGGCGCCGCCCACCTGCACCGAGCCATGCTCGCCGAAGAGAGTCACCGAGCCTTCCAGGTTCTGCGGCCAGGTCAGGGTCGATCCCTCCACCGTGCCCAGCGCGCCGTTGGCGAAGCGCAGCACCGCCACCCCCACATCCTCGGCCTCCATCTGATGGGCCAGTGTGGCGGTATAGGCCTGCACCGACTGCACCGGGCCCATCAGCCACTGCAAGGCGTCGATGTGGTGGATGCTCTGGTTCATCAGCGCGCCGCCGTCCATGGCCCAGGTGCCGTGCCAGCCATCCTCGTAGTAGGACTGCGGCCGGTACCAGCGCACGCAGGCGTTGCCCAGGTAGAGCCGGCCCAGCAGCCCGGCGTCCACCGCCTGCCGTAGCTGCTGCATGGGGGAGTTCAGGCGGTTCTGCAAGACCACGCCCAGCAGCCGGTTGTTGGCGCGGGCCGCGGCAATCATGCCATCGGCGTCGGGCAGGCTGAGCGCGATGGGTTTCTCCACCAGCACATGCTTGCCGGCCTGCAAGGCGTCGATGGCCACCTGGGCGTGCAGCCCGCTGGGCACGCAGACGCTGACCGCGTCCACGTCTGGCCGGGCCAGCAGCTCATGGTAATCCTGGTAGGGGTCGGCGTGGTACTCGTCGCCAAAGCGGCGTGCGCGTTCGAAGCGGATGTCGGCGGTGGCCACCAGCCGGGTCTCGTGCAACTGTCCGATGGATTGGGCATGGCGCGGCGCAACCCGGCCGCAGCCGATGAGGGCGAAATGGATCATAGCTCGGTCAATAACTGCTCCAAGGCCCGCGCCTGGGCCTGGCGCGAGTGGTGTTGTTCGGTGTAGCGGCGACCGTTGCGGCCCAGGCTGCGGCCGCGCTCAGGCTGGGCCGCCAGGGCGCGGATGGCCTCGGCCAGGGCGGCCGGATCCTCGGGTGGAACGTACAGGCCGCCCTGTGCAGCCTCCAGAGTGCGGCGCGCCTCGCCGTCGATGCTCAGGAGCAGGGGCAGCTCGCAGGCCCAGGCGTCGAACATCTTGCTGGGCAACGCGCCCTGGAACAGCTCCAGTTTGCGCAAGGGCACGATGGCGGCATCGGCGGCCGAGAGGATGGCCGGCATGGCCGCGCGCGGCTGCTCCGGCAGCATCAGCACATTGTCCAGGTGCAGCTCAGCAGCCAGCGCGTGCAGGTCGGCCTTGACCGGCCCCTCGCCCACCAGGACGAAGCGCACGGCCGGCTCGTTCCGCAGCCGGTCGGCCGCGTGCAGCAGCGTCTCCAGCCCCTGGGCGATGCCGTGGATGCCGGCGTAGACCGCCACGAAGGCGTCCGGCGCGAGGCCATGCTCGGCGCGGAATTGCTGGCCCAGCGCAGGCTGGCGCTGAAACAGCTCCGTGTTGGCGCCGTTGGGGATCAGAGCCAGCTTGCCGGCCGGGAAGCCCCGTTCCAGCAGCCGCCGGCGGATGCCCTCGGTGACCACCACGATGCGCGAGGCCCGATTATAGCACGTTTCTTCCAGCCTGCCAGCCCAGGCGATGGCGCGTGGGCTGTTCAGCTCCCCCAGCGCCACGGCCGACTCCGGCCACAGGTCGCGCACCTCGAAGACCAGGGGCGCGCGTTTCAGCCGGTGCAAGGCCAGCCCGGCCGCGCCGACGAAGAGCGGCGGCGAGGTGGCATAGACCACGTCGAAGGGGCCGGCCGCACGCAGCGCGCCCACCAGCGTCGCATCGGCCATGTAGCTCAGGTAGAAGGCCATGCGCGTCTTGAAGGTCTTGTTGGGGGAGGCCTTGACCCACACCCGCAGCACGTCGATGCCATCCAGCGTGCTCTGCTCGACCCAGCGGCCGCGGTAGGCTGGCGGCACGATGCCCGACGGGTGGTTGGGAACCTCGGCGATCATCGTCACCCGATGTCCGGCCAGCACCAGCCCGCGCGCCATCTCATAGGCCCGCGTCTGCGTCGCGCCGACCTCGGGGGGGAAATACTGGGAGAGGTAGAGGATGTGCATAGCGGTGGACAGGTGGGCCAAACGTTGGTTGAGTAGCCTTCTGAGGCGTATCGAAACCAACGTTTGGCCCGCCGGCTGAGCAGTTACCCGAAATCAACCTGGCGCAGTGGCCAGTCTCCAGCCGAGCCACTCGGCAGCTCAGGCCGGGAGCTCAGACCGGGAGCATTGTACACCAGACTCGCCGCAGATGCGGTTTCGCCAGCCAGCCCGTTGGCGCAAATCTCTCGACAGTTTGGAGTCGAGGCTTTAGCCGGGTCGGCGCGCTCAACCCGCATCGCTCGGACCGGCTGAAGCCTCGACTCCGCGCTAAACTCGTTGGAGTCGAGGCTTTAGCCGGGTCGGCGCGCTCAACCCGCATCGCTCAGACCGGCTGAAGACTCGACTCCGCGCCAGATTTGGAGCAGTTGTTTTGCAGCTCAACGGCCGGCGGCCGGCCGGCTCAGCTCTGCCACCAACGCCAGCAGCTCTTGCTCCAGCGCCTGCCAGTTGTACTGGGTCTCGAAGGCGCGGCGACCGTTGGCGCCCAGGCGGCGGGCTTCGGCTGGATCGTCCAACA
>Ga0209200_1001810_pt1 | contig 20896 bp, 18 predicted proteins | sample AD_UKC033_MetaG_FD_184406 | JGI IMG/M metagenome (GOLD analysis project Ga0209200, IMG submission 184406) | Active sludge microbial communities of municipal wastewater-treating anaerobic digesters from USA - AD_UKC033_MetaG (SPAdes) (version 2) | ecosystem: Engineered > Bioreactor > Anaerobic >... | reverse complement strand
AACATCGAGTAAGGTTTCGCAATTAGGAGACGAAGTTTGCAATCGATAGCAATATCTGCAATCGAAAATCAAAGTTTGTATTACTGTTTAATTACTTTGAAATATTAAGTCTATTTACAAAAGGGATGAATTTATCGGGGGTCGAGAGGCTAGGCTCTCGATGGCGAGCCAAGCCTCGCTATCAAGAGGCCAAGCTCTCGATGGCGAGCCAAGCCTCGCTATCAAGAGGCCAAGCTCTCGATGGCGAGCCAAGCCTCGCCATTCGAATCCCTCTCTCTCCGCCAAATGAGCTTCCGAGAGGGAGCTTTTTTAATATGTACCGGGTTTATATATTGTATTCAGAAAAAGGCCAGCGTTATTATATCGGACAAACGCAGGATGTGGCCGAGCGGTTGGAGCGTCATAATTGTGGTTATGAGAAATCAACATCTCCATACAGGCCGTATAAATTGGTTTGTAAAATAGAAAAGCCGACACGCAGTGAGGCCATGCAGTTAGAGAAAAAACTGAAGAATCTGAATACGGAAGATTTGCAAAAGTTTATCCAAAAGTACGGATGTTGAGAGCGAAGCTCTCAACATCGAGTAAGGTTTCGCAATTAGGAGACGAAGTTTGCAATCGATAGCAATATCTGCAATCGAAAATCAAAGTTTGTATTACTGTTTAATTACTTTGAAATATTAAGTCTATTTACAAAAGGGATTAATTTATCGGGGGTCGAGAGGCTAGGCTCTCGATGGCGAGCCAAGCCTCGCTATCAAGAGGCCAAGCTCTCGATGGCGAGCCAAGCCTCGCCATTCGAATCCCTCTCTCTCCGCCAAATGAGCTTCCGAGAGGGAGCTTTTTTAATATGTACCGGGTTTATATATTGTATTCAGAAAAAGGCCAGCGTTATTATATCGGACAAACGCAGGATGTGGCCGAGCGGTTGGAGCGTCATAATTGTGGTTATGAGAAATCAACATCTCCATACAGGCCGTATAAATTGGTTAGCAAAATAGAAAAGCCGACACGCAGTGAGGCCATGCAGTTAGAGAACACTTTGACCATATATTTAATTTAAACCCATAAAAAGTAAAAAGCCACCCTGATACAGGATGGCTTTTTCTAAAGAATTTCTAAGAAGATTATTTCTTCTTAGCAGCTGCTTTTTTCTTAGTAGCTTTCTTTTTTGGAGCTGCTTTTTTCTTAGTAGCTGCCTTTTTTTTCGGAGCTGCTTTTTTCTTAGCTGCTTTCTTTTTCGGAGCCGCTTTTTTAGCAGAAACTACTTTCTTTTTAGTAGCTTTCTTTTTGGTAGCTGCTTTTTTCTTAGTAGCTTTCTTTTTAGTAGCTGCTTTTTTCTTAGTAGCTTTCTTTTTTGGAGCTGCTTTTTTCTTAGTAGCAGACTTCTTCTTAGTAGCTGCTTTTTTCTTTGCAGCTTTCTTTTTTGGTGCAGCTTTTTTAGCTTCCACCACTTCAGCACCCGTAGTGCCAGTAATCATTGAATTGTTCATCATGATGATTATTTATTTATTGGTTATTGAAATCGTTATACTTAATTGTTTAATATTTGTTTCATTTTATCAGGAGTGATTCACATCTACAATTCTCTCTGCACGATATTCTCCATTCATCAGTTTGTTTTTTATGTTACTGAAAGACTCAATCGTGTACTTAACATCATCCAGTGTATGCACTGCTGTTGGAATAAGTCTTAATAAGATGATACCTTTTGGCACAACCGGGTAAACTACCATTGAACAGAAAACATCGAAGTTTTCTCTTAAATCGTAAATCAGTTTGGTTGCCTCAGGTATAGAACCATTCAGATATACCGGTGTAACCGGTGACTGTGTGTTGCCAATTTCAAAACCTGCCGACTTCAGACCGTTTTGTAAAGCATTCACAACTTTCCACAAATTATTTTTAAGCTCAGGCTGCGATTTAAGCAGCTCTAAACGTTTCAATGCGCCAATTACCAAAGGCATGGGAAGGCTTTTGGCAAATATCTGTGAACGCATATTATATTTCAGGTATTCTACTATCTGCGCATCGCTGGCAATAAATCCGCCAATCAAAGCCATTGACTTGGCAAAGGTTCCAAAGTAGATGTCAATGCCATCCTGCACACCTTGTTCTTCACCTGTTCCTGCACCTGTTTTGCCCATGGTACCAAAACCATGTGCATCATCCACAAAAAGACGGAAATGAAATTTCTTTTTCAAGGCAACAATTTCTTTCAGTTTTCCCTGATCACCACTCATTCCGAAAACACCTTCTGTAATTACCAAAATTGCACCACCGGTTTCTTGGGCAAGTTTGGTCGCACGCTCTAATTGTTTCTCAAGATTGGCTATATCATTATGTGGGTAAACAAAACGTTTGCCCATGTGCAGACGAACACCATCAATAATACAAGCATGCGATTCGGAATCATATACTATTATATCATGGCGGTCAACCAGGCAATCAATTGCACTCACCATTCCCTGGTAACCGTAGTTTAATAATATAGCATCTTCTTTATGTTCGAATGCTGCCAGTTCTTTTTCTAATCGAATATGGTTGTCTGACTCACCGCTCATCATACGTGCACCCATGGGCAAAGCAAGCCCATATTGTTTGGCAGCATCTGCATCGGCCTTTCTTACTTCAGGATGATTGGCTAGTCCCAGATAATTATTTAAACTCCAAACCAATTTCTCTTTTCCGCGAAAAACCATACGGTTTGAAATCTCTCCTTCCAACTTCGGAAAAGTAAAATACCCATGTGATTCTTTGGCATGCATCCCCAAAGGACCGCGGTTTTTACTAATCTTCTCAAACAAATCTGTCATAAAAAATCTGAAAAATATTTTTCGCTTTTTGTGTTTTAAAATGTTTCCGAAATATCAACACAATTTTTTTTGAAGCAAACATGCAGTTAAATATTTTTCAACACAAAAATGTTAACTCATTTTTTCAATATACTAAAACAAATTTAATTTGTCAAGAAACTTTTTTTATTTCAATTAAAAAATCAAAACTATGATTTGTCAGAGGAGAAAACATTGAAATAATAAAAGAGCAATAAAGTTTTTTCAACTTCAAACACAATGTGTAGTTTGCAAAAACATTACATTAAGGTTGTGTTGCAGTTGTTAATATTTACAACAGGTATCAGAAATCAAGCATTGATTTTTGTGTAACTGACAAAAAATGTTTGAGGAAAAGCGGGATGAAAATAGATTTAAAATTTAATCATAACCTGAAACCGGTTTAAGGTTCTTTAGTTCTGCATCACACATTTTTTTCAAATCAAAATTCTGTTATGATAACAAAGTTTAGAGTGGGCAATGTTCATGGCAACAGACAAATTACTTTAAATAAAAAAGGCTGCATCATCAGTTACAGCCTTCCGAATTTTATAGAGAAGTATTTTATATACCTCTTTGCTTTTGCTTATGTTTTGTAATTTGTTTTTTAAGTGCTTCAACGGATTTATCGGCAGCCTGCTCAAAGGTTGCACATTGTTCACTGGCAAAAAGTATTTTGCCCGGTGTGCTGATTTTTATTTCTGCTATTTTGTTTTCCTGAGTTACGTTTTTGTCTAAACGTAAAAAAACTTCACCTTCCAGAATGTGCTCATAAAACTGTTTGAGTTTATCTACTTTTCCTTCCACAAACTGAATGAGTTTTTTGTCAGCATCAAAATGGATAGACTGCACTTTAATCTTCATACTCTTATTTTGTTTTTAGTACAAAACATGCACATTGCCCTTATGTGATGGTTTTGTGTTGTCAGTTATATTATATGTGGGCATTTTATTACAGTTTTTATATATTATCTCACCTGATGGAGTAAATATACTCAATCAGGCTTTGGGATGTGCTTGTTTATAGATGTTTTTTAATTTATCAATGGTGTTGTGCGTGTAAACCTGTGTGGCTGCAAGGTTGCTGTGTCCAAGTATTTCTTTTATTGCATTTATTTCTGCCCCGCTGTTCAGCATTTCAGTGGCAAACGAATGTCGTAAAACATGCGGACTTCTTTTTGTGTTGGTGGTTACTGCTCTTAACATGGTATTTACTACCTTATAAACGAATTTCGGGTAAAGTTTGTTACCATCATTTTTAATAAAAAAAGCTGTAACTGACTTTTCAGGGTTCAGATATGATTTTCGTTCATTCAGATAATTTAAAATGTCGTTTTTCAATTCAGGTATGATGGGTATGATGCGTTCTTTGTTTCGTTTACCCAACACCTTTATTGAAAGGTTATATAAATCAATATCTTTATCGGTAAGGTTTATTAATTCTGATAAACGCATACCGGTTTGATAAAACATGTTAATGATGAGTTTATCCCTGATACCAGGAAATCCTTCTTCAAAGGGTACTCCATCCAACAGCATATCCATTTTTGTTTTGTCCACAAATACAGGAAGTTTCTTACTGACCTTAGGTGCAGTAATTTTGAGCATGGGATTATGAACAATGGTTTTTTCTCTCAGAAAAAACTTAAATAAAGTTTTAAGCGAAGAGATCTTTCTGTTTACTGAACGAGCATCGAGTTTTTGTTCCAGAAGCGATACCACCCAGCTGCGTATATAAAAATGGGTGATTTGTGAGGGTTCGTTAATCTGATAGGTGGTGGCTATAAAATCAAAAAACTGCTTAAGGTCCTTGCCATAAGCAGTTATAGTATGTTTTGAATAACGTTTTTCGTATTGGAGATAAAGTAAAAACTTTGCGTAAGGCATATTGTTCATTATGCCAAAGGTAAACGCATATTTCTGAATAAGATTTTACCTCACTGCCGCAAAAAGGCTTTTTATAAAAAGCCTGATGTTAAAAATTACATCGCTCCCTCAGCTTCAATTCGCTGAAGATTGTTGCGGTGAATAGCTTTTTTAACGGTTGTTCTGCGTGTGATTGATGGCTTCTCAAATGCCTGACGTGCACGCAATTGTTTTACAATACCGGTTTTTTCAAATTTCTTTTTGAATTTTTTCAAAGCCTTATCAATCGGCTCATTGTCTTTAATTTGTACAATTATCATTATGCTTTTTAAATTTTATAATGGGAGCGCAAATGTAAACAATTTATCAGCATATTTTTCAAGTATTTACTTGATTTTTTCATATTACCACTGCAACCACTTCTTTATGTCGGAAGCATCTCAGCAAATAATATGTAAAAAGCTGATAAACAGATTTTTAAATACTTACAAATAAGTGTAATAGCACAATTATTTTTGATATTTCATCAAGTCAATGCCTATATCATTACGGAAATAAACCTTGTCAAACTGCAAATGGGGCAATTCACTGTAAACTTTTTTGCGTGCTTCTTCTATTGTTGATGCTGATGTCTGCACAGCCAAAACCCTTCCTCCGTTTGTAATTGCAATGTTATCTTTTGATGCAGTACCGGCATGAAACACCTTAACATCTTTTATTTTATCCAACCCTGAAATTACTTTTCCTTTCTCATAATTTTCAGGATATCCACCCGAAACAAGTATCACCACCAGTGATGTTCGTTCATCAACTCGATAAGGTACCGATTTCAAAGTTCCGTCACTGAGCGACATAAAAAGCTGAAGCAAATCTGTTTCCATTCTTGGCAGTATAGCTTCTGTTTCAGGGTCGCCAAGGCGACAGTTATATTCAATTACAAAAGGATTACCATCCACATTCATCAGGCCGATAAATAAAAACCCTTTATAAAAAACGTTTTCCGACTGTAATCCTTTGAGTGTTGGCTGAATGATTCGCTCTTCAACTTTCTGCATAAAGTTACTGTCGGCAAATGCCACAGGCGAAACAGCCCCCATGCCCCCTGTATTCAGTCCGGTATCATTATTTCCTATACGCTTATAATCTTTAGCTTCAGGTAATATAATATAGTGTGTTCCGTCAGTAAGAATGAAAACAGATAATTCTATTCCATGTAAAAATTCTTCAATAACAACTTTATTGCTTGCATTTCCAAAAGGCTGATCATTCAGTATATGATTCAGTTGTTGTTTGGCTTCCTCTATATTCTGACAAATTAATACGCCTTTTCCTGCAGCCAGCCCATCGGCCTTAAGTACATAAGGTGCGCTAAGTGTTTCGAGAAAACGATAGCCATCCTCAAGCGTTGCTTTATCAAAGGTCTGATAGCGTGCAGTAGGTATTTGATGCCGTTGCATAAATGCTTTTGAAAAGTCTTTACTGCCTTCGAGCATAGCTCCTTTTTTTCCGGGACCTATTACGGGTATTGTTTGCAATAACGGATCTGATAAAAAATAATCTGCAATGCCATTTACCAAAGGGTCTTCAGGTCCTACCACAACCATTTGTACTGCATTCTCCAAAACAAAACGCTTAATAGCATCAAAGTCGTTTACACTTACAGGAATGTTCTGACCACATTGTGTTGTTCCTGCATTTCCGGGAGCGATAAATAATTTTTTGAGTAAGGGGCTTTGACAGAGTTTCCATGCAAGTGCATGCTCTCTTCCTCCTGAACCTAACAATAAAACATTCATTTAAGGCTTTTTGCTGCAATGATAGCTAAAAACAGGGATGCAATACTTAGCAGAGGAGGTAAACTTTATCTGATTGCAAGCTGAGTTGTATTATATTTTATGATATGCGTGGATATTCTGTATTTTTAGCGTTTTATTTTATAGATGAAAGAGTTTAGGTTGTATCATATTCAATGGTTCATATTAAAGAACAGGAATTTTTTTTCTGCAATCTGCTCATCATTACATGGTCTTATTACAAAGCGTTCATATTTTACTCTTAATACATCACGTGCAAACCTTTTAAGGCATCAAGTTAATCCACTGCTTTTTAGTTTATCTTTGCTCATGATGATATCATGCGAAAACGATATAAAGAAAGTAAATCTTATCACCGGCAAAAACCAGGCTCCGGTAGAAAGTGCACAAGGTCTTGAAATATTGTATAGCGACTCAGGTATCATAAAAGTGAGTATTAAGACACCTGAGTTAAACCGATTTGTTCAGCCTAAACCGGTTACGGAATTACCCAAAGGAGTTTATGTTGAATTTTTTGATGATGCACAAAAAGTCACATCTACGCTTACCAGTAAATATGCATTGCGCAACGATGCCGATAAAACAATGGAAGCACGAAAAGATGTGGTGGTTGTAAACGAGAAAGGGGACAAATTAGAAACAGAATATCTGAAATGGGATGAGAAATCAGGAATGATTTCCTCTCCGGAATTTGTAAAAATCACTACGCCAGATGAAATTATTTATGGCAATGGATTTGAATCCAATCAGGATTTCAGCCGTTATCGTATATTTGACATCAAAGGCATTATTAACCTGAAAAAAGATGAAAATACTAAGGATTCTTGAAGTTTCGTGGCTCCTGATAGCAATTGGTGCTGTATGTGCCGGTACGTATAAGTGTATTCATGATGGTCTTAATCAGGCGGTATTCATTTATGTCATTGCAATTATAGCAACCATCTTTTTTATCATTCGCAGAAAACAGCGTATAACCATGCAGAAGAAAAACTCTTCAAACTGATTTGGCGCATAAACTGTATTCTTTATAAATGATTGCTGACTATCTTCCTGTAATTTTATCTTCACTAGCCTTTATTGCATTTTATTCAGGCATAGAGATTGCCTATCTTTCAAGTAATAAATTTAAGATTGAATTAGACAGTAAACAGGGAAAATGGAGTGGCAGAATATTGTCTTTCTTCAGCAAATCACCCTCACGTTTTATATGTACCATATTGGTAGGGCTAAATATTTCACTGGTTGTTTATGGTACTTATATGAGTGAACTACTCAGGCCATGGATTATGCAATGGTTGCCTGAACGATTCGGTACTGAACCGGCAACTCTGATAATGGAAACGGTGATAACAACTTTTTTTCTGCTGATTGCAGGAGAGTTTTTACCAAAGGTTTTGTTCAGCATAAACCCCAATGAGACGCTAACTTTTTTCAGTGGATTTTTATGGCTGAGCTATATTATTTTGTTTCCGGTAGTATGGCTTATTCTCAAACTTTCTCACTTTTTATTGCGTCATCTTTTCAAAGTTGATTTTTCGGAGGAAAGCACCGGCTTTGGTCGTATTGATCTGGATAATTTTATTGGAGAGATAAGTGAAAAGTCAGGAGGTAAAGGTGAGTTTAATAAAGAAATTCAGATGTTTCAGAATGCACTCGACTTTGATAGCTTAAAGTTGAGACAATGTATGATACCAAGGAATGAAATCATCTCTATGAATGTGAACGATTCGGTGGAAGCGCTCAGAAAGAAATTTGTGGAAACCGGTTTATCAAAGATTATGATTTATCAGGGTACAAGAGATAACATTATTGGCTTTGTCCACAGTTACGAAATGTTTAAACACCCAAAGGACATCATGTCTGTTTTGCTTCCTGTTTCTATTTTCCCTGAGACATTACCTGCGCGTCAGTTGCTGAGTCATTTTACTGCAAATCATCGCAGTGCCGCCATCATTGTAGATGAGTTTGGAACTACTTCGGGAATGGTGACGGTAGAAGATATTATGGAAGAAATTTTTGGTGAGATAAATGATGAGCATGATGTGGACGAACTTTATGAAAAGAAAATTTCAGATACTGAGTTTTTGTTTGCAGGTCGCCTTGAAATAGATTTTCTGAATAAAAAATATAACCTCGAGTTGCCTGAGTCGGATGAATACACCACGCTTTCAGGTCTGATACTGTTTAATCTGGAAGACATCCCACATTTGCGGCAGCAACTTGTGGTAGGTAGTTACCACCTTACTATTGAAGCTGTGAGCGGTAATAAAATCGAACAGGTAAGGTTAAAGATTCAGAACCCGGATTAAGACTTAATAATGAGAAGAAAAAATAGTCTCATACAATAAACTTCCACTTATAAATGGAGAAAACATCTGCTTTAAACCTAAACCATAAAATCCTATCTTTGTAAGGTTGAATTTAATAATCTATTAAAAAATGAAAAAGGTACTCTTAACAGTTTTTGTGAGTGGTTTGTTCTTTACTGCTCATTCACAAAGCATTAATGTGACAGAACAAAATGTATTGTTTTTAAACGGACAACATCCTGCACTGGTAACAATGGTGTATAACAATTCCATGAGTGATGTTATGGAGAAATGGAAATCATTTTTGAAATCCTATAAGAATGAAAAAATTAAAGCAGATAAGAGCGGAGAAATTTTCGGAGATAATGTGCAGATAAAAGACTGGGGAAATAATCCTGTAGATATTTATGCACGTTTTGAAGAAAACAAAGCTGACCAGTCAGTGAAAGTGATGGCCGCTTTTGATCTTGGAGGAGCCTACCTTTCTTCAGCAGGCGATGCTGCAAAATATTCTTCTGCCGAAGGAATGATTAAGAATTTTGCTATAGAAACAACTAAGGGACCATTAGCCGACAAAAAGAAAGAAGCTGAGAAATTGCTTTCACGTATGGAATCTGATAGAGACAGTCAGGAGAAAAATATAAAATCACTGAAAAGTGATATTGAAAGCTATAAAGACAAAATCAGCAAAGCAGAGAAAGATATTGAAAAAGGTGAAGCAGAACTGAGCAAAAAGAAATCTGAAATAGAAACACAAAGAACCAATGTTCAGCTAATAAACAGCCAGATTGAAGCAGTAAAATAATCAGTCAACATAAAGAGTATGGACAGTACACGTCAGCAAAAGATTTCGCGGATGATTCAGAAAGAAATAAGCGAATTATTTCAGCATGAAGGGAAGGATATTTATGGAAATGCTTTTGTTACCGTTACAAACGTAAGAGTGACACCTGACCTTGGAGTTGCCTATATCAGGTTAAGTCTTTTCAAGCAAAAAAATGCACAACAGGTTGTTGATGATATGAACAAACACATGCACGATATCAGAAGAAGACTTGGCAACCGTATCAAAAATCAGATCAGGCATATTCCTGAATTAAAGTTTTTCAATGATGAAAGTCTGGACTATGTAGATCATATGGAACAGTTGTTTAAAGAAATTCATAAAGACGATACAAAAGAAGATTAAGCCAAACGATGCATTACGATCCCATCAAACGCTCGCTTGGCGAAGTGTTTAATAAGACTCCTTTTTTAAGAAAGATTTTTTACCGTTTGCTCGATTTGTTACTCCTGCGGGCATGGCATATCCATAAAGAACTTAAGCCATGGTTGCGCCAATATACTAACGGTGCAGATGTGCTGGATGCAGGGGCCGGATTCGGGCAATATACTTATTGGCTGTCGCGCAAAAACAACAAGCTGAAAATTTATGCAGTGGATGTGAAGGAAGAGCAAGTACGCGACTGTAATAATTTTTTTAAAGCTATTGGATACAACAACGTATTGTTTGGAGTAGAAGACTTAGTTGTTTATCAGAAACCGGATGCCTATAATCTGATTGTTTGTGTAGATGTGATGGAACACATTCTCGAAGATGAGAAAGTGTTTTCAAACTATGTTGCATCTTTAAAAAAGGGAGGTATGCTGATTATTTCAACGCCCAGCGACCAGGGTGGCAGCGATGTGCATGAAGGCGGAGATACGTCTTTTATTGAAGAACATGTGCGTGATGGATATAATATAAAAGATATTGAGCAGAAACTTTTAAGAGCAGGTTTCAGCCGTGTAGATGCACGATACAGCTATGGAAGTCCCGGAAAAATTTCATGGCGTTTGTCAATGAAATATCCCATCTCATTACTCGGAGTATCAAAATTATTTTTTGTTGTATTACCATTTTATTACCTGTTGGTATATCCTATCTGTTATGTGCTCAACTATGCTGACACTGCAGGAAATCATCCTACAGGTACAGGACTTATTGTAAAGGCATGGAAAGATTAAGTGATGATCATGCACTTATAAGTGCAGTTATTACTCTGTTCTTTCCCACTTTGTTAAACATTATAATTTGCACCATTCTTTCATAAGTATTACCAAAATCAAATTACAAAATGAAGTACATTACTAATTTTTTCAGAGTATTTGTAATTACTCTGTTTGCTGTTGTAAACGTTAAAGCAGCTGACCCCCGTGGTTTCTGGAAAGATATTTCAGAATCAGAAATAACAACTACAGGAGAGCGTTACACCATCCCTTCAAAATTCAGAGCACTGCGACTGGATTTAAATCAAATGAGACAATATTTGTCAGCCGCACCTATGGAGCCGGCACAAACGGCTAATCTAAAAAATGGTTTGCTGTTTGAAATGCCAATGCCTGATGGCAGTTTTCAGCGCTTTCAGATATTTGAATATGCTATGATGCATCCTGATCTGGCTGCTAAATTTCCTTCTATAAAAACATATACAGGTCAGGGAATTGACGATGCATCAGCATCCATTAAACTCGATGTAACACAATTGGGTTTTCATGCAATGACCTTGTCACCCAAAGGCAGTGTGTTTATTGATACATATAATAAAAACACAACTACAGAATATATATGCTATGATAAGAAAGACCTGATAAGGACATCTTCTTTTACCTGTGAGTTTAATGACCTTGCCAACGGTCTTATAAAAGTTCCTGATGCAACAAGTGCGCAACGTTCCAGTGGTACGCAACTTAGAACTTATCGTTTGGCAATGGCTTGTACGGGAGAGTATGCAGCGTTTTATGGAGGAACAATTTCAGGTGCCATGGCTGGTATAATAACAACCGTTAACCGGGTGAATGGTGTTTATGAAACTGAGTGCAGCATTAGATTGGTGTTGATTGCAAATAATAATCAGATAATTTATACCAATAGCTCAACAGACCCATATACCAACAGTAATGGCTCTACAATGCTTGGACAAAATCAAAATAATATAGACAATGTGATAGGTTCAGCTAATTATGATATTGGCCACGTAGTGAGTACAGGTGGTGGTGGTGTTGCTTATCTCGGAGTGATATGTACTTCGGGAAGTAAAGCCAGAGGAGTAACAGGAAGTTCTGCTCCTACAGGTGATGCGTTTGACATTGACTATGTAGCTCATGAAATGGGTCATCAGTTTGGAGGTAATCACACCTTTAACAGTACGACAGGAAGTTGTAGTGGGAACCGAGCATCTTCAGCAGCTTACGAACCGGGAAGTGGTATTACCATTATGGCTTATGCCGGAATTTGCGGTTCAGATGATCTTGCTCCACATAGCATAGCTTACTTCCACACAAAAAGTTTTGATGAGATTAATATTTATTCAACTACCGGAAACGGAAACAGCTGTCCTGTAAATACAAGTACAGGAAATAATCCTCCTGTTGTAACAAGTATGGGTAGTACATATAGCATACCAATCAGTACACCTTTTGTGTTAACAGGTGCAGCAACTGATGCTGACAGTGATCCAATTTATTATAGCTGGGAGGAATATGATTTAGGACCTTCAGGGAACTGGAATGTTCAGTCAACCACAGCGCCACAGTTCAGACCTTTTGAACCAACACTTTCACCATCGCGTACATTTCCACAAATGTCGGATGTGGTGAACAATACAACTACTGTTGGAGAATTGTTACCCAATCAGGCACGCACATTAAAATTCAGACTCACGGTACGTGACAACAGATCAGGAGGAGGTGGAGTGATGCATCCTGACACAACTCTCAACATCAGTGTTGTAAACTCAGGAGGCGCTTTTGCTGTAACAGCTCCCAATACTGCAGTGACGTGGGCAGGAGGAAGCTCTCAAACTGTAACATGGAATGTGAGTGGTACAACAGGAAACGGAATAAACACTGCCAATGTAAAAATTTCATTAAGTACAGATGGAGGTTATACTTACCCAACGGTGTTGTTAGCAAGCACACCAAACGATGGCAGCCAGAGCATAACTGTTCCTAACATAGCAACAACTACTGCACGTATAAAAGTTGAAGCTGTAGGAAATATATTTTTCGATATCAGCAATGTGAATTTTACAATCACACAATCAGTAGGTTTAACAACCATTACAACATCAGCGGTTTCTCCTCTGACTTACTGTGCAGGTTCATCAGTTAATGTTTCATTTACTACAGATGCTGCAGCTAATTCAGGAAATATTTTTACTGCTCAACTTTCAAATGCCGCTGGGTCGTTTTCTAATCCAACAAACATTGGTACTTTAAACTCAACTGCTGCAGGAACAATAGCATGTGTTATACCTGCAGGAACTTCTGCCGGCAATGGTTATCGAATAAGAGTGGTGAGTTCTAATCCAGTAGTAACGGGAAGCGATAACGGATCAAATATTACAATCAGTACAAACCCAACCCCATCCATCAGCGGAACATTAAGTTTCTGTCAGGGAAGTTCAACAATACTGAATGCAGGAAGCGGTTACAGCAGTTATCTGTGGTCAACAGGGGCAAACACACAAACATTAAACATAAGTACAGCAGGAACATTTACAGTTACAGTTACCAATGCAAATGGTTGCAGCGGAAGTGCATCAGCAACAACAACAGTAAATTCTAATCCAACGCCATCCATCAGCGGAACATTAAGTTTCTGTCAGGGAAGTTCAACAACACTGAATGCAGGAAGCGGTTACAGCAGTTATCTGTGGTCAACAGGGGCAAACACACAAACATTAAACATAAGTACAGCAGGAACGTTTACTGTTACAGTTACCAATGCAAATGGTTGCAGCGGAAGCGCATCAGCAACAACAACAGTAAATACATTACCGGTCGCAGCGATTACACCATCAGGAACGGTTACTACATGTAATTCTTCACAATTATTGTCAGCAACAACAGGAGCAGGTTATAACTATCAATGGCGTTTGAACGGAAGTAATATTAATGGTGCAACAGCTGACACTTATACAGCAACAGCATCTGGAGTATATGATGTAGTTGTTACTGCTAATGGTTGTTCAGCTACATCATCTCAAACTAATTTAAGTTTAGGAACAGGAACTCCGGTGATTACTGCAAATGGCAGCACAACAATCTGTGCAGCATCATCAGTTGTTTTGACAGCACCTGCAGGAGCAAGTGCATATCAGTGGTATAGAAATAATAAAGCTTTGGCATCAGCAACGAATCAGGACTTTACAGCTACATCACATGGAACATATTATTGTTATGTAACCGGTAGTTGTTCAGGTAATTCAAATGCCATTGTTGTTTCAGTAATCAACAATCCTACTCCGGTAATAAGTTCTACAACACCAAGAACATTTTGTTCACCGGGCTATGTAGTGCTTACTGCAAATTCATTTCCCGGGGTAACATATCAATGGCAAAAGAACAGCGTAGATATTCCCGGAGCTGTTTCTGCAACATTAACGGTAACAGATGCCGGTGGATATCGTGTAATAGAAACTGCCAATGGTTGCTCAAAATCAATTACAGCAAGTGTGCTAAAAGCAAATTCAGTAACAGCACATATCAGTACCAATGATCAGACTACGATTTGTGCTATGAATGGAACTGTTACGATGACAGTGGATGACAGTATTCCGGGTTACAGTTATCAGTGGCAAAAAGATGGTGTTTCAATAAGCGGTGCAACTGGAACAAATTATACAGCCACTTCTTCAGGAAATTATACCTGTGTAATTTCCGCATCTTGCGGAACAACAACATCCAATAATATCGCTGTATCTATAGGCACATTTGCTGCGTCAGTTTCACCGGCAGGCACAGTTTATATTTGCTCCGGAGCCGGCATTGAGCTTTCTGCAAGTACAGGAACAGGATTTACTTATCAGTGGAAATTAAACGGAACAGATATTCAAGGTGCTAATAGTTCTACACTCACTGTTAATGCTGCAGGAAATTATTCTGTATATATGACATCGCCATGCGGAAATGCACTTTCCAATACAGTTACAGTTAACAGTGCAACCGTGGTTGCATCCATAACACCTGCAGGGACATCCACAATTTGTGCAGCACAATATGTTCAGTTTAATACACCTTTTGACCTTGCTTATACATATCAATGGTATCGTAATAATGTTCCATTATCAAATGGCTCAGTACCTACATATACTGCAGGTTCACATGGAACATATAAAGTTGTTGTTTCACTTAATGGAATATGCCCTGTTACATCGAATGAAGTTGTGGTTAATGTAATTAATAACCCTACACCGGTGAATACAGCTTCAGGGCCTTTAACTTTTTGTGATGGAGATTCAGTTACATTAAATACAAATTTCTGGAATGGGGCCTCTTATCAATGGACTAAAAACAGTGTTGATATTCCCGGAGCAACAGCATTGAGTTATACTGCTACAACTAAAGGTTCGTACAGGGTGAGACAAACAGGCAATGGCTGTTCAAAATTATCGCCACCTGCATCTGTTAAAGTAAACTCATGTCGTCTGGCAGCAGATGGAATTACTGAGTTGAATGAAGATGTTTCCGTTACAATTATTCCTAATCCGATAGTAAATATTTCTGAAATTGTTTTTGATGGTGATATTACAATTAGCAAAGCTCAGTTGGAAGTTTATGACCTTATAGGCAACAAAGTTATTTCCATTAAAAATATTCAAACCAACCGTTTGAGTTTTGAGAAAGGGAATCTCCGCCCCGGAATTTATATGATGAATTTTGTAAACGGAGATGGTGTTTCTGTGAGCAAACGTTTTGTTGTTCAGTAAATGAGTAAGTTTATTGAAACAACCTGAAATAATATTCGAAGACTATTACCTTGCCGTGCTGCATAAGCCGGCAGGGTTAATGGTCGAGGATGATGGATTTGGCAATCCATCAGTTCAGCAGTGGATGCTTCAGCATCTTCAGAAAAAATTTCCTGACCATAAAACTTATTTCATTGCTTTCCCTCATCGCCTCGACAGGGTGACAGAGGGATTACTGCTGGTGGCAAAAACCAAAGCAGCCCTTACAGCTCTGAATAAGCAGTTTGAAAACAAAACAGTAAGGAAAATTTATCATGCACTTATCCAACAGCCGTTGCGACATGCTTCAGGAACTTTGCGTCATTATCATAAGAAAGATGTCAAACTTAAGAAGGCAATAATATCACTGAAACCAAAAGAAGGTTTTTCACCTTGTGAATTGAAATATGAAACGATTGTTTCAGATAAAGCGATTTACTCTTTGTTAAAAATTGAATTACTCACAGGGAAATATCATCAGATACGTGCCCAACTTGCATTTGAAAAATCTCCTGTAATTGGTGATGCGACTTACGGCTCTGATATTGCAAAAGGAAAAAACAGAATTGCTCTTGCGGCAACTGAATTATTATTTCATCATCCTAAATCAAACGAGCCTATGCTGTTTGAACTGGATTGGCAAAAGATATTTTCAGGATTTTTAAGAAAATGAAACAGTGCACCATTACCTGAATTGGCTATGGTTCTTCTTAACTGAGTATCTTTGTCATTTTATTTTTATCCATTGCAAAAAATATTTTTTAGTGATTTAGGCAGGATTGATTACCTCAAGTCGTGGCAATTACAGGAAGATTTACTTCAGCAAATTGTTCAGATAAAACTTGAAGGACGTAATAACCATTTGGGTGATAAAGCTCCTACGCCTCATTACCTTTTGTTTTGCGAGCATCCGCATGTTTACACACTTGGAAAAAGTGGAAGCAGCGAACATTTGCTGATTAATCAACATGAGCTATTAAAGCAACAAATCACCTTTGTCAAAACAAACCGTGGAGGTGATATTACCTATCATGGTCCCGGACAGATAGTAGGCTATCCCATTCTCAACCTCGATTTGTTTTATAACGATGTGCATCTTTATGTGCGAAATCTGGAGGAAGTTATCATACGCACAATTGCTGAATATGGAGTTGTGGGCACAAGAATTCCCAAGCTTACCGGAGTGTGGATTGACGTTGGCACTTCTAAGGCAAGGAAAATTTGCGCATTTGGTGTGAGGTGCAGCCGCTGGGTAACAATGCATGGCTGGGCATTAAATGTGAATACACAACTGGAATATTTTAATCATATTGTTCCATGCGGAATCAGTGATAAATCGGTAACTTCCTTGCAACAGGAAACAGGAAAAGAATTTGATGAGAAAGAGGTAAAAGTAAAATTACTTACTCATTTTAAAGAGGTGTTTCAGGTGCAGGCTGAAACAATTCCTGCGGAACAGTTACTTTTGGCTAATCATATTATTTCCTGAATCATGAGAAAGTTTTTTCGGGTTTTTGCTGCCATCATTGTTGTTTTAACAATCATACTGTATGCCACAGGCAAATTATATTATTATAAAGCCATTATTTATAATTATGTGGATATTGACGATTTGAATTTATTTTATAATCGCCCGGTTGAAGCAGAAAAGAGTCAGGAATGGAATATTTCAAAGTTTTACAACAGTGAAAAACTGAGTGACACACTCACTTCATTTCTTACAGCAAATAAAAGTGTGGCATTTATGATTATCAAAGATGATTCTATCCGATACGAACAGTATTGGGAAGGTTATGGTGATTCTTCTCTTTCCAATTCTTTTTCAATGGCCAAAAGCATTGTAGGATTACTCATAGGAGTTGCAATAGATGAGGGAAAAATAAAAAGTATTGATCAGCCTGTTGGTGATTATATTCCTGAATTTAAAGAGGGAGATAAATCAAAAATTACCATTCGTCATTTGCTGATGATGAGTTCTGGATTAGATTGGAATGAAGGTTATGCATCACTTACATCACAGGTAACCGAAGCATATTATGGTTCGGATTTATACAAACTGGTTGCAAATCTGAAGGTAGCTTCACCCCCCGGCAAAGAATGGAGTTACAAAAGTTGCGATCCTGAACTTCTTGCTATCATTCTCACAAAAGCAACAGGTGTTCCTCTGGCAGAATATGCATCAGAAAAAATTTGGAAACAGGTTGGTGCAACACACACAGCACAATGGAGTCTCGATCATAAGGACGGATTGGAAAAGGCGTACTGTTGTTTTTACAGCAATGCACGCGATTTTGCACGGTTTGGTAAACTCGCTTTGAATGATGGTAAATGGAATGATAAACAGATAGTAGATTCAGCGTATGTTTCTCTTATTACACATCCCAATGGACTTATTGACCCTGAAACCAATCAGCCTGTGAAAGTCTATGGTTATCAGTGGTGGACGGATAACTTTTTGAATCATCGTGTATTTTATATGCGTGGTATATTAGGCCAGTATGTTATTGTAGTGCCTGACATGAAACTGATAATTGTGAGGCTCGGACACAAACGAAGCACCGATGCCAATGGCAAAGCCAATGATTATCCATTTTATGCTTCAGAGGTGATTAAGATGTTTGAATAGAATTTCATTGAAACAAATTTTAAAAAAATCAGTTTAAGGAGTTATGTTGAAAGATATTCCTGAGTTAAAGGTTGAGAATGTGGCTATAGCTGTTGTCAAGGAAACAAACAACAGTGGCAAAGAGGAATGGAATGCCTACATTCTTAATCTGAAAGAGGAGGAACTGGAAGGAGTGCTGATTACCAGCAAAGGATATGGCATACGTGAAGGCGAAAACATTAAAACTTCAACTTTACGACATTTTATTGAGAATATTCCTGCACACTCTTTTATTAAAATAGAACCAATCATTGATAATGTGCTTGCACTGAACAACGAATACTGGGTCAGCTTTTATCTGAACAATAATATGTACGACAGAAAATATGTTTTTTTACCAGGAGTAATCAACGAAGATTATTTTACAAATATTCCATTACTCAACAAACGTGGAGTAATGATTAAATAATTTTTATTGCTGAATTATTCATTATTCAGTTCCGGCATATTCATTACCATTTGCTCTGAAGTGTTGCTCATATTTTCCAGTTCTTTAGACTGAAGTCCGCACACACGAAGCCATTTCGAAAATTCTGAAGTATAACCATGCGTTGTATAAATACATTGTGCACCGGTTTCCCTTACAGCAGTATTCAATTCATCCCAGTCAGAATGGTCGCTTAATTCAAAACCTTTGTGATAAGCAGTATGTTTCTTTTTCTCTAACGCACCCACCCATCCGCTGCAAAAACCAACCTGATAGTTGGGTAATTTTCTCAACCATAAATTTTCTGTTGCAGAAGGTTGAGATAACACCAATGCTCCCTTTAATATTTCAGCAGGTAAGGTTTGTTTTAACGGAATTACCGAAGGAAGCAGGAGTCCAGCTTCTGACAATCGCTCATGTAATTTAACTATGGAAGGATGTGCATAAACAGGAAAATCAAATTTCGGAAGATTCACTAACAACCGTTGCATTTTGCCAAGAGCATATCCCATCAGCACACTGGTTATCCCTTCTGAATGATTTTTTGAAACCCAGTTTGTAATTTCATCTATTACGGTTTGTTGTGGTTTCCATTTAAATTTAGATAAACCGAAAGTTGTTTCTGTAATAAACACATTGCATTTAACCGGTTCAAAAGGAGCACTGAAATTATCATTTTGCATTTTATAATCTCCGCTCACCACCCACACTTCGCCTTTATGTTCTACCCGTATTTGCGCACTTCCGATGATATGCCCTGCAGGATGCAATGAAAACCTGACACCATTGATGGTAAACGATTCACCATATTCAACAGTGCGGAGGCTGATTTGCTCTCCTAACCTCAATCTCAAAACCGGTTCAGAATGTTTATGTGCCAGATAATGTTTACTCCCGGGCCTTGCATGGTCGCCATGTGCATGGGTGATGATGGCATTTTCTACTCTGCGTGAGGGGTCAATATAAATATCTGCCTGTGGGCAATAAATACCTTTTCGGGTGTACTCAAGTAAGTGACTCATGGACGATGTCATAATCAATTCTGATATGTGTAAATATAGATGATAAATAAATTCAATTCAGGCATACACATCTGTTTTTTATCTTGTTTCTTTGCCTGTATGAACAGGAATATACGATTACTCTTCATCGCACTTGTTGTACTTAGCAGCCGTCTGATTTTTGTGGATGCCGGTTTTGGTTCAGAAGAAGATGCATGGGGTTATGCGGTAAACGCACAACTGATGGAGCAATCACATACCTATGAATATGCACGTATGCCCGGACATCCTGTTGTAGAATATGTGTACAGTTGGTTGCCGGTAAAAGAAGCATGGATTTTTAACATTTGTACGGCATTGTTGAGCACCATTGCTGTTATTTTCTTTTTTCTCATTCTTGACCGCTACAGGCTTCAGGCAGTTATTGGCTCATTGATGCTGGCCTTTACACCTGCTTTTTACATTCACAGTTCTGATGCTATGGACTATAACTGGTCCTTATGTTTTTTATTAGGCTCATTTTATTTTCTTGGTAAAAGATGGGTGTTATTATCGGCATTTTTTCTGGCTCTTGCCACAGGCTGCCGTATTACTGCAGCAATTGCAATCATTCCTTTTCTGTATTATTTATTTCTTGCATCCGAAAGCAGAAAAAATATTTTTCAGTTTTTGTTGCTTACGTTGATACTTGTGTTTCTGATTTATGCACCTGCTATTAAACATTATGGTTTTTCATTCTTTGATTATGTGAATCAGTTTGGATATCCGCGACTGATCAAGTCGTTGTATAAAGCCTCCTTTGGAGTTTTGGGAACTACCGGTCTGCTGGCAACCGGCATAACAATTATTGTTTCGGCAAAAGAATATTTCAGAAAATCGTATTCAAGTGCATACCGCCCTTTGATTTCATCTATTATTCTGCTCGTCTTTCTGTTTGTTATATTGTATTTTTATGAGCCACATAAATCAGGATACCTGATTCCGGTTATTCCATTTGTAATAGTTTTTATTCTGCTTTTCGTAAAGAATGTAATCCATCAGATATGGATTTGCGCTATGTTGATTGCAGGATGTTTTTTTGCAGGAATTAATCTTGCTGACGACAACAGGAGCGCTACTCCTTCTGATTTTGCAATCATTAAAACCATACATCACCAAAAAGTAGCTTTTGATTTATTGAGCGGAAGTGTGACGGACGACTATAAAAAAC
>Ga0209200_1001807_pt1 | contig 20949 bp, 19 predicted proteins | sample AD_UKC033_MetaG_FD_184406 | JGI IMG/M metagenome (GOLD analysis project Ga0209200, IMG submission 184406) | Active sludge microbial communities of municipal wastewater-treating anaerobic digesters from USA - AD_UKC033_MetaG (SPAdes) (version 2) | ecosystem: Engineered > Bioreactor > Anaerobic >... | reverse complement strand
GGTTTCCCTGCTCACAAAATGAGCAGCAGAGGTTAATCACCCCGGTCAATTTTCGCCGCGCACAACCCCTTCTATCTGGTCAATTTTCGGCGCGCGCCAACAGTCAGGAGCAGATGCTGGTCTCGTCTACCACGCCCCTCCAGCAACAAACCGGAAGCCGCCACGTCCTCAAAGATGGACTAAATAGTGGACTAAAAAGTCCTGGCTGTAGGCAGCTTCCAGCGGAACACGCTGGATGATGTCAGTGAATAAAATCCAATGGCATCAACGACTTGCAGAACTCCATGGAACTCAGCAGATCGTGAAGTGGAGCGGGTGATGGGAATCGAACCCACGTATGCAGCTTGGGAAGCTGCCGTTCTGCCATTGAACTACACCCGCGAACGGCCGCATTCTACCTGTTAGAATTCCCGCATGGAAATCAGTGTCAACGGCGAGACGCGCAACGTCGCGGCCGCGCTTTCGGTGGCGGAGCTGCTGCGCGGGATGGGCCTGGAGGGCAAGCGCCTGGCGGTCGAGCGCAACGGCGAGATCGTGCCGAAGAGCGGCCACGCCGCCGCGCGGCTCGCCGAGGGCGACCGCATCGAGATCGTCGTCGCCGTCGGCGGCGGATAACTGGAAATGGACAACGACAAACTCATCATCGCCGGCAAGGCGTATTCCTCGCGCCTGCTCGTCGGCACCGGCAAGTACAGGGACTTCGAGCAGACCCGCGCGGCCATCGGGGCCTCCGGCGCCGAGATCGTCACGGTGGCGATCCGCCGCACCAACATCGGCCAGGAGCCGGGCCAGCCGAGCCTGCTCGACTATCTGCCGCCGTCGAAGTACACCCTGCTGCCGAACACCGCCGGCTGCTACACGGCGGAGGACGCCGTTCGCACGCTGCGCCTGGCGCGCGAACTGCTCGACGGCCACGACCTCGTCAAGCTGGAGGTGCTCGGCGACGCGCAGACGCTGTTTCCCGACATGCCGCAGACGCTGAAGGCGGCCGAGACGCTGGTGCAGGACGGCTTCAAGGTGATGGTGTACTGCGCCGACGACCCGATCCAGGCCAAGCGCCTCGAGGAGATCGGCTGCGTGGCGGTGATGCCGCTGGCGTCCCTCATCGGCTCCGGCATGGGCATCCTCAATCCGTGGAACCTGCGCCTGATCATCGACAACGCGAAAGTGCCGGTGCTGGTCGATGCCGGCGTCGGCACGGCGTCGGATGCGGCCATCGCCATGGAGCTGGGCTGCGACGGCGTGCTGATGAACACCGCCATCGCCGGCGCGCAGAATCCGGGGCTGATGGCTTCCGCCATGCGGAAGGCGGTGGAAGCCGGCCGCGAGGCCTTCCGCGCCGGGCGCATGCCGAGGAAGCCCTATTCCGCCTCGCCCAGCTCGCCGACGGGCGGACTGATCGGCAAAGCCTGATTCCGCTCAGGCCGCCAGGGCGGCTTTTTCGCGGAAGAGGACGGCGAGATCGGCCGCCGGCAGGGGCTTCGAGAACAGGAAGCCCTGCATTTCGTCGCACTGGCTGTCTACCAGGAAGGCGCGCTGCGCCTCCGTCTCGACGCCTTCCGCCACCACCGACAGCCCCATGCTGTGCGCAAGGGCGATGACCGAGCGGGTGATGGCGACGTCGTCGGGGTCGTTGGGCACGTCGCGCACGAAGGAGCGGTCCACCTTGAGGCAATCCACCGGGAAGCGCTTCAGCACCGCCAGCGAGGAATAGCCCGTGCCGAAGTCGTCGATGGCGATGCGCACCCCGAGCGCCCGCAGCTGCTCCAGCGTGGCGATGGCCCGCTCGACGTTCTGCATGACCATGCTCTCGGTGATTTCGAGCTCGAGGAATTCGGGCAGGAAGTCGGGCTGGTCGATGAGCGTGCGGATGCGCTCGGCGAGGTTGCGGCTCTGGAACTGGCGCGGCGAGAGATTGACGGCGATGCGCAGCGGCGGCAGGCCCTGCTCCTGCCACAGCCGGGCCTGGCGGCAGGCGCGCGCGATGACCCACTCGCCCACCTCGAGAATCAGGCCGGTCTCCTCGAGGATGGGGATGAACTTGGCCGGCGAGACCAGGCCCATGTCGGGGCTGTGCCAGCGCAGCAGGGCCTCGACGCCGGTGATGGCGCCGGACTGCAGGTCGACCTTGGGCTGGTAGTGCAGCTCGAACTCGTCGCGCTCCAGCGCGTGGTGCAGCTCGGCGCCGACCTCCAGCCAGTCGGCGGCGGCGCGGTTCATCTCGGGATCGAAGAAGCGATACTGGCCGCGGCCGGCCTGCTTGGCGGCGTACATGGCCTTGTCGGCCGACATCAGCAGCGCCTGCAGGGTGTCGCCGTCCTGCGGATAGAGGGCGAAGCCGATGCTGGCGCCGGGCACGATCTCGCGCCCGTTCAGCGTCATCGGCGGGGCCAGCGCGTCGAGCAGCTTTTGCGCCACCGGCGCGGCATCCTCCGGGCGCTGCATGTCGGTGATCACCACGACGAATTCGTCGCCGCCCTGGCGCGCCACGGTGTCGCTGCTGCGCAGGCAGCCGGAGAGGCGCTGCGCGATCTCCTTGAGCAGCTCGTCGCCGGCATCGTGGCCGAGCGTGTCGTTGATGATCTTGAAGCGGTCGAGGTCGACGAAGCCGACGGCCACCAGGTTGCCGCTGCGGCGCGCGTGCGCCAGGGCCTGGCCGAGCCGGTCGTTGAGCAGGTTGCGGTTGGGCAGGCCGGTCAGGTTGTCGTGGCTGGCGATTTCCGCCAGGCGCGCCTCGTAGGCGCGGCGCTCGGAGATGTCCTGGATGATTCCGGTCATGCGCAGCGGGCCGGTGTCGTGGTATTCCATTTCCGCCTTGGCGTGCACCCAACGCACCTGCTCCCCGTGGAGAATGCGGAAGTCCATTTCGGTGGATAGCGCCTGGCCTGCGGCGACCCCTTCCAGCCGTCCGCGTACCATCGACCGATCGTCCGGGTGGGCGCGCGCCAGCGCCGTCTCCAGATCGGGCGCCGCGCCTTGCGGATCGAGGCCGAAGATGCGAAAGCTCTCCTCCGACCATTGCACGGCCCCGCTGCGCAGGTCCCATTCCCAGCTGCCGACATGGGCCAGCGACTCGGCGCGGCCGAGCAGGGCCTCGTTGCGGCGCAGGGCGGCTTCGGCCTCGTTGCGCGCGGCGGTCGCGCGCAGGGCCACCAGGGCGTGGCCGATGTCGCGGGCCAGGTCCTGCAGCAACTCGCATTCGGCGTCGCCGAAGGCATCATCGGCGGCGTAGATCACCAGCGCGCTTTCGATCTTGCCGTCGACCAGCAGGGGGAAGGAGGCGGTGGCGATGAAGCCCATCTCCCGGGGGTAGTCGCGCCAGGCGGCGTAGATCGGATCGGTCTGGGCGTCGCGCACGATGCAGGGCCTGCCGCTGCGCAGCGCGCGGCCGACCGGACCCTGGCCGTACGGATGGTTTTCGTCCCAGTTCACGATGCCGCTGCCGACCGGTTCGAGCATGCCGGGATGGCCGGCGCTGGCCAGATGCGCGACGCGCTTCTCCGGCCCCGGCTCCTTGCCGGCGATCCAGGCGAAATGGTAGCCGCCGGTGACGACGACGATGTCGCAGGCGCGCTGCAGCAGGTCGGCCTCCGAAGCCGCCTGGCGCGTGGCCTGGCTGACGGCGGAGAGCATGCGCAGGGCGCGGTTGGTGCGTTGCAGCTCCATTTCGCGCCTGACCTGGGCGGTGACGTCCTGCACCGAGCCGACGATGCGGGCCGGCCGGCCGTCGCGGAATTCCGCCTCGCACTGCATGTGGACATGGCGCACCAGGCCGTCCTCCCAGACCACGCGGTGGTCGATTTCTTGCGACGAGGATTCGCCCTGCACGAGCCCGCGGATTTCCCGCGCGACGCGCTCGCGGTCGTCGGGATGGGTGCGGGCGATCACCGCGTCCTTGCTCGGCTCGATCTCGTCTGGCTCGTAGCCGAAGATGCGGTAGAGCTGGTCGGACCAGCGCACCGCCTGGGTGAGAAGGTCCCATTCCCAGCTGCCGGTGTGGGCGATCTGCTGGGCGCGGTCGAGCAGGGCTTCGCTGCGGCGCAAGGCCGTCTCGGAGTGGCGGCGGCTTTCGGTCGCGCGCAGCGCGCCGATGCCGTGCACGATGTCGGCGGCGAGATCGTCGAGCAGCCGGCACTCCTCCTTGCCGAAGGCGTCCTCGCTGGCGGCATAGATGACCAGCACCGCCCGCAGCGTCGCCTCGATCGGCAGCGGGAAGGCGGCGACCGAGGCGTAGCCGCGCTGCAGCAGCATGCCGCGCCAGGGCGCCATGCTAGGGTCGCGGGCGATGCTGCGCACGACGACGCGCCGTCCGCCGCGGATGGCGCCGCCGGCCGCCCCCCGCCCGCTCGGCGAATCGTCCCAGGTGACCCTCAATTCGCTCAGGTAGCCGTCTTCGAAGCCGCCCCAGGCCACCGGATGCACGCTCCGGGCGGCGTCGTTCTCGGCATAGCCGATGAAGGCGAAGCGGTAGCCGCCGGCCTCGATGACGATGCGGCAGATTTCCTGCAGCAGCTCGATCTGGCTGTCGGCCTTGCGCATGACCTGGCTGGCCTCCGACAGCAGTCGCAGCGCGCGGTTGATGCGGTTGAGTTCCGCCTCGCGCCGCGCATGCTGGGAAATGTCCGCGACGAACAGTGTCATGGCCGTGCCGGCCGCGGTGTGGCGCGCGCCGATGTTCAGGCAGGCGAGGAACTCGCTGCCGTCCTTGCGCCGGGCCAGCATGCGCTCGCCCTGGACGACGGCGTTGCCGGAGGCCTGGCAGATGAAATCGTTGCGGCGGCGCAGGTGCTTGTCGCGCACCCGCTCCGGCACCAGCCGCTCGAGCGGAATGCCGGCGAGCTCGCCCGGCGCGTAGCCGAACAGCTCTTCGGCGCGGTCGGTCGCCAGCGTGATGACCCCCGCCCTGTCGAAGACGATGACGCCTTCCGGCGCCGCGTCGAGGATGGTGCGGTAGTCGTGAGCCAGCTCCTGCTTGTCCGATTCGAGGCGGCGCATGCGGCGACCGGCGGCCCAGACCAGCGCGGCAAAGGTCGCGAAGCCGAGCGCCACGAACAGCACGGCGCTCGGATGCAGCCGGACCGGTTCATGCTGCCAGCGCATGGCCAGGGCCAGCAGCAACAGCAGGGCGGCGATGAGCGCCGAGCCGCGCACGATGGCTTGCGAGCTGGAGGAGGGAGTCGGCATGGCGAAGGTCGGTCTTGTCTTTACGAAGCGTGGCCCGGAAGCTAGACTGCGAATCCCATTTAACGGGTATTCCCTTGGATTCTTGAGGGGGCTTGCCCCTCGGCCCCGCAGCGCATGAACGTCACCCCGATCCGGCCGATCCGCAGCTACGTACTGAGACAGGGGCGCGTGTCGAATGCCCAGGCGCGGGCCCACCATGCCCTTCTTCCCGTTTATGGAATAAGTTATACGGATCAACGACTTGATCTGGATGCGGCATTCGGTCGGCGCGCCCCGAAAATCCTCGAGATCGGCTTCGGCATGGGCGAGACGACCGCCGCGATTGCCGCCGCGCACCCGGAAAACGACTATCTCGGCATCGAGGTGCACACCCCCGGCGTCGGCAGCCTGCTCAAGCTGATCGGGGAGCGCGGGCTCGCCAACCTGCGCCTGATCCAGCACGATGCCGTGGACGTGCTGCGGAACATGATCCCCCCCGCCTCGCTCGACGGCGCCCACATCTTCTTCCCGGACCCCTGGCCGAAGAAGCGCCACCACAAGCGCCGTCTCGTGCAGACTGACTTTGTCGCCCTGCTGGCGAGCCGGCTCAAGCCGGGCGGCTACCTGCACCTGGCCACCGACTGGCAGGAATACGCCGAGCAGATGCTGGCCGTGCTCTGCGCCGAGCCGCAGCTGGAAAACACGGCGGCCGGCTACGCGGCGCGGCCGGACTACCGGCCGCAAACCAAGTTCGAGACGCGCGGCCTGAAGCTGGGACACGGCGTCTGGGACATCGTCTTCAGGAAGAAATGAGCATCGTCCGCCGGGCCGTCCCAAGGGCGATGCAGCCAGCAGCATGGAGCCGCGCAGCGGCGAACAACCGTCACCCCCTTCCCCGGGAAGGGGGTTGGGGGGAAGGCAGGCAATGAACGAACGCTACGACGAACATTACATCGCCAGCGTCACCGCGCTGGGCGACACGCACGAGGTGGTCGCCACCCAGGCGGTGTTCACCCGCAACGGCATCAAGCTGATCGAGAAGGGCACGCGCATCGACTCCGCCTTCCGCGAGCGGCTGGTGCAGCACAAGCTGCTGCCGCCGCTCGACCAGTGCCTGTCCGTCGCGGACGGGGTCAGCCAGGCCGCCCTGCGCGAGCGCGCCCGCGCCATTCTCGACGACGAGCCGCGCTTTCAGCTCCTGCGCGCCGCGCTGCCCGGCATCGAGCGGCTGGCCCATGCCTTGTATGCCATGCCGCTGACGCCGCAACTGGCCTTCAAGCTCACGGTGGCGCGCGAGCAGCGCCCGGAGGTGTACGAGCACAGCGTGCAGATGACCCTGATCGCCCTGTTCCTCGCCATCAAGAGCCGCCTGCCCGACCGCGACCTGGCCAGCGTCGCCGCCGCCGGCATGCTGCACGACATCGGCGAGCTGCACATCGACCCCGAGCTGCTGCGTCCCGGCCGCCGCCTCGATGCGACCGAACTGCGCCATGTCTACGCCCATCCGATGACGGCCTACCTGATCCTGCAGGAGCACCCGCAATTCCACCCGGAGATCAGCACGGCGGTGTTCGAACACCACGAGCGGCTCGACGGCAGCGGCTATCCGCGCGGCCTGAAGGGCGAGGAGATCGGGCCCATTGGCCAGATCCTCATGCTGGCCGAGGCCGTCACGACGCTGTTCGAAAAGAGCTGGCGCACGCACGGCGCCTCGCGCCTGTCGGTGATGCTGAAAATGAACCGGCGCAAGTTCAACCGCGAGCTGATCGACCACCTGGTCGGCCTGCTGCACGGCGGCGAGCCTCAGGGCCTCGACAGCATGGGCGAGGTTTCGGCCGAGGTGGTGGTGGCCCAGCTCGACCAGCTGGCCGAGGTCTTCCGCAGCTGGCACGGCGCCTACCAGGCCTGCGCGGTGGACACGCCGCAGCTCGCCGAAGCGCCGCTGGTCGACTTCCTCAATCAGCGCATCACCGGCCTGGAGCGCACCCTGCTCGAGACCGGCTTCCATCCCGACGAGCTGTCGGCGCTCACCGCCGGCATCGAGGACGACGCCGTCGCCCTCGCGGAGATGCAGCTGATGGTGCGCGAATCGCGCTGGCAGGTGAGCGACATCATCAACGAAGTGGCTCGTCGCGGCGCCGATTTCGAGGCCGCCGATGCCGGCCGCGCCCTCGTCGACGGCTGGATCGGCCGCGCCGGGGCGCTGATCAGGGACTGATCAGCCCGCCAGGAAAACCTGCAGCAGGTCGTTGAGGAAGCGGCGGCCGCGTTCGGTCGGCGCGATGCGCCCGGCGCTCACGTCGAGCAGGCCTTTCGAGGCCGCTTCGTCCAGCAGCGGGCGGATCGAATCCAAAGTCAGTCCCGTCCGCTCGGCGAAGAGGCGCAGAGGAAAGCCTTCGGTGAGGCGCAGGGCATTCATCATGAACTCGAAGGGAAGGTCGGCGGCCGCGACGGCGTGCTGCTCCTGCACCGCGTCGCCGCGCTCCGTCCCGTCGAGGTAGGCCTGCGGATGCTTGTGCTTCATCTGCCGCACGATGCCTTCGTGCGAAGAAATCTTGGCGTGTGCGCCGGCACCGATGCCGAGGTAGTCGCCGAACTGCCAGTAGTTGAGGTTGTGGCGGCACTCGAAGCCCTTGCGCGCGAAGGCGGAAGTCTCGTAGTGGCCGTAGCCGTGCGCGGCGAGCGCCTCCTCCACCGCGTCCTGCATCTGCGCCGCGAGGTCGGCATCCGGCAGCGGCGGCGGCGCGCGGTGGAAGGCGGTGTTCGGCTCCAGCGTCAGGTGGTAGGCGGAGAGGTGCGGCGTGCCGAAGGCCGCCGCCGCCTCGATGTCGGCGCGCGCCTCTGCCAGCGTCTGGCCGGGCAGGGCGTACATCAGGTCGAGGTTGGCGTTGTCGAAGTGCGCCAGCGCCAGTTCGACGGCGCGGCGCGCCTCGTCCGCATCGTGGATGCGGCCGAGCGCGGCGAGGTGGCGCGGATTGAAGCTCTGCACGCCGACGGAAAGGCGATTGACGCCTGCGACGCGGTAGCCGGCGAAGCGTGCCGCCTCGACCGTGCCGGGGTTGGCCTCCAGCGTGATTTCGGCATCCGGCAATAAAGTCAGTCGCGCCCGCACGGCGCCGAGCAGGGCATCCACCGATTCCGGCGCGAGCAGGCTCGGCGTGCCGCCGCCGATGAAGACGCTGACGACCGGCCGGCCCCAGACCAGCGGCAGCGACTGCTCCAGGTCGGCGATCAGCGCAGCGAGGTAGGCGGCTTCCTGCTGGGGAAGCAACACGCCGGGCCGCCCCAAGTGTTGCTTCACCCCCTGGGGGGAGGGCGCCGCCGAGCGGCGACTTCGGGGGGGGCCAATTTCGTGCGAGTTGAAGTCGCAGTAGGGGCACTTGCGCACGCACCAGGGGAAGTGCACGTAGAGGGAGAGCGGCGGCAGGGCCGCCAGCCCGGCCGGCTTGCCGCCGCGGCCCTCGGCAACGATCGGGATGACGCCGCGCGCCACGGCTCAGAGGCCGGCGCGCAGGCGCTCGGCGAGCTTGGCGAAGGCGACGGCGCGGTGGCTGACGGCGTTCTTGGCCTCCTCGCTCAATTCCGCCGAGGAGCAGTTCGCCGAGGGCACCAGGAACAGCGGGTCGTAGCCGAAGCCGCCCGCGCCGCGCGGCGCCGCGAGGATCTCGCCGTGCCACTCGCCCTCGGCGATCACCGGCTGCGGGTCGGAGGCCCCGCGCAGCAGCACCAGCACGCAAACGTAATGGGCGCGGCGGTCGTCGCGCTTGGCGAGCTCGGCCAGCAGCCTGGCGTTGTTGCGCGCGTCGCGCGTCTCGCGGTCGCCTTCCTTGCCGGCATAGTAGGCGGAGTGCACGCCCGGCTCGCCGCCGAGCGACGGCACGCACAGGCCGGAGTCGTCGGCCAGCGCCGGCAGGCCCGAGAGCTGCGCGGCATGGCGCGCCTTGGCCAGCGCGTTCTCGAGGAAGGTGTCGTGCGGCTCCTCGGCCTCGGGGATGGCGAAGGCCGACTGCGGCAGCACCTCGATGTCGAAAGGCGCGAAGAGCGCGGCGAATTCGCGCAGCTTGCCGGGGTTGTTGGAGGCGAGGACGAGCTTGTCGAACATAGGGAAAACCTCTTTCAACACAGAGGGTACAGAGGCACAGAGAGCACAGAGAACCTGATTTGTTCCCGTATTTCTCCGCGTCCTCTGTGCCTCTGTGCGCTCTGTGTTTAATGCGGTTTCATTTTTCCAATGCCGCCTTCTGCACGGCGATGAGCTGCGCGATGCCACGCTCGGCCAGGCCGAGCAGCGTGTCCAGCTCGGCGCGCGAGAAGGGCGCGCCCTCCGCCGTGCCCTGCAGCTCGATCATGCCGCCGGAGGCGGTCATCACCACGTTCATGTCGGTGTCGCAGGCGGAATCTTCCGGGTAGTCGAGGTCGAGCACCGGCACGCCGTCGTAGATGCCGACCGAGACGGCGGCGACCAGCTCGCGCAGCGGGTGGCGCGCGATGGCGCCCTCGGCGAGGAGCTTCGCGAAGGCGTCGTGGGCGGCGACGCAGGCGCCGGTGATCGAGGCGGTGCGCGTGCCGCCGTCGGCCTGCAGCACGTCGCAGTCGATCTGCACGGTGCGCTCGCCGAGCGCCTCGAGGTCGGTGACGGCGCGCAGCGCGCGGCCGATCAGGCGCTGGATCTCCAGCGTGCGCCCGCTCTGCTTGCCCTTGGCCGCCTCGCGCGCGCTGCGCGTGTGCGTCGAGCGCGGCAGCATGCCGTATTCGGCGGTGAGCCAGCCCTGGCCGAGGCCGCGCAGGAAGCCCGGCACGCCCGGCTCGACGCTGGCGGTGCACAGCACTTTCGTGTCGCCGAACTCGACCAGCACCGAGCCCTCGGCGTGGCGGGTGTAATTGCGCGTGAGGGTGACGCGGCGCAGCGCATCCGGGCCGCGGCCGCTCGGTCTGGTCCAGGTCGTCATTTCGAGTATTTCCGTATGGCCGCGTTGATTTCCTGAATGGCGCGCTCGATGTCCTCGTCGGACAGGCTGGGCATCGGCTGGGTGCCCTTGCGCGCCTTGGCGAAGGCTTCCATCTGCGTGGTGAAGGAATCGATCGGCATGGTCTTGGTCGACACGCTGCCGAGCGTGTCCTCGGCGTAGCTGTCCTCCCAGCGGATGGCGATCAGCGACAGGTTGTCGGCGTTCTCGCCGCCGCGGGCCTCGGCCTGGTTCAGCAGCGCCGGCGTTGCCTGCACGACATTGCCGGTGGCGAGGGCGCGGGGAATGACGTCGTTCGGCAGCGGTCCCCACAGGCCGTCGGTGCACAGCAGGAGCACGTCGCCGGACATGAGGGGGGTTTTTTTCGAAAAGTCGATCTGCGGCGCCGTGACGCCGCCGAGGCAGCTGAAGATGCGGTTGCGCGCCGGGTGGTGGATGGCGTCCTCGGCGCTGATGAGGCCGTCCTCGACCATGCGCGCGACACGCGAATGGTCGCGCGTCTGCGCGATGACGCGGCCGCCGCGGATGGTGTACAGGCGCGAGTCGCCGGCGTGCGCCCAGTAGGCGATCGAGTCCTGCACGATGCAGGCGACGCAGGTGGTGCGCGGCGCCTCCGGCAGCAAGCGGTCGGCGGCGTAGTCGAGGATGGCGTGGTGGGCGTTGGTGAGCGCGCCGGAGAGGAACAGGAAGGGATCCTTCAGGGAAGGCTTCGCCTCGCGCTGGAAGGCCTCGGTGATGTACTGCACGGCGATCTGCGCCGCCACCTCGCCGTGCAGGTGGCCGCCCATGCCGTCGGCGACGACCATCAGCAGGGCGTCGCGCGAGTAGCTGTAGGCGATGCGGTCCTCGTTGGTCGGGCGCTTGCCCGGCCGGCTTTCCTGGTAGATCGTGAACTTCATGCCGTCTCCGCCGGGCCGTCCCAAGGAGACGGCAAGTCAACGACATGGAGCAGGCGACGCCTGCGAACTTTTGCTACCTCCGCCCATGGGGCGGGGGCTAGGGGGTGGGCGGTTCTCATTTGATCAGGTTCCGCACTTTCCTGCGCAGGTGGCCGAACAGGCTGTCGGCCTGCTTCGGCACGCTGCGTTCCTTGTCCGCCAGGGCCTTCTGCAGGGCGAACACGCTCTGCGGGCGCTCCAGGTAATTCAGGCGCATGCACCAGTCGACCGTATCCAGCAGTTGCCGGGAATACTTCTCCGGCCAGCGCTTGACGGCCGGGATCAGCTGGTCGCGCTCGACGCGCTGGTCGGCCGCCTGCGGCGCCGCCGCCGCCATGCAGGCATACATGCTGGCGCCGACCGAATAGATGTCGGTCCACGGCCCGAGCAGCTCGCGCCGGGCATTGTTGTACTGCTCGGGTGCGGCGAAGCCCGGCGTGTACATCGGCTTGAGCAGCGGCGTGTCGAGCGACAGCGTCTGGCGCGCCGCGCCGAAGTCGATCAGCACCGGCTGGCCGTCGTTGCGCAGATAGATGTTGGAGGGCTTGATGTCCAGGTGCAGCAGCTTGTGGGTGTGCACCTCGCGCAGGCCGTTGAGCAGGCGGGCGAAGATGGTGCGGATGAAGCTCTCGCGGATCTCGCCCTTGTGCTTCTGGATGTGCTCCTGCAGGGTGCGGCCGCGCTCGTAGTGCATCACCATGTACACCGTTTCGTTGGCGCGAAAGAAGTTCAGCACCTGCACCACGTTCGGGTGGGAGATCTTCGCCAGGGCGCGGCCTTCCTCGAAGAAGCATTTCATGCCGTAGCGGAAGGTGGCGACGTTTTCCTCGGCGATGGAGGGCAGGGCGTCGCCCTCGGCGCGCAGCGCCAGCGAGTTGGGCAGGTACTCCTTGATGGCGACCGGGGCGTCATCCTTGTCGAAGGCCAGGTACACGATCGAGAAGCCGCCCAGCGAGAGCTGGCGTTCGATGCGGTACTCGTCGAGCTGGTAGCCTGGCGGCAGCGGAACATTGACTTGCGATGGCATGGGCGCGCGCCCGGCGGAAGTTCGGGTTAAGATTGAACCCGAATTGTCTTTATTTATCGCCGCGCTGTAAAGCCGCGGCCCGGGAAAACAGCATGATCTACAGCATGACGGGATATGCCGTGCAGATGCGCGACATCGGCCGCGGCGTCCTCCACCTCGAGCTGCGCACGGTCAACTCGCGCTACCTGGACATGAACTTCCGCATCGCCGAGGAAGTGCGCCTCGCCGAGCCGGCCCTGCGCGAGATGATTTCCGCCCGCCTCAACCGCGGCAAGGTCGATTGCCGGCTCAACCTGCTGCCCTCGACGACCGCCGCGCGCGAGGCGAGCCTCAACCGGGCCCTGCTGCAGCAGCTGGCCGACCTGGAGGCCGGCGTGCGCGACCGCCTGCCCGGGGCGGCGCCCCTCTCCGTCGCCGAGGTGCTGCGCTGGCCCGGCATGCTGGGCGACGAGGCTGCCGGCGCCGACACCCTGCAGGCCGAATGCGCCGCGCTGGGCAAGGCGGCCCTCGACGAGCTTGTCGCCACCCGCGCCCGCGAGGGCGGGAAACTGGGGGCGATGATCCTCGATCGGGTCGACAAGATGCGCGCCCTGGTGGCGCAGACCGCGCCCCTGCTGCCGCAGGCGCTGGCCGACTACCGGGAGCGCATGGCGACCCGCCTGCGCGAGGCCGCCGCCAGCCTCGACGAGGAGCGCATCCGCCAGGAGGTCGGCCTGTTCGCCGCCCGCGTCGACGTCGCCGAGGAGCTCAATCGCCTGGTCGCCCACCTCGACGAGGTGGCGCGGGTCGTCGGCAAGGGCGGCGCCATCGGCAAGCGGCTCGACTTCCTCATGCAGGAGCTGAACCGCGAGGCCAACACCCTGGCCTCGAAATCGGTGTCGACCGAAATCACCGCCATCGCCGTCGACATGAAGCTGCTCATCGAGCAGATGCGCGAGCAGGTGCAGAACATCGAATGAGACACCCTGTGTCAACCCTCCACTGTTTTCAAGGCCGATATTGCCCCGCCGTGTTGCGCGGGGTCATAGGGCTTGCGGTCGATCCAGGCGCGCCAGAGGACGCGCAGCCAGGCGCGGGCGAGGATGCGAATGGCATGGGGATGGTCGCAACCGCGGGCTCTGGCCTGGGCATAGACGCGAGCGGCCCAGGCACTGACATGGCGGGAGTTGTCGGCCAGGCAGGTCAAGGCGGCGCGCAGGCGATGATTGCAGGCCCAGCGGAAGGTGACGGCTTTCGACTTACCCGACTGATAGGTCACTGGAGCCACGCCGGCTTCGGCGGCCAGTTGGGTGTCGCTATTGAAGCGTTCGCGCACGCTGCCCAGCTCGGCGAGGATTTGCGCGGCGCAGATGCGACCTGCGCGCGGAAAGCTCATGACGATCCGACCGTCGTCGAGGGAAGCGACCTGATGCTCGATTCGGCTGGTGAGGAGCCGAATCTGCTCGACCAGACGAGTCAGTGTGCGCGCGAGGCTACGCGCCAGCTCGCCCTTGGCGTCCGCCTCCAATTCGCCGCAGACTGCGGCGGGGGCTCGATGCAAGCGGGCCAGCAGTTCCTCGGCACTGCGGCGACCGCAGTAGGCATGCTGGGCGCAGAAGGCAGCCATGCGCTTGGGGCCGAGTCGGGCGGCGGACTCCGGCGTCGGGTAACGCTCGACGAAGGCCAGCGCGATAGGCGAATCGATCTCGGCGAAGACAGCGGTGGCGCCGGGCCAGAACGATTCGAGCAGGCTGCGCAACTGGTTGGCCAACTGCACGCGGGTGGCGACCAGATCGTCGCGGCCACGCACCAGGGCGCGCAAGGCACGAATCTCGTCGCCTTGGGGCGCCAAGGGCTTGAAACGATGGCCGTCGGTGCGCAGCAGATCGGCCAACAGGTAGGCGTCGGAGGCATCGCTCTTGGCGCCGTGGCTGCGATAGCGGGGTCGGGTGGCCTTGACCGCATTGGGATGGATGGGGATGACGGTGAAGCCGGCTTCCACCAGCGTATCGACGATGAGGCCCGAGGGGCGTTCGATGGCGACGGGCGGCGAGCCCGCAGCCATCAGATGGCGCCGCAGTTCGGCCAGGCCGACGGCGGTGTGATCGATGTCGAATTGCTCATGGACGGATCCCTGCGTGTCAATGATGCAAACGGCGTGGGTTTGACTGGCCCAGTCCAGCCCGGCGAAGAAAGTAGTCATGGACAATCTCCTGTCAATTGCGGTATGACTTGCCGTGCCGGAAGCCCCTGCGGGTCGCTCACTGATCGGCGCTCTTGGCTCTTCTCCATGGCGCTACACCCTGTAGCCCGTCTGGGTCTTCCGGCACCCCGAGGGCTGCGGGTCTCATTCGGGCCGTCAAGCGGCCAGCGACATTGGCAGTCGCCCCGGGGGCACGGAAGTCGGAATCAACCTTCGGTTCGGCAACAGCGTCCTGTCAAGGACTGGATCGGCCCTAGCGCTAAACACGGGTTACCCACCGCGGCGGTCGGTCGGTTCGTCGCAAGCGCCGACCGACCGCCACCGTGGATAACCCTGCGCCATACCAACTCCACCGCTACCGAGGATTGGAGGGTAGTCCAGTGAGCGCCCCGCACGGCCGCCCGAAGGGGCGCCAGCCAAAACCCGGAGTCCGCGCAAGCGGACGAACCACCGTCACCCCCTCACATGGGGAGGGGGCCGGGGGGAAGGCAGTCTGATGCCAGGCAATCTTTTCATCGTCGCCGCCCCCTCCGGCGCCGGCAAGACCACGCTGGTGAGGATGCTGCTCGAGCGCGACGGCGGCATCCGCCTGTCGATCTCCTACACCACCCGCGCGCCGCGGCCGGGCGAGGCGGACGGCCGCGAGTACCATTTCATCGACGTGCCGGCCTTCCATGCCATGCGCGAGAACGGCGACTTCCTCGAGAGCGCCGAGGTGCACGGCAACTTCTACGGCACCTCGCGGCCCTGGATCCTCGAGCAGATGGCCGCGGGCCAGGACGTCCTGCTGGAAATCGACTGGCAGGGGGCCCAGCAGGTGCGCGGCCTGTTCCACGGCAGCATCGGCATCTTCGTCCTGCCGCCGTCCGTCGAGGAACTCGAGCGGCGCCTGCGCGGCCGCGGCCAGGACAGCGACGAAATCATCGCCCGCCGCGTGGCCGCCGCCCTGAGCGAAATGCGCCACGTCAACGAGTTTGATTATGTTATTATTAACAACAAGTTGCCGGAGGCGATCGAAGACCTCCAGACCGTAGTGCGTGCGGTGCGCCTGCGCACCGCCTCGCAGCTGGCCCGCCACCGCGCGCTTTTCTCGTTTCTCGAACAGGAATCATAGAACCATGGCCCGCATCACCGTAGACGATTGTCTCAAAAGAATCCCCAACCGCTTCCAGCTCACCCTGGCCGCCACCTATCGCGCCCGCCAGCTGACCATCGGCGCGACGCCCATGATCGAGGGCGAGAAGGACAAGCCGACCGTCATCGCCCTGCGCGAGATCGCCGCCGGCAAGGTCGGTCTGGAAGTGCTCAATCGCGGGCAGGCCTGAGCACCGCCGCGGAGGGAAGGGTGAGCCATGCACGCCGCCGCTTCTCCTCCCGGCGAACAAACCCCGCAAGCGTTCGACGCTGAATTCTCCCTCCAGCTCGAGAAGCTGAAGGAGTTGCTCGGCACCTACCTCAAGGCCGAGGACATCGAGCGCGTCGCCGAGGCCTTCCGCTTCTCGGCCGAGGCGCACAAGAGCCAGTTCCGCATCAGCGGCGACCCGTACTTCTCGCATCCGCTGGCGGTGGCCGGCATCCTCACCGGCTGGCACCTCGACGCCCAGGCGCTGATGGCGGCACTGCTGCACGACGTCACCGAAGACACCGAGATCGACAACAGGCAGATCGGCGAGCGCTTCGGCAAGGTGACGGCCGAGCTGGTCGACGGCGTTTCCAAGCTCGACAAGATCGAGTTCCAGTCGATCGAGGACGCCCAGGCGGAGAACTTCCGCAAGATGCTGCTGGCGATGGCGCGCGACGTGCGCGTCATCCTCATCAAGCTGGCCGACCGCCTGCACAACATGCGCACGCTGGAGACGCTGCGGCCGGACAAGCGCCGCCGCATCGCCCGCGAGACGCTGGAGATCTACGCGCCGATCGCCAACCGGCTCGGCCTCAACAACCTCTACCGCGAGCTGCAGGAGCTGGCCTTCCGCCACGTCTGGCCGATGCGCTACCGCGTGCTCGCCAAGGCCATCAAGGCGGCGCGCGGCAACCGGCGCGAGGTGGTTGGCAAGATCCTCGGCGGCATCAAGGCGCGCCTGGCCGAGGCGCAGATCGAGGCCGAGGTGATGGGCCGCGAGAAGCACCTCTACGGCATCTATCGCAAGATGCGCGGCAAGTCGCTCTCCTTCTCGCAGGTGCTCGACATCTACGGCTTCCGCGTCATCGTCAGGGACGTGCCGACCTGCTACCTGGCGCTGGGCGCCCTGCACAGCCTGTACAAGCCGGTGCCGGGCAAGTTCAAGGACTACATCGCCATCCCCAAGGGCAACGGCTACCAGTCGCTGCATACCACCCTGATTGGCCCCTACGGCACGCCGGTGGAGGTGCAGATCCGCACCACCGAGATGCACCACGTCGCCGAGTCGGGCGTCGCCTCGCACTGGCTCTACAAGGACGACAAGAGCCTCTCCGAGCTGCAGCAGCGCACGCACAAGTGGCTGCAGTCCCTGCTCGAACTGCAGTCGGCCTCGGGCGACTCGGCCGAGTTCCTCGAGCACCTCAAGATCGACCTCTTCCCGGGCGAGGTGTATGTGTTTTCGCCGAAGGGCCGGATCCTGCCGCTGCCGCGCGGCTCGACGGCGGTGGACTTCGCCTATGCCGTGCACACCGACATCGGCAACCGCTGCGTCGCCTGCCGCATCAACCACGAGCTGATGCCGCTGCGCACCGAATTGCGCAACGGCGACCAGGTCGAGATCATCACGGCGACGCATGCCAATCCCAACCCGGCCTGGCTGTCCTACGTCAAGACCGGCAAGGCGCGCTCGCAGATCCGCCACTTCCTCAAGACCATGCAATACGAAGAGTCCGCCGCGCTGGGCGAGCGCCTGCTGGCGCAGGCCCTGCGCTCCTTCGAGCTGTCGCTCGGCCGCATCGGCGATACGGTGTGGGAGAAATTCGTGGCGGAGTGCGGCGCCAAGTCGCAAAAGGAGGTGCTCACCGACATCGGCCTCGGCAAGCGCCTGCCGGCCATCGTCGCGCGCCGCCTGGCCGAGGGCATCGAGAAGGGCGAGCCGGCGGCCGAGCCGAAGCCGCAGGGGCCGATCCTGATCCGCGGCAGCGAGGGCATGGCGGTGCAACTGGCGCACTGCTGCCGGCCGATCCCCGGCGACCCCATCATCGGCGTCATCAAGAAGGGCCAGGGCCTGGTGGTGCACCTGGCCGACTGCCCGAGCATCTCCGTGCGCGGCCGCGGCGAAAGGGCGAAATGGGTCGACGTCGAGTGGGAGCGCGACAGCGGCAAGCTGTTCGAGGCCGCCATCAAGATCGAGGCGGAAAACCGCCGCGGCGTGCTGGCCAAGGTCGCCGCCGAAATCGCCGAGGCCGGCTCCAACATCCAGCACGTCACCATGGACGACGAGCACGGCGTGTATACCTCGCTCTACTTCACCCTGCAGGTCTCCAACCGGGTGCACCTGGCGCGCATCCTGCGCGCCCTGCGGCACATTCCCGAAGTGGTGCGCATCTCCCGCGTGCGGGAGTAAAATTCGCCTTTTCCGAACCGAAGAGCACCGACATGGCCCAGTACGAATCCGAGCACACGAAGTTCATGCGCGAGTGGCTGGCGCAGCACCCCGAGGAAATCGCCGTCCAGCAGGCCGGCCGCGCCCTCTGGTGGGACAAGGCGCCGCAGACGCCCGACGAGCAGCAGCGCCTGAAGGAATCGCGGCTGCTGCAGAAGCCCTACGTCTACCGATAGGGAAAAGTCGGCCGCCGTGCCGCGGCGACTGGCTTTTGCCCGCCACCCCGCTTGCTCGACTCCTCCCTCGTTTTCGTCGACCTCGAGACCACTGGCGCCAACCCGGCGCACGACCGCATCATCGAGGTCGGCATCGTCAAGGTGAGCGGCGGCCGGCTCGACTACGAGTGGTCCACGCTGGTCGACCCGGGCGCATCCATCCCGCCGCTCATCCAGGGCTTCACCGGCATCACCAACGACATGGTGCGCGGCGCGCCCTCCTTCGCCGACATCGCCGACGAGGTGTTTTCGCGCATCGAGGGCAGCGTCTTCGTCGCCCACAACGCACGCTTCGACTACGGCTTCCTCAAGAACGAATTCAAGCGCCTCGAGCGCGCCTTCCAGCCGCGCGTGCTGTGCACCGTCAAGCTTTCCCGTGCGCTCTATCCGGAGCACCACCGCCACGGCCTCGATGCGCTGATCGCACGCCACGACCTGGGCTGCGACGCGCGCCACCGCGCGCTGGGCGACGCCCGCGTGCTGTGGAACTTCGTGCAGCTCGTGCACGCCGAGAAGCCGCCCGAGGCGATCCGCGCCGCGCTGAAGAAGGCGATGAAGTCGCCGAGCCTGCCCTCGGGCCTGGAGGCGACGGCGGTCGACGCCGTGCCGGAGTCGCCCGGCGTCTACATCTTTCATGGCGAGAACGAACTGCCGCTCTATATCGGCAAGGCCGTCAATATGCGGCTGCGCGTGCAGTCGCACTTCGCCGCCGACCACAGCGCCGGCCGCGCCATGCGCCTCGCCCGGGAAACCAGGCGCATCGAGTGGATCGAGACCGCCGGCGAGCTCGGCGCCCTGCTGCTGGAGGCGCGCCTGATCAAGGCGCGCCAGCCCGTCCACAACCGCCACCTGCGGAAAAACGACGACTTGTGCGCCTTCCGCCTCGTCGAAGGCGGCGAGGTCGCGCTCGAGCGCGTGCCGCTCGCCGGCGCGCCGGCCGAAGAACTCGGCGAACTCTACGGCCAGTTCAAGTCGACGCGCGAGGCCCACAACACCCTGCGCGAGCTGGCCGCCGAGCACGGCCTGTGCCTGAAGCGCCTCGGGCTGGAGCAGGGCAAGGGTCCCTGTTTCAACCATCAGATCAGACGCTGCGGGGGATTCTGCGTCGGCAAGGAAAGCGCCGAGAGGCACGACCTGCGCCTGAAAGCGGCGCTCGCCGTGCTCAAGCTGCGCGCCTGGCCCTTTGCCGGGCGCATCGCCGTGCGCGAGCGCGACGAGGCCAGCGGGCGCTGCGAGTGGCACCTCTTCGAGCACTGGTGTTATCTCGGCACCGCAAGCAGCGAAGCGGAACTGCACGAAGCCGCCGAGGCGCGCACGGAAGCCGCCTTCGACCTCGACGCCTACCGCATCCTGCGGCGCGCGCTGGAGCGGCGCGTCGACATCCTCAAGCTCGAACGCCATGTCTGAGGACGGCAAGGTCCGCATCTCCAAGCTGATGTCCGAGCAGGGCCTCTGCTCGCGGCGCGAGGCCGACGCCTACATCGAGCGCGGCTGGGTCTTCGTCGACGGCGTGCGCGTCACCGAGCTCGGCAGCCGCGCACTGCCGACGCAGAAGATCACCTTGAGCCGCGAAGCCAAATCGAACCAGCTCGCGCAGGTGACGATCCTGCTCAACAAGCCGGTCGGCTACGTCTCCGGCCAGGCCGAGCCGGGCTACAAGCCGGCGGTGACGCTGGTCAGCGCTGCCACGCACCACGCCGGCGACAAGTCCCCGCAGCGCTTCAACCCGGCGCACCTCAAGGGCCTCGCCCCGGCCGGTCGCCTCGACATCGATTCCACCGGCCTGCTGGTGCTGACCCAGGACGGCCGCATCGCCAAGCTGCTCATCGGCGAGGATTCGCGCATCGAGAAGGAGTACCTGGTGCGCGTCGAGGGCCGGCTCGACGAAAAGGGCCTCAAGCTGCTCAACCACGGCCTCTCGCTCGACGGCCAGGCCCTGAAGCCTGCGAAAGTGAGCTGGCAGAACGAGGACCAGCTGCGCTTCGTGCTGCGCGAAGGCAAGAAGCGCCAGATCCGCCGCATGTGCGAGCTGGTCGGCCTCAAGGTGACGGGCCTCAAGCGCATTCGCATCGGCAGCGTCAAACTCGGCGACCTGCCGCCGGGCAAGTGGCGCTACCTGCGCGAGGACGAGCGTTTCTGAGTGGACGCTGCCGAGCATGGAGAAACCCGACGCCCCCTCCTGCGAGCGCAACCGCGAGCCGATCCTCGCCGTGCTGCGCCAGCACTTCGCCGACCGCCGCCGCGTGCTCGAGATCGGCAGCGGCACTGGCCAGCATGCGGTCTTCTTCGCCGCCGCGCTGCCGCAGCTCGAATGGCAGGCCAGCGACCGCGCGGAGAACCTGCCCGGCATCCGCGCCTGGCGCGAAGATGCCGCCCTGCCCAACACGCCGCCGCCGATCGAATTCGACGTCAACGGCGCCTGGCCGGTGCAGCGCTACGACGCGATTTTCAGCGCCAACACCCTGCACATCATGAGCTGGGCCGAGGACGAGCGCCTGTTCGCCGGCCTGCCGGACATCATGACGGCGGACGCGAAACTGATCGTCTACGGCGCCTTCAATTACGGCGGGCGCTTCACCAGCGAGAGCAATGCCGCCTTCGACGCCTGGCTGAAGGCGCGCGGCGCGCACCAGGGCCTCCGCTATTTCGAGGCGGTGGATGTGCTCGCCCGTGCCGCCGGCCTGCGTCTCGTCGAGGACCGTCCCATGCCCTCGAACAACCGCTGCCTCGTCTGGCAACGCACCTAGTGTAGTGTCTCATTAATGGCTTTACATTATCCTGATTCTGCCTATACTCGAAGCACAGGCTGTTTCGAGGAGGGGATCATGGCCAAGACGCGGATCGTGCTGGAGCCCGAAGAGGCACGGGAATTGAGCAAGCGAGTGCGC
>Ga0209200_1001805_pt1 | contig 20958 bp, 18 predicted proteins | sample AD_UKC033_MetaG_FD_184406 | JGI IMG/M metagenome (GOLD analysis project Ga0209200, IMG submission 184406) | Active sludge microbial communities of municipal wastewater-treating anaerobic digesters from USA - AD_UKC033_MetaG (SPAdes) (version 2) | ecosystem: Engineered > Bioreactor > Anaerobic >... | reverse complement strand
GGGCCTCGAGGAGACCATGGACGAGGAGGTCATCAACCAGGGCCCGCAGTTCATCGGCTTCATGGTGGACGAGCTCGTCAAGCGCGGCATCCCGGTGATCACCCCGGCCGGCGGCCTGGGCTGCCACATCAACGCGATGCAGTTCGTCGACCACATCCCGCAGGCGCAGTATCCGGCGGGGGCGCTCGCCTCGGCGCTATACATCGCCGGCGGCATCCGCGGCATGGAGCGCGGCACGCTCTCCGAGCAGCGCGAGCCCGACGGCAGCGAGCTCTTCGCCAACATGGAACTGGTGCGCCTGGCGATGCCGCGGCGGGTGTTCACGCTGTCGCAGGTCAAGTACGCGGTGGATCGCCTGGAGTGGCTGTACGCCAACCGCCGCCTGATCGGTGGCCTGGTGTTCACCGAGGAGCCGGAGATCCTGCGCTTCTTCTACGGTCGCCTGGCGCCGGTGTCCGATTGGCAGAACGAGCTCGTCGCGCAGTTCCGCAAGGACTTCGGCGACAGCCTCTGAGGCCGGCTGCGCTGCCGGTGGGCGGGTCGCACCTGCCGGCCGGCAGCGCTCCGCGCCCGCATGCGCGCGGAATGCGCCCGAGCGGGCCTCCCGGCGCCGTGCTGCGGTGCGATAATGGTCGCTTCACAGCATCCTGGAGTCCTTCGTGATGAAGTCCCTTACGGCATCCCAGCCGTCCCGCGGCGCGCTTGCCGCCACGCTGCTCGCGCTCGGCCTCGCCTTGCCCGGCGCGGCCGCGGCCGAGACCGTGGGCCACGTCGACACCGCCTTCAAGCTCATCGGCCGCAACCACCAGGTGGTGGTCGAGGCCTTCGACGACCCCTCGGTGAAGGGCGTGTCCTGCTACGTCTCGCGTGCGCGCACCGGCGGCCTCAAGGGCACCTTCGGCCTCGCCGAGGACACCGCCGACGCGTCGGTTGCCTGTCGCCAGGTCGGCGACATCTCCTTCTCCGGCCCGCTGCGCGAGCAGGAGGAGGTGTTCTCGCAGAGTGCCTCGATCCTGTTCAAGAAGGTGCGCATCGTGCGCATGGTCGACCCCAGGCGCAACACGCTGGTCTATCTCGTCTACAGCGACAAGCTCATCGAGGGCAGCCCGCAGAATAGCGTCACCGCGGTGCCGGTCCCGGCCTCGCTCCCCATCCCGCTGCGCTGATCCGCTGCATTCTCCGTAGCGCCTCCTTCCGCCCCTCGGCGGGAGCGGGCGCGTTTTTTCTTTTCTCCCATCATGAACCAGTCCATCGCCAGTCCCGTTTCCCGCTTCTTCTTCCGGACCAGCCTCGTGCTGCAGATCGCCATCGGCCTCGGTTGCGGCATCGCGCTCGCCCTCGTCGCACCCGAACTCGCGCGCGCCGCCGGCCTGCTCGGTGACGTGTTCATCTCCGCGCTCAAGGCGGTGGCGCCGGTGCTGGTCTTCGTTCTCGTCGCCTCCGCGGTTGCCAGCCACCGCCAGGGCAGCGAGACCCACGTGCGCCCGATCCTGCTGCTGTACCTGATCGGCACCTTCGGCGCGGCCCTGGTCGGCGTGCTCGCCAGCTTCGCCTTTCCCACCACGCTGGTGCTGGACGCGCCCCAGGTCGCGGGCACGCCGCCGGGCGGCATCGTCGGGGTGCTGAAGAACCTGCTGCTGAACGCGGTCTCGAATCCGGTGCGCGCGCTCATGGAGGCCAACTTCATCGGCATCCTGGCGTGGGCGATCGCGCTTGGCGCCGCGCTGCGTCACGCCGGCGCCGGCACGCGGGCGGCGGTGGCCGACCTCGCCGAGGCGGTGTCGAAGATCGTGCGCGTGGTCATCCGCTTCGCCCCCTTCGGCATCTTCGGGCTCGTCGGCGCCACGCTCACCGAGTCCGGCCTGGGCGCGCTGCTCGGCTACGGCCGACTGCTGCTGGTGATCGTGGGCAGCATGCTCTTCGTCGCCTTCGTCATGAACCCGCTGCTGGTGTTCTGGAAGATTCGCCGCAATCCGTTCCCGCTGGTGTTCACCTGCCTGCGCGAGAGCGCCGTGACCGCCTTCTTCACGCGCAGCTCGGCGGCCAACATCCCGGTCAACCTCGAGCTCTGCCGCCGCCTCGAACTGCACGAGGACACCTACTCGATCTCGATCCCGCTCGGCGCCACGATCAACATGGCCGGCGCGGCGATCACGATCGCGGTGATGAGCCTCGCCGCCGCGCACACGGTGGGGATCGCGGTCGACCTGCCCACCGCGCTGCTGCTGTCCGTGGTGTCGGCGCTCGGCGCCTGCGGCGCGTCCGGTGTCGCGGGCGGCTCGCTGCTGCTGATCCCGATGGCCTGCAACCTGTTCGGCATCCCCACCGACGTCGCCATGCAGGTGGTGGCGATCGGCTTCATCATCGGCGTCGTGCAGGACTCGGTGGAGACCGCGCTCAACTCCTCGACCGACGTGCTGTTCACCGCCGCGGCCTGCCAGGCCGTGGCCCCGTCCGCGGCCTGATCCGGAGCCTCGAGTCGCCCGGTGTCGGCGGATGCTTGATTGCAATCAAGCATCCGCTGTGCGAATTGCATTCAAAAACAGGCACATGGCATCAGGTTGACGGCGGTCAAAGTCGGCCCCTGGCGACCTGCCAGAGTGCGTCACCTTTTCCAATCACGAGGGTGACAACAACATGATTCCAGCGATGCTTTTCAAGTGGGCCGCCGTTCCCGTCCTCGCGCTCGCGATGCAGGGCGCATTTGCCGAAGCGCCCGCCGGCCACGGCGATGCAGCGCTCAAGGAATACCAGGCCGGCGGGTCGCCGATGGCCGACGTGCCCATGCACCACGACATCAACCCGCTGGCGCCGCGCATGTCCGAACCCGAGTTCGAGAAGGCCAAGCGCATCTTCTTCGAGCGCTGCGCGGGCTGCCACGGCGTGCTGCGCAAGGGCGCCACCGGCAAGGCGCTGACCCCCGACCTCACCCTGGAGAAGGGCCTGGAATACCTCAAGGTCTTCATCAAGTTCGGCTCCCCCGGCGGCATGCCCAACTGGGGCACTTCGGGCGTGCTCAACGACGAAGAGGTCGACCTGATGGCGCGCTACATCCAGCAGACCCCGCCGGCGCCGCCCGAGTACGGCCTCAAGGAGATGGAAGCCTCGTGGAAGGTCGTCGTCCCGGTCGAGCAGCGGCCGAAGAAGAAGATGAACGACCTCGACCTCGAGAACCTGTTCTCGGTCACCCTGCGCGACGACGGCAAGATCGCGCTCATCGACGGCGCCAGCAAGAAGATCGTCAGCATCCTCGAGACCGGCTACGCGGTGCACATCTCGCGCATGTCGGCCTCCGGGCGCTACCTGTTCGTGATCGGCCGCGACGCCAAGATCAACCTGATCGACCTGTGGATGGAGAAGCCCGACACCGTCGCCGAGATCAAGGTCGGCCTCGAGGCGCGCTCGGTCGAGAGCTCCAAGGCCGAAGGCTGGGAGGACAAGTACGCCATCGCCGGCACCTACTGGCCGCCGCAGTTCGTGATCATGGACGGCGACACGCTCAAGCCGCGCAAGATCGTGTCGACCCGCGGCATGGTCACCGGCACCCAGGACTATCACCCCGAGCCGCGCGTGGCCGCGATCGTGTCCTCGCACTTCAACCCGGAGTTCTTCGTGAACGTGAAGGAGACCGGGGTGGTGTATTCGGTGGATTACCGCGATCTCGAGAACCTCAGGCTGAAGATGATCGAGGCGGCGCCCTTCCTGCACGACGGCGGCTTCGAGTCGAAGCACCGCTACTTCATGGACGCGGCCAACGCCTCGGACAAGATCGCGGTCATCGACACCAAGGAAGGCAAGCTCGAGAAGCTGGTCAGCGTGGGCAAGGTCCCGCACCCGGGCCGTGGCGCCAACTTCGTCGATCCGCAGTTCGGCCCGGTGTGGGCCACCGGCCACCTCGGCGACGAGACCATCTCGCTGATCGGCACCGACCCCGAGAAGCATCCGGACAACGCCTGGAAGGTGGTGCGCACGCTCAAGGGCCTGGGCGGCGGCTCGCTGTTCCTCAAGACCCATCCGAAGTCGAAGAACCTGTGGGTCGATACCACCCTCAATCCGGAGGAGAATGTCTCCCAGTCGGTGGCGGTGTGGGACATCGACAACATCGACAAGGGCTACGAGCTGATCCCGATCGGCGAGTGGTCGGGCATCAAGGAAGGGCCCAAGCGCGTCGTGCAGCCGGAGTACAACAAGGCCGGCGACGAGGTCTGGTTCTCGGTCTGGAACGGTGCGGACCAGGAGTCGGCGATCGTGGTGGTCGACGACAAGACCCGCAAGCTCAAGGCGGTTATCCGCGATCCCAAGCTGATCACGCCGACCGGCAAGTTCAACGTCTACAACACGCAACACGACGTCTACTGACGCGACCCGTGCTCGGGCGGCCTCTTGCCGCCCGAGCACGGCCGGTGGCGGTGGGCGCGAGGTCGAATCGATTGACGGAGCCACACGGCAGACGCCGCTCGGCGCAGCGCGACTTCCTGTCGCGCTGCGCGCTTTTTTCCAGCCTGCGCGCGGAGCAGCTCGACGAGCTCGCCGCGAGCGGGCGCATTCTCGAGCTCCCGGCGCATGCGGTGCTGCATCGTCCGGGCGAGCCGCTGCGCCAGGCCTTCGTGCTGTGCAGCGGCAGCGTGCTGCGCTACCGCCTGCTTGCCGGCGAGGTGCGCAAGGTGATCGAGCTGGTGCACCGGCCGCAGCTGCTGGCGCCGGGCGAGGTGTTCGGCGCGCGGGAGCACGAGTCGGTGTGTGAGGTCGTCGCACCGGCGATCGTCACCGTGCTCGATGTTCGAGTGCTGCGCCGCATGGTGCGCGAGGACCTCGGCTTCAGCGGCCGCGTCGTCGAGGCGCTCGCGCACAGCCTGCATGCGGTCGAGTTCGACGTCGCCGGCCATCACGCCGGGCTCACCGGCGCGCAGCGCATCCTCGACTACCTCGTCGAGCTCGCCGGGGGCGAGCTGCCGCTGGCCGGCGAGACCACGGTCGAACTCGGCGCCAAGAAGAAGATCGTCGCCGAGCGCACCGGCATGACCCCGGAGGCGTTCTCGCGCAGCCTGCGTGAGCTCGCCGACAAGGGGCTGATCGTCGTCGAGCGCAACCGCATCCACATCCAGAACGCGGCCTTGCTCGACACCAACGCCGGGGCGGCAAGCGAGCCGCGCCGGCTGAGCTTCGCGCGCAAGCTGCGCGGGCGCGAGGACGGCGAGCTGTCGCCGGGCGAGCGCATCAATCTGGCCGGCCGCCTGCGGGTGCTGAGCCAGCGCCTGGCGATCGCGTGGGCGCTGGCTGCGCACGGCATCGGCGCCACGGATGCGCGCGCGCAACTGCGCCAGCTCAGCGCCGAGCTCGAGCGCGCGCTCGCGCGCCTGCAGGCCATCCGCATGGGCGCCGAGCCCGCCGCCCTGCTCGCGGCCGTCGGCCGTGCCTGGGTGCCATATCGCGTGGCGCTGTCCGCCGAGGAGTCCGAGGCGGCGCGGACGCTGGAGACGAGCGAGGACTTCCTCGCCGCCGCGGATGCGCTCACCGCCTACGCCGAGCGCATGGGCGGGCTGCAGTCGGCGCACCACGTCAATGTCGCCGGCCGCAACCGCATGCTGTCGCAGCGCATCGTCAAGCTCTTCCTCTTCGCGGATCTCGCCACCGGCTGCGACATCGCCGCGCTGATCGAGCGCTCGGCTGCGGAGTTCGAGGCCAACCTCGCCAAGCTCCTGCGCGACGGTCGAGCGCTACCCGAGGTCGTCGCCCAGCTCGACGAGGTGGCGAAGCAGTGGCGGCGCCTGCTCGGCGCGCTGGCGCCGAGCGTGGACCGGCCACGCCGCAGCCAGCAGGCACGCCTGGTGACGGCCGAGGGCAAGCGCCTGTTGCGCTGCGTCGATACCGTGGTGAAGCTCTACGAGCGCCTCACGCGCGAGCCCTGAACGCGGCTCGCAGGCACGGCGCTGCGCGTGCGGCGGCGCGGACCGGGCTGCCCCGTCCTCAGCCGCCGTCCGGCTGCGACAGCCGGCGCGCGAGCTCCTCGATCTCCGCCGGCAGGCCCGCAGCGGCGCGGGGCGCTGCCGCGGCGAGCGTCTCGACCAGGCGCGCCACCACGGTCTCGTGCGGCAGGCTGACGCCGTAGTGCAGGGCCAAGCCGGCGCGGAACAGCGCCAGGGTGGGGAAGTTCTCCACGTCGAGGTCGCCGACGAGCTCGGCATCGTCCTCCACGTCCGCCCAGGCGAAGACGATGTCGCGCCGTGCCTCGGCGAGGCGCTCGAGCGTGGAGTGGAATTCGCGGCAGGTGCCGCACCACTGCGCACACAGCGCGAGCACCACGAGGGGAGCGCCGCCGGCAGGCTGGGCGGCGAGCTGGCTTACCGGCACGACCCGGGTGGTTGCCGCGGACACGGCCGGCTGCGCAGGCGCGGGAGGAGCGGGCATGGCGCCGCAGGGCGTGGGCCCGGAGGGTGCGGACGAGGCGCGCCCGGATGCGGTGGCCGGGGAGGCGGGGGGCGTGGATGCTGCGGGTGCGGAGGGGACGGGCGTGGGGTTCATGGCTCGGGTTGGACGCCCGTCCGGGCAAGGGGCTCAGGCCGGGCAGACTTCCGTCATGCTGCACTTGGCGATGCCGAACTCGGTCTCGACCAGCAGCGGGTAAGAGGCGCCGCCGAAGCGGCCGGAGCTGGCGATGTTATAGCCGATCACGCTGCCGCACACGCGACCGATGCGGACGCGGCGGCCGATGCGGAATCCGGCGTCGATCGCGCGATGGATCGACCCTCCGACCGGATCGCGGCGTTGGCGGGCGCGCGACTCGGGGCACGTTCCTTCGACGACGACGAGCGAGCGGGTGTTCATGGCGACCTCTGTGCTGGGGAGCGGAAACGATAGTCCTATCCCTCTTCACGGTCAGCCTAGGGCTTTCCACAGCCGCTGCCTGCAGGAAAGTGCGCACCCCGTGACCAGGGTCACGCCCGCATGCCGGCGTGCAGGTCAGTTTCGCGACACACTGCGCGGCACGAAGCTCACCTTGTGCGCCACCACCGTGTCGCGCATCCTGGCGACATGCGGACGCAGCGCGCCGATCACGTGCATCTCGCAGCGCTTGCAGTCGAACTTCAGCGTCAGCGTCTCGTCGCCATTGACCAGCTGCATCGGGTCGGGGCGGATGCCTTTCACTTCCTTCGGGCACAGGTTGAAGCTGTAGCGCAGGCAGTGCTTGGTGATCATCAGCGAGACGTCGTCGCGCTCCTCGTTTGCCTCGTAGGCGGCGTCGATGAGCTTGACGCCATGCCTGGCGTAGAAGGCGCGCGCCTGGTCGTTCGAGACGTTGGCGAGGTAGCTCAGCGCGTCCTGCGGGTAGGGCACCGGCGGCTCGACGGCTGCCGCGCGCGGTGGACGGGCGTGGGCCTTCAGCCGTGCGGCCTCCAGTTGCTCCACCGCCTCGCGGCGCAGGGCGTTGAGCTGGCTCGCGGGCAGGAAGGGCGCGGCGGGCAGGTCGAGCTCGATCTCGCCCGTGGTGAAGATCGTGTTGCCGAACTTGCCGAGGTGCTCGCGCAGGGTGGCGAGCGCGCGCTCGGCGTTCTGCGCCGGCTCGAAGGCGGCGGCGAGGGTGGCGGTGGCGGCGACGCCGTCCTCGTCGGTCAGCGTCAGCGCGAAGCCGTCGGTCGTGGTGGCGAAGCGTGCATCGACGCGGATGCGGCGCTCGGCGGATTTCTTCTCCAGCGCGCGCTCGAACTCGTGGTCGTGGTTGCGGAACAGCGAGGTGCCCGGCACGAGGTCGGGCGGCAGCGGCTCGGACGGGAAGATGCGGTCGATGCCTTCGCCGCCGCCGTTCGGCTCGGAGCGGTTCACCCGCAGGCCGGTGAGCTCGCCCTTGGGGTCGTACCAGCTCAAGCCGTCGGCGTTGTGGATCGGCGCCACGCGCTCGACGTCGAAGAACTTGCGCCCCTTGGTGTCGATCTTCTTTACCCGGCCGATCGGCTCGCCGACGAACTTGGGCGACTCGAAGGCCTCGATGCCGTGGCGGCGGTCGTTGGTGAAGTAGTCGGTGTAGCCGCGGTTGAAGGTCTTGTCGGCCTGCGGGGTGAAGAAGAAGGTGGTGCGCCCGCTGGAGGCGCGGCGCCAGGCGGGGCCGTCGGCGTCCGGGTGCGCGAGGATGTCGTCGAGCAGGCTGCGGTAGTGGGCAGTGATGTTCTTGACGTAGGAGAGGTCCTTGTAGCGACCCTCGATCTTGAACGAGCTCACGCCCGCGGCGGCCAGTGCGCGCAGGTTGGCGCTCTGGTTGTTGTCCTTCATCGACAGCATGTGCTGGTTGCTGGCGACGGTGTGGCCGTCCTTGTCCTTGAGGTCGTAGGGCAGGCGGCAGGCCTGCGAGCATTCGCCGCGGTTGGCGCTGCGCCCGGTGTGGGCGTGGCTGATGTAGCACTGGCCGGAGAAGGCCACGCACAGCGCGCCGTGCACGAAGTATTCGAGCTGGCAGGTGGTCGCCGCGGCGATCTTCCTCACCTCGGCGAGCGACAGCTCGCGCGCGAGCACGATCTGCGAGAAGCCCACGTCCTGCAGGAAGCGCGCCTTGCTGGCGTCGCGGATGTCGGTCTGGGTGCTGGCGTGGAGCTGGATCGGCGGCAGGTCGAGCTCGAGCAGGCCCATGTCCTGCACGATCAGGGCGTCGACGCCGGCGTCAAAGAGTTGCCAGATCAGCTTGCGCGCCGGCTCGAGCTCGTCATCGAACAGGATGGTGTTGGTGGCGACGAAGATCTGCGCGTGGTAACGGTGGGCGTGCTGCACCAGGCGGGCGATGTCCTCGACCGAGTTGTCCGCTGACGAGCGTGCGCCGAAGGCCGGGCCGCCGATGTAGACCGCGTCCGCGCCGTGGTTGATGGCTTCGATGCCGAAGTCGGCGGTCTTGGCCGGGGCGAGGAGTTCGAGGGTGTGGCGGTCGGTGCTCATCGGCGTATGGAGTGCGCAAGCGTTTGATTGGTAAGGGCGCGATGATAGCAAGCCGCGCCCCGGCAGGTGTGCCTGTGGGAAAAAAGCGCGCGCCGCCGGAGCGTGCGAAGGCTCGATCCGTTGCTCGGCGCCCCGGCAGCCTATCCTCGCGCCTGCGCCACCTCGAGTTGGTGTGCCAGCTCGGCCGCGAAGTTCGCCGCTGCGTCCGGCGTGGCGCCGAGGAAGAGTTCGGGCTCGATCGCCTCCAGCTCCATCAGCACGGGCCGGCCCTCATGGCTCACAAGGTCGACCCGGGCATAGCTTGTCGCCGCGGGCGCATGCTGGAGCACGGCCTCGGCCAGCGTGCGTTCGGCCATGGTCGGCGTGTGCGCATGCACCGTACCGCCATACATGTCCTGCACACGGTAGTCCCCCGCTGCAGGGCGCTTGCAGATGGCATGCGAAAAGACCCCGCCGAAGTAGATCAGCGACATCTCTCCCGCCTCTGCGATGCTGCGCACGAAGGGCTGGACCATGACGTCGCCCTCGGCGACCAGGCTCTCCAGATGTGCCAGGCAGGCAGGGTCGTCGGCTCGGGCGCGCAGGGCGCCGATGGCACCGATCGACACCGCGGGCTTGACCACCACCTCGTCCCAGCCCGGCGCGGCCAGTCGCGCACCTGGGGCGGCGGCGGCGCGTTCGATCCACAGCGTGGGCACGGTCGCGACGCCGTCGGCCGCGAGTTCGCGCAGGTAACCCTTGTGGCTGTTCCAGGCGATCACCGTCACCGGGTTGACGAGCTGGGTGAGCGCGCTGGTGCGCTCGGCCCAGGCCAGGAAAGCATCGAGGTGGCGGAAGTAGTCCCAGGGCGTGCGCACCACCACCAAGGGGTAGGCGGCCCAGTCCTGCTCGCTGCTCCAGGGCAGTACGTCGGCCACGATGCCGCGCCGCGCGAGGGCTGCCACGAGCAAGTGAGTTTCGGGGTCCGGCTTGGCCATCACGGCGCCGGTGATGAGGGCCATGCGGGGAAGGTTTGGCATAAGGGGGCTGGGCTGTCGGGGGGCTGGGCGGTTCGGGAGGTGGCGAGCGCGCACAGGGGCCCGCATGTGGGTACCGAGTCTATCGGAGCGAGGCGTGGAGCGATAAGGGTGCTAGCCCGCGCCCGTCTTCCGGCGCAGCACGAAGGGCAGCAGGACCAGCAGCCCGACCGCGTCGGCCAGCCAGTCGAGCGGGTCGCCGACGCGGTAGGCGGTGGTCGTCTGCGCCACCTCCATCGCCGCGCCATAGGCGAGCAGCCCGGCCGCGAGCACGCCGGCGCGTCGCGGCCAGCCGGCGATGCCGAGGATCGCGAGGCCCGCGAAGAGGAGGGCGTGCTCGACCTTGTCCTGCCAGGAGAACAGCTTGATCACCGGCTCGATCGGCATCAGCGCGAGCCAGAAGGCGCCGCCGAGGGCGGCGATGAAGAGCACGCGCAGCAGCGTGCGAACGGATGCGGGCATCGGTGGTCCCAGAAAAGTCGATGAACGGTCGTGGTGCGCGTGAGACTGCGTGGCGTGCGGTGCGGCGCGCAGGACCGGAGCAGCTTAGCGGCAAAGCCGCGGCGCGTGGTGCGCTGCGGCAGAACCTGGGGAGATGACCCGATGCAGGATGGCAAGGTTCGCGAACTTCCTGGCGTGCGCAAGCGTGCGCGCGGTCTGCTGCGTGTCGCGCTGGTGGTCGGCGCGCTCGCCGCCGGCAGCACGCTCGCCCCGCGCGCTGCCGCCAACGGCATGCTGTACCCGAGCGAGGCGGGCCCGCTGCGCGTCACTGAGGTCGCGCGCGGCCTGGAGAGCCCCTGGGCGCTCGCCTTCCTGCCCGACGGTCGCCTCCTGGTGACCGAGCGCCCCGGGCGCATGCGCATCATCGATACGGACGGGCGCGTCTCGGAGCCCGTCGCCGGCGTCCCCGAGGTCCATGCGCGCGGGCAGGGCGGCCTGCTCGACGTCGTGATCGGGCCCGACTTCGCCCGCGACCGCGTGGTGGTGTTCTCCTACGCCGAGCCGACCGCGCGCGGCGCGCGTACCGCGGTGGCGCGCGCGCGGCTCGACGTCGACGGCCTGCGCCTGGAGGGCGTGCAGCGCATCTTCGCGCAGGACGAGGACCCCTCGGGCAACCACCACTGGGGCTCGCGCCTGGTGTTCGCGCGCGACGGACGCCTGTTCGTGACCCTGGGCGACCGCTTCCACCATCGCGAGCGCGCCCAGGCGCTCGACAGCCATCTCGGCAAGGTGGTGCGCATCGAGCCCGACGGCGGCGTGCCCGCCGACAACCCGCTCGCCGGGCGCGCCGACGCGCGCGCCGAGATCTGGTCCTGGGGCCACCGCAACGTGCAGGGCGCGGCCCTGCATCCGCTCACCGGCGAGCTGTGGACCCACGAGCACGGCCCGCAGGGCGGCGACGAGGTGAACCGCACGCTCGCCGGGCGCAACTACGGCTGGCCGGAGATCACCTACGGCCGCGAATACGTCACCGGCCGCAAGATCGGCGCCGGCAGCGAGCGCGCGGACGTGGCGGCGCCGGTGCTGCAGTGGACGCCCTCGATCGCGCCCTCGGGCATGGCCTTCTACACCGGCGACGCCTTCCCGCAGTGGCAGGGCAACCTCTTCGTCGGCGCGCTCAAGTTCCAGTTGCTCGCCCGCCTGGTGCTCGATGGCGAGCGCGTGGTGCACGAGGAGCGCCTGCTCGAAGGCCTGGGCCGGATCCGCGACGTGCGCCAGGGGCCGGACGGCCGCCTGTGGCTGCTCGACGAGAGCGCGGGGCGGGTGCTGCGGATCGATCCGCAGTGAGCCGGCGCCGCACCGAAGCCGGCGGTCTGCGGGCCATGGCCGGCCTCAGCCCGCCTGCTTGATCGCGAGCACCGCCTGGTTGCGCAGGGTGCGCAGCATGGCGAGCTCCTGCTCGCTGATGCGCAGCTCGCCGGGGCGGTCCTTGTCGGCGTAGATCATCGCCACCGGGCGAGCCTTGATCGTCAGCGGGAACAGCACGAAGGTGCGCGCCGCCACCGACTTGCGGTACCACGCCGGCACGCGGGCGGCGATCTTCGGGTCGTCCACGTCGCTGATCAGCACGTCCACGCCGCGCGCGGTGGCCACGTTGAAGACGTTGTCGGGCTGGGCGGCGAGGCTGAAGCGCAACTGCCTGGCGAGCTCGCCCACCTCGGGGCCGAAGCCGAAGCGCCCGCACATGGTGTTTGTGCGCGCGTCGCGCACGCACAGCAGCACGCGCTTGAAGCCCATCGCGCGGTACATGGTCTCGAGGATGATGCGCAGCACGTCGTTGAGGCGGAAGTCCTCGACCAGGGTGTTGCTGATGTCCTGGATACCGGCGCTCAGCACCGCCTGCGGATCGGCGGCGCGCTGTCCTTCCGCGCCGCCCTCGGCAGGCAGCGACTGCTCGAGCAGGGCGGAGGCGGGCATCAGGGTGGCGTCCGCACGGGCATTCTCCGCCGGCGCGCTGCCGTCGATGAAGTGGCGCAGGTTGCGCCCGAAGCGCGTCTGCGCGAGGCTCACCTTGACCACGCGGGCGAACTCGCCGAGTTCGTCGACCGCGGTGAGCAGGCGTTCGCGCATTTCCCGCGCCGGCACCGGCACGGCCTCGTCGAAGCGTGCGGCGATGTCGGCCAGCGCGCGCTCGCGCTCGGCCGGGGCGAGGCGCGACACCGCGTCGCAGCAGGCGTTGGCGCACGCGGCGAGGGCCTGCAGGCGCTCGTCGGCGGTGCGCGGCGGATGCACCGCGCCCTCGGGCAGGGCGCGCATGCTGTTCTGGATGAGCTCGGGAAAGCCCCAGGCGCGGGCGAGCGCGATGCCGAGCTCCTCCAGGCCGGCGCCGAGCACGCGCTGCGCCGCGATCTCCTCGCTGCAGCCGTGCTGCTGCACGACGCGGCGGATGTCCTCGCTTTCCTCCGGAAAGTAGAACTGGCACAGCAGCCGCCCGAGGTTGTGGAACACCGCGCAGATGTAGCTCTGCTCGCTGTCGCGCAGGCGCAGGCGCTGGGCGAGCTCGCGCGCGAACAGGCCCGCCAGGCAGGCGCGCAGGAACTCCTCCTGCAGCTGGCTGGCGTTGGTCTTGTTCTGCAGGTGCTCGAAGAGCAGCACGGTGATCGCGATGTTGCGCACCGCGTCGAAGCCGAGCACCACGACCGCGCGCGAGATGGTGCTGATGCGCCCGCCGCCTGCCGGGCGGAAATGCGCCGAGTTCACCACCCGCAGCAGCTTGTTGGTGAGGCCAAAGTCGCGCAGGATCAGCGCCGACAGCGTGCCCACGCTCTCGGATTCGCTCGCCGCGATGCGGTTGATCGCCACCACCGATTCGGACAGCGCGGGAAAGTCGCCGCGGTGCTTCATGCGGCGCATGAGGAAATCCACCGCGCCGGGCTTGGCTTCGGCCCCGGCGCCGGCATCCTCATCGGCTGGCCGCAGCCAGGTCTCGAGCGCGGCACGGAACTCGGCGGCGTCGGCGAAGCGCGCGAGCGGGTCGAGCGCGGCGGCGCGCAGCGCGATCGCGGCGAGGGCCTCGTCGACCGGCGGGCAGCCCGCGGGCAGGGCCACCGGCGTGCTGCAGGTGCGCTCGAGGATCTTCTTCACGCCGCCCTCGCGTCCGAGCGGGCGGCCGGCGAGCAGTTCGACGAGCAGCACGCCGGCGGCGAAGACGTCGTTGCGCGGGCCGATCTCGCGGCGCTCGATGTACTCGGGCGCCATGTAGCCCGGGGTGCCGGAGAGGCCCTCGCTGGCGCCCGCGGCCTCGACGCGGCGGGCGATGCCGAAGTCCATCACGCGCGCGTGTCCGGCGGCGTCGAGCAGTACGTTGCTCGGCTTGAGGTCACGATGGATCACGCCCTGGGCGTGCGCCTCGGCGAGCGCGGCGAGCACCTCCAGCATGCGCTCGACCGCCTCGCCGGCGGGCAGGGCCCCGCGCCGGTCGAGCAGGGCGGCGAGGCTCTCGCCGGGCACGTACTCGAACACCAGATAGGGATCGCCGCCGTCCTCGCCGGCCTCGAACACCGGCACGATGCCGGGGTGGCGCAACCGGCTCACCGCGCGCGCCTCGGCGAGCAGCGAGGCGTTGTCGTGACCGGGGCGGGGGCCGAGGTGGAGCGCCTTGAGCGCCACCTCGCGTTCGAGCTGCGGATCCCAGGCGAGGTGCACGACGCTTTGCGCGCCGCGGCCAAGCTCGCGGCGGATCTCGAAGCGGCCGATCGTGCGCGTCATCGCACGCCTCCCGCCGCGGTCGCGGAGGGGGAATGTGGGAACGGCGCCACGGCGCGGGCCATGCCGCGGATTCGTGGCATGATCGCGGACCTTTCGAGCATGGATGGGTGAGCCAGGATGGAGAGTCCTTTCAAGGGCAAGACCGGTCTGCGCCGGATCCTCAACGCGGCCCGCTATTCGATGGATGGACTGCGCGCAGCCTACCGGCACGAGGATGCCTTTCGCCAGGAAATATGGCTCACCCTGGTCGCGGTTCCGCTCGCGCTGTGGCTGGGCGAGGGGGCGATCGAGCGCGCGCTGATGATCGGCAGCGTGCTGCTGGTGCTGGTGGTGGAGCTGCTGAACTCGGCGGTGGAGGCGACGGTCGACCGGGTGTCGCTTGAGCGTCACGAGCTGGCCAAGCGCGCAAAGGACGTCGGCAGCGCGGCGGTGCTGGTCGCACTGCTCAACGCTGCCGTGGTGTGGGGCTTGCTGCTGCGATGAAACGACCGCCCCGCGCTGGGGCGGCGCGGGGTCAGGCCGACTTCGGACCCCAACTGCGCACCGGGCCGGTGTCGATGTGGACGAAGTCGGAGTCGGGATAGTAGCCCACCCCCCCGGCTCCGAGCGCGAGCGCGGCGTCGCGCAGGCGGGCGGTGTCGACGCCCACCAGGCGGATGTCGATCGCCTTGCCGTCCATGTGCAGGCTGCGCTTGGCCACGCCGCCGCCGCGCGTCTTGCGCAGCATGGTGTTGGTGGTGGGCGAGCGGTAACCGGAGATGATCTCGAAGGTGTCGCCGCCGCAAGCGAGGCTCAATGCGTGAAGCATGTCATAGAGCCTGGGATCCATGCGTGTAGACTCTCCAGTCCGGAAGTCGCGCAGGAGCCAGTCCATGCGTTGCAGGGCAGGCTGGATGTATCCCTGGCGGTTGCGGAACGCGACGCGCAGGCGTTCTTCGGTGTGGGTGTGGCGGAAGGCGAGATGCGGGTCGCGGGCGGCCTGGGCTGCAGCGGCCGAGAGGCCCATCGGCAGGGTGGCGAGACCCTTCAGCAACAGGCGGCGATGCGGTACGACCTGATTCGGGATGATCTTGGACATGAATAATAAGCAATCCGAACAAGCACTTGAGGATCGGATCCTAATCCAAAGCAAGCCCGGGCTGGGTAAAAGTTTTGTAACTTTCGCGACCCTGGCTGCGCTTGCCCTGCTTGCACCCGGCGTGCACGCGATGGCGGCCGGGGAGGCCGCGCCCGTGGCGATCGAGCCGGCCACGGGTGATTCCGCGCTCGCGCTGCGTATCGAGCAGCGCCTGCGCGAGCGTGCCGCGATGGCCGACGAGACCACCGCATTGTTCTATCTCGCGCGCGCATATCGTCCGGTGTGGACCGAGCCCGCACGCGCCGAGGCGCTGCTTGCCGCGGTCGACGCCTTGCGTGGACATGGCCTGGATCCGGCCGATTTCGCGCCGCTGCGCCTGCGTGCGGCACTGCCCGCCGAAGCCGACCCCGACCGCGCGGCCGAGCGTGAGCTGCTATTCACCGACACCCTGGCCGCGCTGCTCTTCCAGCTCCGTTACGGCAAGGTCGATCCGCACGCGCTCTACCGCGAGTGGAACTTCACTCCGCCGCCCAACCCCTACGAGCGTGCGGGCGAACTCGCGCGCGTGCTGCAGGCGCCCGACCTCGCCGCGGCGGTGGAGGCGCAGGCGCCCGATCTGCCGCTCTACCGCGCGCTGCGCGCCGAGCTGCTCGCTCAGCAAGGACTGCTCGCCGGCGGCGACTGGCCAAGGGTCGCCGCCGGGCCGACGCTCAAGCCCGGAGCGCGCAGCGCGCGCGTGCCCTCGCTGCGCGCCCGCCTGGCCGCCGCGGGCGAGAGCGTCCTCGATGCGCGCGACAAGTCGCACTACGACGAGGCCCTGGTCGAGGCGGTCGAGCGCTTCCAGGCCGCGCACGGCCTGCAGGCCGACGGCGTGCTGGGGGCGCAGACTCTCGAGGCGCTCAACGCCAGCCCGGCGCAGCGTGTCGCGCAGATCCGCGCCAACCTCGAGCGCCTGCGCTGGGTGGCGGGTGACCTCCAGGGCGACCGCCTGCTGGTCGACATCGTCGGCTATCACGCCGACCTGGTGCTCGACGGCCAGCCGGTGTGGGCCTCGCGGGTGATCGTCGGCAAGCCGAGGCGGCGCACGCCCTCGTTGCTCGACAGCGTCACCCACCTGGTGCTCAACCCCAAGTGGGTGGTGCCGCCCACCATCCTGCGCGAGGACGTGATCCCCGGGGCGGCGCGCAATCCGTCCTATCTCGCCAACCGTCGCATGCGCGTGGTCGATCGCAGCGGGCAGACCGTCGACCCGTCCACCATCGACTGGAGCGGAGCGCGCCAGAGCGGCTTCCCCTACCGCATCGAGCAGCAGTCGGGCGCCAGCGGCTCGCTCGGGCGGATCAAGTTCTCGCTCTCCAATCCCTACGTGATCTACCTGCACGACACCAACACGCGCTCGTTGTTCAAGCGCGCCGAGCGCGCGCTCAGCTCGGGCTGCGTGCGCGTGGAGAAGCCCGAGGAACTGGCGGTGGTGCTGCTCGCCGACGCCGAGCGCTGGAGCGCGCAGGCGCTGCAGGCGGCGCTCGACAGCGGGCGCACCCGCACCCTGGACGTGGGGCGCGACGTCAAGGTGCTGCTGCACTACGCCACGGCGGCGCTCGACGATGCGGGCAAGGTCTTGCTGCGCAACGACATCTACGGCTACGACGCGGCCATCGTCGCCGCCCTCGATGCGCCTGTGCGCTGAAGCCCCATCCCGCCGGCACGAGCCTCGGTAAGCTCGCGGCAATGCCGGCGTAACACCGCTGTCTCACGGCCCCCCTAGTCTGCGGGGCCATGAGAACGCTCGACTACACCACCGAAGACCTCTGCCGCGCGCCGCGTCTGCGCATCGCCCTGGTGACCGAGACCTGGGCGCCCGAGGTCAATGGCGTGGCCATGACCCTGGGGCGCATGGTCGACGGCCTCATCCGCCGCGGCCATGGCGTGCAGCTCATCCGTCCGCGCCAGCAGCCCGGCGAGACCGCGTTGCACGGAGGAGGGCTGGAGGAGGTGCTCGCCCGCGGCCTGCGCCTGCCGCGCTACGACGGCCTCAAGCTCGGCCTGCCTGCGCGCGTGCGCTTGCTGCGCGAGTGGTCGCGCCAGCGCCCGGACCTGGTCCATGTGGCGACCGAGGGGCCGCTCGGGTGGACCGCGGTCACCGCAGCCAACAAGCTGCGCATCCCGGTCAGCTCCGACTTCCACACCAACTTCGACCACTACAGCGGCCACTACGGCATGGGCTGGCTGCGCCAGCCGGTGGCCGCCTACCTGCGCCGTTTCCACAACCGCAGCGCCGTCACCTTCGTACCCACCGCGGCGCTGGCGGCGCAGCTCTCCGCGCAGGGCTACCGCAGCGTGGAGGTGATCTCGCGCGGGGTGGACACCGCGCTGTATTCGCCGGCGCGCCGCGACGAGGCCTTGCGGCACGCCTGGGGCGTGCCTGCGGGCGGACTGGCGGTGATCAGTGTCGGTCGCCTGGCGCCGGAGAAGAACCTCGCCCTCGCGCTGCGCGCCTTCGCCGCGATCCGTCGCCTGCGCCCGGACGCGCGCATGATCCTCGTCGGCGACGGCCCGCAGCGCGCGGCGCTGGCGCGCGCCCACCCCGACGCCGTCTTCGTCGGCATGCGTCACGGCGAGGACCTCGCCGCGCATTACGCGTCGGCAGACCTGTTCCTGTTTCCCAGCCTCACCGAGACCTTCGGCAACGTCACCCTCGAGGCGATGGCGAGTGGGGTGTGCCCGGTGGCCTACGACTACGCCGCCGCGGCCGAGGTGATCCGCGACCTCGGCAACGGCGCCAGCGTGGCCTGCGGCGACGAGGAGGGCTTCATCGCGCGCGCCGTGCAGATGGCCGGGGCCGATGCGCTGCGCGCCGAGCTCGCGCGCGCCGCGCGCCACAGCGCCGAGGCGATCGACTGGGAGCGGGTGAACGACCACTTCGCCGCGGCCCTGCTGCGCGTATGGCGGGTCGGCAGCGGCCTGCCCGTCGAGCTGTCCGAACCCCGCCCGGAGGAGGCCTGAACCATGAGCAGCGTGCGGGCGATCTTCCTCTCCGACGTCCATCTCGGCACCCGCGCCTGCCAGGCCGAGCGCCTGCTCGACTTCCTGCGCGAGCACGAGTCGGACTATCTCTACCTGCTCGGCGACATCGTCGACTTCTGGGCGATGAAGCGCAGCGTGCAGTGGGCGCCCAGCCACAACACGGTGGTGCAGAAGGTACTGCGCCGCGCCCGTCACGGCTGCCAGGTGATCTTCATTCCCGGCAACCACGACGAGGCCTTGCGCGAGCATGCCGGCATCGCCTTCGGCGACATCCGCGTCGAGTCGGAATGGATCCACCAGACCGCCGACGGCCGGCGCTACTGGCTGGTGCATGGGGACGAGTACGACCAGGTCACCCGCCATCATCGCTGGGTGGCGCTGCTGGGCGACGTCGCCTACAACGCGCTGGTGCGGCTCAACCTGCTGCTGTCGCGCGCGCGCCGCCTGCTCGGCGTGTCCGGCTACTGGTCGCTTGCCGGCTATGCCAAGCAGAAGGTCAAGAAGGCGGTGAGCTTCATCTTCGACTTCGAGGACGCGGTTGCCCATGCCGCGCAGCAGCGCGGGGTGGACGGGGTGATCTGCGGCCACATCCACTGGGCCTCGGACCGCCGCATCGGCGACGTCCGCTACCTCAACTGCGGCGACTGGGTGGATAGCTGCAGCGCCGTGGTCGAACACCACGACGGCCGCATCGAGGTGCTGCAGTGGGGCGTGCAGGGCGCGCACGCGCTCGCGGCGCTGCCGGCGCCGCCCGCGCCTGCACGTCCGCCTCTTCCCCCGCGCGCCGCGCCGCTGCCGGCGGGCGCCGAGCGCATCTACCTGATGCCGGACATCTGAGCCCGTCACGCCTCTCGGCCGTCGCATTCGCGCCTTGCGGCACTCCTACAGAAAGTCGCCGCGCTTCGTGCCGATGCAGGAGCGCCTCAAGGCGCGAACATGGCCGCCGAGATGTACCGCTTCCCGCGGGGTAGGGCCAGCGGCCAGGCGACTCAATCCTCGCGCTCGTCGCGCAGCAGGTCCCAGGCGATGAACATGCCCAGCGCGGCGTTCCCCAGCGCGAACAGCGCCACCACCACCGTCGCCAGCGGCACGAGCGGCCAGCTGCGCAGGAACCAGGCGAGCACGGCGGAGAGTAGGTTGAGCACGATCATCAGCCAGAAGCGGCGATCCTGTGGGCGGTAGAGGCGGGAGAGCTTCATCGGCTTGAGGCGGGGAGGTCGGGAAGACGGGCTGGAAGCGCATGATAGCGGGGACGGACTGCAAGCCGGGGTGTCTGCGGGGAATTTGATAAAAAGCAAATGCGAACGATTCGCATTGTTGTATCATTGCTTCCTGATCTTCCTGTTCGGGCAAGCCAGCCGTCGCCAGCCAGCCCGGGAACCCGACTTCCTGGAGCTTTCCATCGTGCTTCGTCTGCGCCCGCTCGCGGTGGCCGTCCTCGGCCTGTCCGCCCTCCCCGTTTCCAGCCTCGTCCTCGCCGAGACCATGCTCGGCGCCCAGACCGTCACCGCCAAGGGCTACGCCGCCGACACCCTGGAGACGCCCCAGGCGGTCGAGATCCTGCAGGCGCCGGCGGCCGGCGGCACGGTCGCGGGCGAGCTGCTGCGCGGCAAGCCCGGCCTCGCGGCGCAGTCCGACGGCGCCTGGGGGCAGAACCCGGTGCTGCGCGGGCTCAAGAAGGAGAGCGTGGTGGTGATGGTCGACGGCGTGCGCATGAACTCCGCCCAGCCGCAGGGCGCGATCGCCTCCTTCCTCGACCTCGGCCTGCTCGAGCGCGCCGAGGTGGTCAAGGGCCCGGGCTCGGTGCTGTACGGCAGCGGCGCGATGGGCGGGGTGGTCAACCTGATCACGCCGGACGCAGGTTTCTCGGCCGAGGAGAAGCTCGGTGGCCGCATCGGCGCGCGCTTCTCGAGCGTGGACAAGGGCGTCGCCGGCGCTGCGCTGCTGACGCGCTCGAGCGCGAACAGCGCGCTGGTGCTGGGGGTGGCCGGGCGCGACGTCGACGACTACCGCAGCCCGGACGGCCGCGAGGACCATACCGGCTACCGGTCCGACACGCTGCTGGCGAAGTACAAGCACAAGGTGACCGAGGATCTGACGCTGCGGGTGAACCTGCAGCGGCATGAGGACGAGGATGTGTGGTATCCGGGGTCGGCGCGCCGCGGTGCGGGAATTCCTGCGCCGCTCGGCACCGCCACGATCCACTCGCCCGAGCAGCGCCGAGAGCTGTATGAACTGGGCGTGGATGCGAGGCTGGGTGAAGGAACGCTGGCGGCCGAGGTCTATCGTCAGGAGGTCTTCCGCCAGATTCGCGCCTTCTCTTCGGCCAAGCAACGCGACTACGTGCGCAACGACGTCAGCTTCGTCACCGATGGCGCGAAGGCGAAGTATCTGTTTCCGGTCGGAGACGACCACCTGCTGACGGTGGGTGCCGACCTGTGGCGCATGCGTGGGGACCCCGAGCGCTACATCGACAACAATCCCCCGGCCTTCGACAACAACATGCGCAACGATCCCTTCAACAAGGGCGTGATCGAATCTGCGGGCGTGTTCCTGCAGGACGAATTCTCGGTCGGCCAGACCCGATTCATCGCGGGCGCACGCTTCGACCGCGTGACGGGAGACGCCGCGCGCAAGGGCATGACGCAGACCACCGGCCTCGAGAAGTCCGATAACAACCTGTCCTGGTCGCTCGGCGCGATCCAGCCGCTG
>Ga0209200_1001803_pt1 | contig 20981 bp, 18 predicted proteins | sample AD_UKC033_MetaG_FD_184406 | JGI IMG/M metagenome (GOLD analysis project Ga0209200, IMG submission 184406) | Active sludge microbial communities of municipal wastewater-treating anaerobic digesters from USA - AD_UKC033_MetaG (SPAdes) (version 2) | ecosystem: Engineered > Bioreactor > Anaerobic >... | reverse complement strand
GCTGAGCCCGCGCGCTCTCCTCCTCCAGAAAAGTCACCTCATCGCCGTGGCTGCGCAGCTCAGCCGCCACGTTGAGGCCCAGATCGTTGACCCCCACCGCGACCACCAGCCCCCGCCGCCGCTGCTGAATGACCGGCGCCAGGGCGTTAAAAAGCAGCGGCATGGTGACGACGGTCAGAATGGCGAAGAGAATGATGGTGGTGCTGGTGGCCTGGTCCAGCAGGCCGGTGCGCAGCCCCACCACGGCGATGGCCACCTCCAGCGACAGGTGTGTGTTGAGCAGAGCGCCGCCGGCCAGTATCTCGCGCCGGTTCAACCAGCGCCGGGTCGTCAGCATGGGCAACAGCTTGATCACCAATGCCACGGCGAAGAGCGCCGGCAACAGAAGCAGCGCCTCCGGCTGGGCCAGCAGTGCGGGCAAGTTGATCCCCACCCCCACCATGACGAAGAAAACGGGGATGAAAAAGCCAAAGCCGAAAGCCTCCAGCTTCTCCACCAAGACGTCATCATCCGGCGAGCGCAGCAGCGTGATGATCATGCCGGCCAGAAATGCTCCCAGGATCATCTCGGCGCCCATGAACTCGGCCAGCACCACGAAGGCGATCAGGATGGCGATCGCCCCGCGCACCTTGAGCTGCACTGTGGCGTGAGAGAACTCATCGAGAAAGGTGCGCACCGCCGGGATGCGCACGATGGGCGGCCCCACGCGATAGATGATCAGAAAGGCCAGAAAGAGCAGGCCCAGCGAGAGGATATGCAGGTTGAAGCCCTGTTCCCGCACCAGCACGTAGACCGTCAGCAGGATGATGGTCAGGAAGTCGGCCAACAGTCCCGTCAGGAAGAGCAACTGGCCGAACAGGGTGCTGAGCATCTTGCGGTCTTTGAGAACCGGCAGCAGGACGCCCAACGACACGGCCGACAGCACGAAGGCCATCAGCCAGGGGTCGCTGCTCGTTCCGCCCCGGGTGATCAAGAAACCACCCGGCACGGCCAGCGCCAGGGTCAGCCCGTAGAGCGCCAGTGCAATCCGCAGCACGTTGGGGCCGCTGCGCTGGGGCGCGTCGTCGCGGGTTGGAAAGAGGCGCGTCAGGTCGATCTCCATGCCGGCCAGGAAGATGAGAAAGGCCAGACCGATGTCGGCGATGAAGCGCAGGATTTCGTCCTCGCCGACGATCCCCAGCAGCGAGGGTCCGACGATGATGCCGGCCATGATCTCCCCCACCACTATCGGCACACGCCGAAAACGCGCCAAAACGATAGGCACTACAAGCGCCAACAGGACAACTAACAACAGAGGCAAAAAACGTGAGGGATCTTCGGACAAAGCAGGGGAAAACAGCATTGCAACCTTTCTGGATGGGTTGCCCGCATCATAACCGGTCGGGAGTTATCTGCCAAACATGCGCACCGCACGGCATGGCAGTGCTGAAAAGAAAGGAGGCCCGGCTGATGGTCGGGCCTCCGTGTGTTCGGTTGGTCCAGCTGATAGCCAGACCGCGTGACAGCTGCGGTCAGGGCTGGCTGCTGGCCGTCGCCGACGGCAACAGCGTCGTGGTCGTCACCATGTAGCCGGCATCGCTGCTGTCGATGACCAGCTCGAAGCCGCCGACGGCGGTGCTGTTGGTCGTGGGGTCGGGCAGATAGCGCACCCGCGCCTGGTCGAAGGTCATGGCGCTGCCTGGGCTCACGGTCACGCCGGTCACCTGGGCCTGCAGGTTGAGCGGCGCCAGGGTCATCTGCACGGCATCGACGGTGGCGCCCTGCGGCCCCGCGTTGACGCCGCTGACGGCCAGGTTCCAGCCGGCCGCGCCCAGCACCGCGCTGCCATTGCGCAACACCAGCGCCGGCTGGCCAGTGGCCGGGTCGAGCGCATACACCAGTTGCCCACTGGTCTGCCCCAGGTCGCCAGCCTTGAGACTGAGGGTCGTCATCGCGCCGCCTGCGCCCGCGTTGGCCGAACCGGGGCCGGGAACGACCACCAGACTGTCAGTCAGCGTCAACGCGTTGCCCAGATTGAACTCGCGGCCATACCAGGCCAGCGCCTCCCAGGTCGCGTTGCCGTCGGCGACGGTGAAGCCATCGACCTGCACCCCCGTCTCCGCCTGAGGGAACATCACCTGCATGGAGTCGACCGTCAAAGCGCCTGCGCCTGCGTTCAGCCCCGCCACGGAGAGGGTGGCCGGGCCGGCGGCCAGCTCGGCGTTGCCATCAGCCACGGCCAGGCTGGGCTGGCCGGTGAGGCCGTCGTAGCTGACCATCAGCGTGGCGCCGGCCTGGGTGGACGCGTTGGGATGAAAATCGATGCGGGTGGCCAGCTCCGTGCTGTAGTTGAAGGCCGGCCCCTGCACCCGGGCCTGCGTGCCGGAGATGGTCAGCGTATCGTTGCCGGCAGGCTTGGACTGCATCACGGTGACGGCATCCCAGCCATAGGAGCCGTCGCGCACGTTGATGTTCAGCCCCTCCACTGTGGCGGTCGCGTTGAGCGCCGGCAGGTCGATCTGGGGATTCTGCAAGCTGAGGCCGCCGCCCTGCGCGCTGCCGCCGGATCCCAGCCGCAGCGAGAAGAGGCCCGGCACGGAGATGAAGTTGCGCTCGTCTGGATCTGTCGCGCCCGAATCGCCCTGATAGCCGGCCAGCGGCGCGGCGGCCGCCATGCCGGGCGACGCGGCCAGCAACAGCACTGCCAGAAGCACGGCAAAACAGCAAGCTACCCAATGAAAACGGTTCATAAGAGTTTTCCTCCTTCCACGTGACGCCGTAGCCCCGTGTCCGGGGCCATTGAAGACCATCGTTGTCCCAGGCGTCAGAACGGCGTTGGGAGTTGGCAGTCGCGATTTCAGCTCGCTTGCCCTGGGAAGCAGATCAGGTCATGGCCCTATGATACCAGAGAGCAGGTGCTTTGTAAAGCGAGCAGCTCACATTCCGGCCCGCCAATGCTGAGCTTAGTCAGCCCGCCCGAACGGCTTCACATGGCCGGCGGGCGGAGCTGGCTAACGCAACGCTTCGACGAAGGCCGCGCTGGTTGCGGCCTGCACCTGCTCCAGCGTCGCGCCGGGCAGCAGCTCGGTCAACGTCAACTGGCCGTCAATGAACTCGAACACCGCCCAGTCGGTGATGATCATGCTGACTGCGCGCTGGGCGGTCAAGGGCAGGGTGCAGGTGGGGACGATCTTGGGCCGGCCTTTGCTGTCCACGTGGGTCATGGTGATGATCAGCCGCCGCGCGCCGCTGGCCAGATCCATGGCGCCGCCGATGCCCAGCAACGGCTGGCCTGGCACCGCCCAGTTGGCCAGGTTGGCCTGCTCGTCTACCTGCAAGCCGCCCATGATAGCCACATCCACATGCCCGCCGCGGATCATGGCGAAGCTGTCGGCGCTGTCGAAGTAGGCCGCGCCGGGCAGGGCAGTCACCGGCTGCTTGCCCGCGTTGACCGGGAAGTCCAGCGCGCCGCCGGCCACAGGCGCCGGGCCGACGCCCAACATGCCGTTCTCGGTGTGCAGCATGATACCGTGTTGGGGCGTGATCAGGTCGGCCACCAGCGTGGGGATGCCGATGCCCAGGTTGACCACATCGCCGGCGTGCAGCTCGGCCAGGGCGCGGCGGGCCATGGCCATGCGGCTTTCGTCCGCCTTCTTGCCGCTGGCCTCCACCGAAGCTGAGCTGCCCAGGTCCTCCAGCGCCATGTGCGCCTGCACCAGATAGTCCACAAAGCAGCCGGGGGTGTGGATTTGGTCGGGGTCCAGCGCGCCCACCGGCACGATCTCCTCCACCTCGGCGATGACCAGCCGGGCGGCCGTGGCCATCAGCGGGTTGAAGTTGCGCTCGGTCATGCGGTAGACCAGGTTGCCGGCCGTGTCAGCCCGCCAGGCGCGCACGAAAGCCACGTCGGCGCGCAGGCCGGGGACGAAGATGTAGTCCTGGCCGTCGAAGCTGCGCGTCTCCGTGCTCTCGGCCACCACGGTGCCGGCGCCGGTGGGGGTGTAGAAGCCGGCGATGCCCGCGCCGCCGGCGCGCAGCGCCTCAGCCAGCGAGCCCTGCGGGATCAGTTGGATCTCGATGGCGCCGGCCTGATAGGCCTTGACAGCCTCCGGGTTGGAGGTAAAAAAGGAGCCGATGGCCTTTTTCAACTGGCCATTGCGCAGCAGGCGACCGCCGCCCAACCCCGGCTCGCCCACGTTGTTGCCGATGAAGGTCAGGTTGCCGACGCCCCGTTCGGCCAGGGCGTTCAGCAGGTGAACCGGGTTGCCGGTCATGCCGAAGCCGCCGGCCATCAACACGGCGCCATCGGGCACCAGCGCCGCGGCCTGCTCGGTGGTGATCTGTGGTACTGTCTTCATTTTACGTCTTCTCGATGAATTGAACGTCGGTCACGTCACGAAAGTCGGCATTCTGTGTCCAGAGGGTAGCACTGAACGCGCGGGCAGTGGCCAGGATGATGCTCTCCGTCAGCGGCAGCTTGAGCGTTGCCGACAACCTGGCAGCCTCCAACGCCAGCGAGGTATCCAGATCAATCACACGGCCCTGCTGCATCGCCATGCTGGCCTGCAAGGCCTCATCCTCGCTGCGCTGCGTCAGGGACCCGCTTGAACACTTCGGAGATACTGATGGAGGGCGTCAACAACGTATCGGCATCGTCGATCGCCGGAGCGAAGAACCCGGCATTGGCGCCGTCGGCGAAGTATTCCAACCATCCTGAAGAGTCGACGACGTTCATACGCGATCGGACTCTCATTCAACCGTGGTGTCTATCCCGCGCAGGAACCCGCGCAGCTCGCGTATTGGCCGGCTGCGTTACCTGTTGCTGTGATCGATTGTAACCGATGGTATCGTTCGCTGCAAGTAGTCATCGGTTCCGCGCCCTATTTGCAATTGCTGTAGGGTCCATACGAAGTGGCCTAACCGGTGAAGATGTGCTACCATACCGCCCGGCAGGAACAGAGCCGACCAGCCCGGCTTGCGACGCGGTCTGGTGACGCCCTTCCTGGCGGGCGCGGCCAACAGCATGGGAAGAACGGCAAGGAGCAAGCGATGAGTGCGATACCGAAAATCTACCTGACGCCGGCCGAGTCTTTGGCGTTCGAGCGACAAAGCGATGTCAAGCATGAGTATTTCAGAGGCGAGCTTTTCGCGATGGCCGGAGCCAGCCGGCAGCATGTCAGGATATCAGTCAATGTGATGACATTGTTGGACAACCAACTCAAAGGCCAGCGTTGTGAACTGTTCAACGGCGACATGCGGGTCAAGATCAGTCCCACCGGGTTGTACACCTATCCTGACGCCAGCGTCGTCTGCGGCCGGCCGCGCTTCGAGGACAAAGAGCTGGACACTTTGCTCAATCCCACGGTTATCGTCGAGATCCTCTCCAAATCCACCGAGGCCTACGACCGCGGGGAGAAGTTCGCCCAGTACCGCACCCTGGACATGCTGACCGACTACCTTCTCATCAGCCAGGACAAGCCGCGCATCGAGCGCTATGTGCGCCAGGCCGACAGCGGCTGGCTGCTGACCGAGAGCATCGGCCTGGATGCGGTGATGCCCATCGAGTCGATCCAGTGCCAGCTTTCCCTGGCAGATGTCTACGACCGGGTGGAGTTCGATGACACCCAGCCAGCGCCGAAGTTGACGGTGGTCAAGGAGGAGGCCGAGGCGTATTCGGCGTAAAAGCGTGACTATTCAGCCGGCAGGCCAAACGTTGATCTCGTTACGACAGCCTACTCGATCCAAGGGTTGAGTAGCCTTCTGAGGCGTACACCTGCGCTTGCGCCGAAGCGCAGCGCAGGTGCAAGTGTCGAAACCAACGTTTGGCCCGCCGGGTAGTTGCGCAAAAGCTATGAACGCGCCCTGTGCGGACCTCGTGCAGCCAATCCTGCCTTTCCTTCGTTTTCCCCCTCACCTACAACGTTTCCGTGACCTTCCTCAGCGCGCGCGGCTGGTCGGGATCGTAGTCGCGCGTGTGGGCCAGGTTCATGGCGAAGAGCTGGCCGGGCAGGATGGCGGCGATGGGGGAGAGCCACTCCGGCACGCCGGCCGGCAGGGCCAGCGGCACGCGCGCCATGCTCAACGCCTCGACGTCGTCGCTGATCACCACCAGCTCGGCCGCGCGCTCCTTGGCCGTGGCCATGAAGCTCTTGATCTCCGGCAGCATCCTGCCCGACGGTGCGACCACCACCATGGGGAAGCCGTCGCTGAGCAGCGCCAGCGGGCCGTGCAGGAAGTCGGCGCTGCTGTACGGCTCCACCACGGTGTAGGTCAGCTCCTTGAGCTTGAGGGCCAGCTCGAAGGCGGTGCAGTAGTTGAAGCCGCGGCCGATGGCGATGCAGGCGCTCATGTAGCGATAGCGTTCGGCCACGCGGTCGATGCCGGGCAGCGCCAGCGCTTGGGCCGCCACGGCGGGAATCTGATCCAGCGCGGCCAGCAGCGCTGCGTCGCCGCTGAGCGTGGCGCTGAGCAGGGCAATAGCCGTCAGCGAGGTGGTGTAGGTCTTGGTGGCGGCCACCGACTTCTCCTCGCCGGCGTGCAGGTTCAGCACGAAATCGGACGCCCGGCCCAGGTCGGACTGCGGGAAGTTGGTGATGGCCGCGGTCAGCGCGCCCTGGCGCTGCGCCTCCGCCAGCACCGAGACGATGTCGGGGCTCTTGCCGCTCTGGCTGATGCCCAACACCAGCGCGTTGCCGAAGCGCGGCGGCTGCTGGTAGATGCTGAACAGGCTGGGCGCGGCCAGCCCCACCGGCAGGCCATTGTGCGCGCCCAGCAGATACTGGGCATAGCGGGCCGCGTTGTCGCTGGTGCCGCGCGCCGCGATCACCACGTGGTCCACGCCGCGCCGCCGAATCTCGGCAGCCAGCGCCGCGGCCGCTTCACGCTCATCCGCCAGCAGCCGCGCCAGCACGGTGGGCTGCTCGTGGATCTCTCGATACAGGTTGGTGGTTGTCAGGTCGATCATGTCTTTCTCTCGTCTGGGTTCAGGACTGACAGTGCTGGTCATGTCGAGGACAGGCCGTCGCGCTGAAACTTGGCTGTCGGCCAAGCAGCACTGTCAGTCCTTGCCTATTCAGCGGTGTAGACCAGTTCGCCGTCGACGATGGTCCCGCGCACGTGCAGGTCGGGGGAGAGCAGGACCATGTCGGCGATGTAGCCGGGGGCGACCTGGCCGCGTTCATGCTCCAGCCCCAGGGCGCGGGCCGCGGTGGTGGTCATGGTCTGCAAGGCCTCTTCCAGCGCACAGCCGGTGAGGGAGGTCAGGTTGCGCAGCGCCTGATCCATGGAGAGGATGCTGCCGGCCAGGGTGCCGCTGGCCAGGCGGCAGGAGACGCCGTCCACAAAGACCTCGTAGTCGCCCAGCAGATGCTTGCCGGGCGGCATGCCCAGCGCGCCCATGGCGTCGGTCACCAGGTTGAGCCGCCGCGGCCCCAGCGCCTGCCAGACCAGCTTGATCATGGCCGGGTGGGTGTGGATGCCGTCGGCGATGAACCCAACGAAGGGGCGGTCGTCGGTGAGCAGCGCGCCCACCAGGCCCGGATCGCGCGCCAGCAGGCTGGGCATGGCGTTGAACAGGTGCGTGCCGTAGCGGACACCGGCGTCGAAGCCGGTCATGGCCTCTTCATAGGTGGCCGCGGAGTGGCCGGCGCTGACCAACACGCCGCGCGCGGCCAGCGCCTCGATCACCGGCAGCGCGCCGGGCAGCTCCGGCGCCAGCGTCACCAGACGCACGCCGTTTTCGGGCGACCAATCCTGCACCGCGTCCAGGCTGGCCAGCCGCAGGTAGTTGGGGTTGTGCGCGCCCTTGCGGGCCGGGTTGAGGAAGGGCCCTTCGATGTGCAGCCCCAGCGGCGTCGCGCCGCGCTGGCCAGTCGGCCGGCCCGCGGCCAGAACCTGCCGCCCCGCGGCTGACTTCTCCAGCGGCGCGGTGATGATGGTCGGCAGAAAGGCGGTGACGCCATGCTGCGGCAACTGGGCGGCCACCGGCCAGATCGCCGTGGGGTCGTCGGTGAAGTCGTGGCCGAAGCCGCCGTTGAACTGAAGCTCGATGAAGCCGGGGGTCAGCAGCAGCCCCTCGGCGTCGATCACCTGCGCGTCGGGCGGGCAGGCCAGGTGCTCGGCCGGGCCAACCGCAACGATACGATCGCCGTCCGTCAACACCGCGCCGCGTTCGATGCGCTCGGTGGGGGAATAGATGGTGGTGTTGGTGATGTAAAGCATGGTTTTTTTCTCACACTAGCGAATAACCAACTCGAACTTGGAGAGTACCGATTAGCTCGTACACCAGATTGCTGGCGCTTGACTCCGGTCTCAACATCAGATCAATCCTCATGCGCCCTCTTCCGCCAATTTCAGCACACGTTGGCGGATATCATTGGAGAGCCACATTCCGCTTTCACCCAAACGGTTGACGTACGGCTCAACCTTGGTAATCAGACCGAATGACTTGGCCTCCAGCAGGACTCGCAAAGTTCCCCAGACTGACAGACCAGCCGCCTGCGCGGTATGGCGAGCAAGTTGGTCGTCCAGCAGGACTATCATATCCGGATTCTCAAGCGCTAAGGCCATGGCAGCCAGTTCACCTGGTCCCAAGTCCAGCGCCAACCATTCAGAAGGCATAGCTCGAGGGTTCCTTACGTGCACCCAACTATGCCGACCGAGATCGGGCACATCATAGCCCTTCCTCTGCCCTTGCTTCAGCTCACCCAAGACCGATGCAGGTACCCATACTTCTCCAAACAGAGCTGGAAGCCAATCCAGACCACCGATCCGGTAAAGATAGAGCAACGGCGAGGTGTTGCTGATAGCATTAGGCATGGCGGCTTTCCAAATCAATCAACTCGGACTGCAATGGAAACACCTTGTAGCGTTCCAGGCTTAGCAGGAACTCCACCCGAGGCATACCTGCCAACTCAGCCGCGCGACCGGAAGACAACCGCCCCATCTCAAAAAGCTTGACTGCCGCCAGCATCCGTAGCTCACGTGCAAAGGATGTCTCGTCGGTCTTTTCTGCCAAGAGGACCTTCTCTGGGATTTCGAGAACAATTTGTCGAGTGGTCATCAAATACTCCGGTTCTTGCCTACGAATCACGATGTCATGAAGCTCAAGATGGCAAACAAGATCTGTTTTCCTCCGAGAAAAGGTATGTAGCCATTAGAGCCAGGGAAGTCCATCCTTCGACAAGCATGCTCAAGCGATTGTAACATGGTGCGTTACGCAGGTCAATCAAGAAGCAGCGAATGGAATTCACCGTCTGACCACACGAAGGCCCCTCAGGGCCTGGCAGACCCGGAATCTGGCGCATGCGGGCGCTTCGTCCTTTCAACCGACCAGTTCCGCTCCGCAGCGCCTGAGGGCGCTTCGTCCTTTCAGCCAGGGATTTCCAATCCCTCGGTCTCACCGCAGCGCCGGCAAACTGGCCGCGGCGATGGATTGACCCACGCGGCGGCTTTTCTCGTCGGGCAGTTGGATGTGGACGCGGCCGGCCAGCTCGGGGAACTCGGCAGCCAACACCGCGTGTGCGCCGTCCAGGATCAACTGGCCGCCGCTGCCGCTGGTGACGCGGCCCAGGATCAGCACATGCTTGAGGTCGTAGAACTCGGCGTAGTGCGCCAGGCTGTAGCCCAGGTAGACGCCGATGCTCTGCCAGATCTGCACCGCGCCCTCGTGGCCCGCCTCCAGGTAGCCCTGGACGTGCTTCAGCTTCTCCGCCTTGGTGACGGCGGGGCCGTCGGGCAGGGTGATGCCGACCTGCGGCGCGAGGCGGAAGACGCACTGCTGCGAGAAGTACTGCGAGCCGACGCCGCGGTCGCCCGACCACTCGTCCACGGCCGCGCCGGGGCTGTAGTCCACCGGCGCGAAGGCCAGCTCGTTCAGCCAGCCGGTGACCGCGCCGTGCAGGTTGACGTAGCCCACGGCCTGGCTGCTGCCCAGCGCAATGCCCAGCACGCCGTCATCCTCCAGCGACATCGCGCCGGCCAGCGCGGTCACATCGCCGTCGTTGATCACCTCCAGCGGCACGCCGAACTCCTCGCGGATGCGCAGGAACATGCTGCGGATGGCGTCGTAGCGTTCGGCCGGGATGCCGCGGAAGAGGGAGGCCACCATGGGCCGGTTGTCCACGTAGACGCCGGCCGAGCTGCCGCCGATGGCGTCCAGCCGCGGCAGCTTGCTCTGCGCCAGCCGCAGCGCGGTCGTGATCCGCTCGTAATGATAGGCCGGGTCAGTCTGTTCCACCGGCTCCCAGACAATCTCGTCGCTCCAGATCGGCTCGCCGTCGATCACCGCCGACACCTTCAGGTCGGACGCGCCCAGGTCGAAGCCGATGCGGCAGCCGTCCAGGTGACGGCCCAGCGCCTGCCCGGCCTCGCGGGCGGCCGGCGCCTGGCCGGCTTCGCAGGAAACCACGGTGAAGGGCTGCTGGTAGACGTTCTCGCCCATGAAATGATAGTCGAAGGCGCGCGGCCCGTCGGGCGCGTAGACCTGGCGGATGTGCTCGGCGATGCCGGCCGGCCCGTCGATGCTCACCTTCCAGCCGCCCCGCGCCCAGAGCAGAAACTTGACCAGGCGCTCGGCGTAGTCCAGATTGGCGGCCGCGTTAGGGTGATCAGCGGCAAAGGCGGTGGTCTCGAAGCGCGAGACCGCGCCGTCGGAGCGCTCCAGGGCAATCACCAGCGGCACAGCCGCGCCGGCCTCGCTGGCCGCCTGCCGAAGGGCCCGATTGGCCAGCACCGCCGGTCGAAAATCAGGGTCCAGCGGGGGAACGAAATTGGGTTTGATGAGAGTGGGTGAACTTGACACGATGCGAGGTCCTTTTTACGAGATTTTCTCTGCGCCCCTGTCGGCATGATACCACACCAAACAGGATGCGCCCAGGGCGCTGGAAGCCAGGCGCGACGGCACGATCTGCAACTGCTGATGCGCTTCCTTGAGCGCCCACTGGTCCAGCTCGCGCCAGATGGGCAACAACAGCATGTCGAAAACAGCCTGGCCAAAGCCGCCGCCGATGATGATGCGCTCTGGGTTGAGGATGATGGTGTGCATGGCAATGACGCGCGCCAGCCAGTTGGCCACCTTGTCCATCACGGCCAACGCCAGCTTGTCCCCCTCGCGCGCGGCCTGGACCACGTCGATCGCGCTTAGTTCGGCGGTGTCGGTCAGGCGGGTGGGGTGAATTGCCTGTGCGAGATGCTCCCGCGTCTCGGCCAGCACGCCGGTGCCGGAGAGCAACGATTCGGCCGAGCCGGACAGCCCGTCGTTCCACGGCCGGCCGGTCGGGTCGATCACCAGGTGGCCGATCTCGGAAGCGGAGAAGGTGCGCCCCACCACCGGCTGGCCGTTGACCAGGCTGGCGCTGCCGATGCCCGTGCCCAGAGCCAGGTAGACCAGATCGTGACACCCCTGGCCGGCGCCGAAGGCGACCTCGCCCAGCAGGCCGGCCACCGTGTCGCGCTGCAAGAAGAGCGGCGGCGCGTCGCCCAGCCGGGCGCGCAACCCGGCCAGCAGCGGCAGGCGCTGCCAGCCGAGGTTGGTGGCCTTGAGCACCATCCCGCCGACCGGGTCGATCAAGCCGGGGCAGCCGATGCCGACGCCTGCCACCGGGCCGCCGGCCTGGGCCAGCAGCCCGGCGATGCTGTCGGCCAGGCTGTCCAACACGGCTTCTGGCCCGCGCCCCGCTTCCGTCGGTCGGCGGGACGCGGCCAGGACCTCGCCTTGGCGGCTGGCCAGCGCGCCGGCGATCTTGGTTCCGCCCAGGTCGATGCCGATAGCCAGTGATTGGTTCATGACGACGCGCGGTTGGTGATGGGTGAATGGTGAACGGTGAACAGTTAACGGTGAACGGTGGGCGGTAGGCCTGGTTTTTCAGGCGTCCGGGGCGGGGTTCACGATTGGCCTGAGCTGAGCTCCTCCATCAGTTGCCAGCAGATGAGCTCCATGCGCGGGACGTGGAATGCGCCCTTGTAGGTGTTGCCCTTGAGGCTGGACGACAGCCGGCCATCGCGGTGCAGATAGCCGAACCATTCGCCGTGCTCCGGGTCGGGGAAGCGGGCGTAGGTCCAATCGTGGATCAGGCCGTGCCAGCGGGCGTATTTCTCGTCGCCGGTCAGGCGATAGGCCATCAGCGTGGCGATGATGGCCTCGTTCTGCGGCCACCAGAACTTCATGTCGTGCCAGTATTCCTGCACCGGCCGGCCATGCACGTCCACGAAGTAGGTGATGCCGCCATGCTCCGGGTCCCAGCCGCGGGCCCACATCCAGTCCAGGATGGTCAGCCCGGTCTGGAGCAGCGCCGGGTCGTTGCCCCGTTCGCGCGCCTCCTGCATGATGAACCAGGAGGCCTCGATGGCGTGGCCGGGGTTGAGGGTGCGACCGTCGAAGTGATCCAGCAGCTCGCCGTTGGGGCCGGTGGTCTCCAGCACGGTCTGCAGCTCCGGGTGCATGTGGTAGCGGCGGATCTCGTCGATGTAGTGGTCGATCCAGTGGTTGCAGAAGGCCACTTCCGCGCCGGTCTGGCGCAGAATCTGCGCCGTGACGATCATGATCATGGGGATCGCCAGGCCGCGCATGGGCCGGGTTGTGGTGTTCCACTTGGGAGGCAGCACGCCGGGCGTTTGCAGATGGCGCAGCACCCGCTGGTAGAGGTCCACGGCGTCCTGCACGGCGTCGCCATCGCGGGCCGCGCGGCCATAGGCCGCCAGCGCGGCGATCATGAACGTCTCGCTGAAGATATAGCGGCGCTTGCGCAGCGGCTGGCCGGCGCGGTCCACCAGGAAGAACATGCGGCCGTCGTCGTCAAAGCCGTGCTGGCGCAGAAAGTCGATGCCGTGGCGTGACCAGGCCAGCCACTCCGGCCGCGGCTCCACCTCGCTGTAGAGGGTGGCCAACAGCCAACTGGCCCGCCCTTGCAGCCAGATGGCCTTGTCGCTGTCCAGCAACGAGCCGTCCCGGTCGCGGCTGAACATGAAGCCGCCCTGCTCCTGATCGATGCTGCGCGGGAACCAGAAGGGCAGGGTGCTCTTCAGCAGGCCATCGCGGTAGGTGGCCAGAAGCTGGCCGGCGCGTTCAGGGGTCAGCAGGGGGGCGTCGGGGCCGTTCATCGCTGCACCCACTCCAGAAAGCCCAGCTCGGCCATGTCGGCGCGCAGGGAGTCGATCTCGGCCGGCGACAGCGCCACCTGCGGCAGGCGGGCGGGGCCATACGAGGGACCGGCGAAGCCCAGGATCGCCTTCAGGCCAGGCAGCGGGCGATAGCTGCCCACCACCTTGAGCACCATCTGCGCCGACAGGAGCTGCAAACGCTGGGCTGTGGCCAGGTCGCCGGCCGCAAACGCGGCCATGATCTCCTGGTAGAGGGGCGCGGCGAAGTTGAAGGTGCTGCCCACGGCGCCGTGCGCGCCGGCCGCCAGCCCGCTCAGCAGCATCTCATCGACGCCGAAGAGGATGTTGAAGCGGCCGCCGTCAAAGGCAACGCAGGCCTGCAGCTCGTAGAGGGTGGGCGAGCTGTACTTGATGCCGGCCAGGGTGGGGATGTGCTGGCTGCCCTGGCGCAGGAACTCCACCATGTCCAGGTTGACGCCGGTCAGGCCGGGGATGTGGTAGTAGTAGAAGGGCAGCTCGGGCGCGGCGCTGGCGATCTCAGCCATGCAGTCCACCAGCACCTTGACCGAGCCCGGCTTGACGTAGAAGGGGGGCAGGGCGGCGATGGCGGCCGCGCCCACCTGTTGGGCGTGGCTGGCCAGGGCGCGCGCGTCGGCCAGGGAGGTGTGCCCCACGTGGGCGATGACCGGCAGGCGGCCGGCCGCGGCCGTGACGAAGGCCTCCAACGTCGCCTGGCGTTCGGCGGTGGTCAGGGAGGCCATCTCGCCGGTGCTGCCGCAGGTGAAGATGGCGCTGACCCCCTGCTGCACCAGCCGGTCCACCGTCGGACCAACCGGGGCCAGGTTCAAGCTGCCGTCGTCATGCATCGGGGTGAAGGTTGCCGGCACCAGGCCGGTGATCCAGAATGGTTTCATGGGAGGTATTACCTTGGTGAAGTGTTCGTGTCGCAGTACCGGTTTTCAGCGAGCTGGCGGAATAATGCGTAATGCGTAATGCGTAACCGGATGGGGATGAACGACGGGTTCAAGCATGGGAGGTGTGTCAAGTGCGCTGCAGCCGCTGCCCGCGATTCCGGTTACGCATTACGCATTACGGGTTATCAGCAGTGCGCCATCCTAACGATGCCTACCGCGTCTCAGTGAATGCTCTTCGGGTCCAGCGCGTCGCGCAGCCCGTCGCCGATGAAGTTGATGCTCAGCACCGCCAGGGCGATCATCAGGCCGGGCGGCACCCACATCCAGGGCATTTCCTGCAGGATGTTCAGGCTCTGCGCGTCGCGCAGCATGTTGCCCCAACTGGGGGTCGGCGCCTGCACGCCCAGGCCCAGGAAGGAGAGGGAGGCCTCCAGCAGGATGATGTTGGCCACGCCGATGGTCAGCGCCACGGCGATGGAGCTGACGGTGTTGGGGAAGATGTGCTTGAAGACGATCTGGCCGCGCGTGACGCCGATGCTGCGGGCCGCGCGCACGAACTGCTGCTCACGCAGGGTCAGGAACTGGCCGCGCACCAGGCGGGCAATGGAGGGCCAGGTCAGCATACCGATCACCAGCATGGCATTGTAGACGCTGGGCCCTAAGGCGGCTGCCACCGTGATGATGATGACCAGCGATGGGAAGGTCATGAAGACGTCGGTGACGCGCATCAGGGTCATGTCCACCTTGCCGCCGGCATAGCCAGCGATGCTGCCGATGATGACGCCGATGATCATCGAGATGGTGACCGCCACCAGGCCCACCGAAAGGGAGATGCGGCCGGCGTAGAAGATGCGGGTCAGCACATCGCGGCCGGTGCCGTCGGTGCCCAGCCAGTGGTCGGCGCTAGGCGGCTGGCGAATGGAGCGCAGGTCGATCTCGGTGGGCGAATGGGGCGTCAGCAGTGGCGCGGCCACGGAGACGAAGATCAGCAGGCTCAGCGTGATCAGTCCGAACATGGCCAGCTTGTGGCGAAAGAAGCGTTTGCGGGCCTTGCCCCAGAGGCTTTCCGGCTTGTCTTCAGCCAGGTCAATTGCTTGTGCGGTGGCAGTCATAATGGCTCTCTCCTACAGGCGGGAAACCCTGATCTTACTCGTAGCGGATGCGCGGGTCGGCGAAGGAATAGGTCACGTCGGTCACCAGGTTGGCCAGCAGCACGACGAAGGCGGAAATCAGCACGTAGCCCATGATCACCGGCGAGTCGCGCAGCGCAATGGCGTTGATGAACATCATGCCGATGCCGGGCCACTGGAAGATGGTCTCGATGATCACCGAACCGGCAAAGAGCACGGTCAGGTTGATGCCGATCACCGTGATCACCGGGATCAGGGCGTTGCGCAGGATGTGGCGCACCGTGACCACACGCTCGGTCATGCCCTTGGCGCGGGCGGTGCGCACGTAGTCCTCGTTGATGACCTCCAACACACTGGCGCGGGTGTAGCGCATGAAAACCGAGGTGCGCACCAATGCCAGGGCCAGCGCCGGCAGGAAAAGGTGACGCAGATTGTCGCTCCAGGAGAACTCCGTGCCGGCAGTGACCATACCCGAGGTGGGGAACCAACCCAGCTTCAGGGCAAAGATAAAGATCAGGATCATGCCCAGGAAGAAATCGGGGATCGAGATGCCGGTGAAGCCGAACAGCGTCAGGCCGTAGTCCATGGGGGAATACTGCTTCATGGCGGAAATGGTGCCCAGGAAGACGCCCAGAATGACCGAAATGAGCAGCGAGAGACCCATCAGCTCCAGGGTGGCGGGGATGCGGGTCAGGATCATCTGACCGACCGGCTCGCCGGTCTGGAAGGAGTAGCCCAGGCTGCCCTTCAGCAGGTTGCCCAGCCAGCGCCCATACTGCTCGTAGAGCGGCAGGTCCAGGCCGAGCTGTCCCTGGCGCAGCTTGATCAGATCTGCCTCCATGGGCGAGTCGGAGGAGATCATCGCCATCACGGCATCGCCCGGCATCATATTCGCCAGCAGGAAGACGATGACCGTGATCACCAGGATGATGGGCAGGCTAATGAGGATACGGCGCACGATATAGGTCGTCATAGCGATGCTCTCCGTCAGGCAGATGGGTGTGAGCCGGCTCGCGGCGAGAGAAGTGCTCGCCGCGAGCCAGCCTCACACGACGGTGCTATTCAGTGTACCAGGTGTGAATCTCGTTGTAGATCGGGATATCGAACATCAGCAGCGGCTGCTCAGAGAAGTGCTGCGCCAGGCCGACGATGCGCTTGTTGAAGCCCATGGGGCGCACTTCGTACCACAGCCAGATCTTGGGCAGTTCCTGGTTCAGGATGGTGCTGATCTCATGGTAGAAGGGGGCGCGCTCGTCGCGCTCGGCCACGCTGACACCCTGGGTGAAGAGCTCGTCCACCTGCTCGTTGCAGTAGCCCATGGCGCGCTGCGTGCCGCACTTGGTGATCAAGGCGCCGATGGAAGGATCGAGACCCTGGCCGTTGGCGCCGTAGCCGATCTGGAAGGTGCCATCGACGATGGCCTGGTTGAAGCCGGCGCCGTCCACCAGCCGCGGCTCGACGGTGACGCCCACGGCCCCCAGATAGGCCTGGATGGCGACCACGAGGTCCTTGTTGACCTGGTCGTTGTAGTAGTAAAGGAAGTCCAGCTTGCGGGAGGAGTCCCAGCCGGCGGCCTTCAGCAGTTCCATGGCCTTCTCAGGGTCGTAGGGATAGGTCTCCAGGTCAGCCGGGCGAGCCCATTCCGCCGGGAACATGGTGTTGGAGATCTTGCCATAGTTCATGCGCACGGTTTCCATGATGGTCTCGCGATCGATGGCGTACATCAGGGCCTGGCGCACTTCCGGCTTGGCGAAATCGGGGTCAGTCAGGTTGAGGAAGAGGAAGCTGGGCAGACCGGCGTCCATGTTGCCCAGCACGGTCAGGTGCGGCATCTTCTCGAAGCGCTGCACCTGGTCCAGCGGAATACCGCCGCCCTCGTAGGGGGTGGCGTCCAGCTCGCCCGCCTCCAGCGCGTTGAGGATCGCGGTGGTGTCGGCGTAGATCTGGAAGACGATCTTGTCCAGCTTGGGCTTGCCCAGGAAGTAGTTCTCGTTGGCCACGCCCTCGATGTACTGGTCATCGACGAACTTGGTCATGACGAAGGGGCCGGTGCCGACCATCTGCTTCCAGTAGCCGTTGGTGCGCAGTTGATCGGCCGGCACGCTGCCCAGAATGTGCTCAGGCAGGATGCTGATGGAGATCTGCTGCAGCTCAACCCACAGCGGCGAGGGGGTCTTCAGCTCGACGCGCACGGTCATGTCGTCGACCTTGGTCACGCCGGCCAGCTCAGTGGCGGCGCCGGACTGGAACTCATCGTAGCCCACGATGTCGGCCAGCTTGGAGGCGTAGGTGGAACCGACGGCCGGATTGGCGAAGGTGTTGAAGGTGAACACCACGTCATCGGCGGTGAAAGGCTCGCCGTCGTGCCAGGTGACACCCTCGCGCAGGTGGAAGACGAAAGCTTTGCCGTCCTCTTCCATCTCCCAGCTCTCGGCCAGCAGCGGCTCGACGCCGTCGGCCGTCCACTTGACCTGGGCCAGGCCCTGCAGGAAGGCCTCGTCGATGCGGCGGCCGCAGGTGGTCCAGAGGGTGCCGATGGCGCAGCCGGTGCGCATGGGCGAGCGGAAGACGCCGGCCGGGCCGCTGGCAGTAGAGGGGGCAGCCGGGGCCGCGGTGGCTTCGGCGGGCGCGGCAGTGGCGTCAGAGGCCGCCGGTTGGGCGGCAGGGGCGGTGGTTGCCTCAGGCGCCGGGGTCGCTGCGGGGGATCCGCAGCCGGCCAGCACCAGGGCGATCAGCGCGACGATCGCAAACAGCTTGTAAACCTTCATGGTACGCTCCTATCGGAAAGTTGATCTTGCGCCGGTGAGGCGCCGGCAAGGAAACACGATTGAAAATGGCTCAAACCGCCAATTCTTCAGCCAGGTGGCAGGCGACGCGGTGCTCCACGCCGTCGCTGATCTCGAGCACGCGCAGCTCAGGCTCCTGCTGCCGGCAGATGTCCTTGGCGAAGACACAGCGCGGGTTGAAACGACAGCCGGCCGGAGGACGGGCCGGGCTGGGCACGTCCCCTTCCAGGATGATGCGCTTGCGTTGACGCTCCAGCTTGGGATTGGCCACCGGGACTGCTGACATCAGCGCCCGCGTGTAGGGGTGCATGGGGTGATCGAAGACCGCGTCGCGGCTGCCTAGCTCCACGATCTTGCCCAGGTACATGACCGCCACCCGGTCGCTGATGTAACGCACCATGGAGAGGTCGTGCGAAATCATCAGGTAGGTCAGGCCAAGCTCCGCCTTGAGGTCGCCCATCAGGTTGACCACCTGCGCCTGGATCGACACATCCAACGCCGAGATGGGCTCGTCGGCGACGATGAAGGCGGGCGAGGTGGCCAGGGCGCGGGCCAGACCGACGCGCTGACGCTGGCCGCCGGAGAACTCGTGCGGGTAGCGGTTGATGAAGGCCGGGTTGAGCCCCACCATGCGCAGCAATTCCTTGACGCGCGCAGGCCGCTGAGAAGGCTCGCCGATCTGGTGTACGCTCAAAGGCTCGCCGATGATGGAACCCACGGTCATGCGCGGGTTCAGCGAGGAATAGGGGTCCTGAAACACCATCATCATGTGGCGGCGCAGCTGGCGCATCTGCCCTTCCGGCAGGGTCGTGACCTCCTGGCCGCGGAAAAGCACACTGCCCGCAGTGGCAGCTTGCAGCTTCAGCATGGCCAGGCCGGTGGTCGATTTGCCGCAGCCGCTCTCGCCCACCAGTCCCAGCGTCTCGCCTTGATACACGTCGAAGCTGACATCGTCCACGGCGCGCACGGCGCCGACCTGGCGCCGCAGCAGCCCGCGGCGAATGGGGAAGTGGACCTTCAGGTTCCTGACCTCGACCAGCGTGGTCGAGGGCGATGCCGCACCGTTTGCGATGCTCATAGCTCTTCTCCAAAGTTGTGGATCTTGCGCAGCTCTTCGGCGCGCCAGCAGGCGGATGTATGGTTGGGGCCGACCGCTCGCAGCGGCGGCACCTCTTGCAGACAGCGGTCGATGACGTAGGGGCAGCGGGGGGCGAAGGGGCAGGCCGTGGCCGCCTTGCGCAGGTCGGGCGGCATTCCTTCGATGGAGGCCAGCCGCTCCTGGTTGCGCTGATCCAGGCTGGGGATGGCGTGCAGCAGGCCCATGGTGTAGGGGTGCGCCGGCTGCTCGTAGAGATCGTCCACCGGCGCCTGCTCGATGATGTAGCCGGAATACATGACGATCACCTTGTCCACCATGCCGGCCACCAGCGCCAGGTTGTGGCTGATCCAGATGATGGCCGTGTTCAGCCGCTCTTGCAGTTCCTTGACCAGCTCGACGATCTGGGCCTGGATGGTGACGTCCAGCGCGGTCGTCGGCTCATCGGCGATCAGCAGGCTGGGATTGCAGGTCAGCGCCATGGCGATCATGATGCGCTGCCGCTGTCCGCCGGAGAACTGGAAGGGGTAGTCCTTGAGCCGCTCGGCGGCGTTGGGCAGTCCCACCAGCGAGAGCAGCTCGGCGGCGCGGGCGCGGGCCGCGGCCTTGTCCAGCCCCAGATGGGCGCGCAATGGCTCCATCAACTGTTGGCCCACCGACAGCACCGGGTTGAGCGAGGTCATGGGGTCCTGAAAAACCATGGAAATCTCGCCGCCGCGCACCGCGCGCATCTCGTCGGGCGACAGCTTGAGCAGATCGCGGCCCTTGAAGAGCACCTCGCCCCCCTCGACCCGGCCGGGCGGGAAGCGAATCAAACCCATGATCGACATGACGCCGACCGATTTTCCGGAGCCGCTCTCGCCGACGATGGCCAGCGATTCGCCCTCATCCAGCGTGTAAGAAATGCCGTTGACCGCGTGGATGGTGGCGCCGTCGGAGTAGAAGCGGGTGACGAGATCTTTGACCTCTAGCAAGTGCGTCATTGCGTGCTTCCCTGATAGTGTGTTGTTAGGTGGTGGAAACGATGGGGAGTGCGACGTGGTCCGCGGAACCGTTGACCTGGCTGGGCTGGATCGCTTTCGCCAGGCGTTGCTCCAACTTGTAGAAATGTTCGCGCATGCGCTGGGCGGCCAGGGCGGCATCGCGGGTGCGGATAGCGTCCAGCAGTTCGCGATGCATTCGGACCGTGGTGCGGGGGTCATGGTCGGCGCCGATCATCTCGACCGCCAGCGAATGGTAGATCACCCAGAAAATATCGATCAGGCGAATCAGCGATTCGTTGCCCAGGGGAGTGTAGAGCATGCTGTGGAAGCTGCGGTCATCGGCAGAGACGTCTTCGCCGCGGTCTACCTTGGCCTCCCACTGCTCCAGCAGTGCGTCGAATTGGTCCAGTTCCGCGTCGCTGATGGCCGCGACGGCGTCGACCACGGCTGCAACCTCCAGCCAGATGCGGATTTGAAGGATTTCGGCGGCCCGGATAGGGTCATAGACCAGGCCGTAGGAGAGGAGATCGAAAATGGGGTCGAAATTGAAGGCCCGCACCCGTACACCGTCGCCGTGACGCACCTCGACGATGCCCAGTGACTCCAGCGACTTGATGGCCTCGCGCACGGAGCCGCGGCTGACGCCCAGATCGCTGGCCAACTGTCCCTCCGGCGGCAGCAGATCGCCAGCCTCGAGACGGTTGGCAGTGATATACTGCTTGACTTGATCCTGAATCACCCGATTGAGCATCGGCCCACGAGGGAGCTTTTCCATGCCAGCCTTCTTCATCGAAAGTCGCGGAGCTTATCAGGTCACTGGATATCAGATGTCGGATATCTAATGATAGGATAACACAAATCGCGTGAGTTGTCAAGAGGGAATTTTGGGGAAATCAGGAGGGACTTCATCCCCCGCCGAGGCCGCACCTGCACGCGCCCCCCTGCTCGATAACGCGAACTCCCCCCCCGTCAAGATCGCACACGGACATGCTCCG
>Ga0209200_1001802_pt1 | contig 20981 bp, 13 predicted proteins | sample AD_UKC033_MetaG_FD_184406 | JGI IMG/M metagenome (GOLD analysis project Ga0209200, IMG submission 184406) | Active sludge microbial communities of municipal wastewater-treating anaerobic digesters from USA - AD_UKC033_MetaG (SPAdes) (version 2) | ecosystem: Engineered > Bioreactor > Anaerobic >... | reverse complement strand
CGACCGCGCCGGCCGGGGCCAGCCAGGCCGCGGCCAGCAACAGCGCCTGACGCCAGTGCTCGTCGACGTCGAACAGCTCGCTGCGCCGGCGGGCGCCCGCCAGGTCGCCGGCGCGCGCCAGTTGCAGCGCCGGCTCGGCCCGCTGATGTTCGCGGCGAAAGGCCAGCAGCGCGTCGGCGGCGCGCACGATCAGCGCGATTCCCAGCGGGTCATCGTCGGCCACGGCGGCATCCAGCGCCGCTTCCAGCGCATCGTCCAGCGCCGGCAGATCGGCGACAGCCTGCTCGTGCGCCTGCTGCCAGGTAGGGTCGGCCACCAGCGTCAGCAGGGCTTCGCTCAGTGTGTGGCGGTCCGGCTGTTGGCTGGCGCGGGCTGCCGCGGCGCGGTGCCAGGCCAGCCAGCGCCAGGCGTAGCTGTCGGCGGCCGGCGGTCGGTCGGTCCAGCGCGCCGCCAGGCTGAGGTGCAAGCTGGCCGGATCGGGCAGCGACCGGTAAAAATAGCTGCGCAGCACGTCGTGCAGGCGCACGGTCGCCGACCCGCCGTCGTAGACCAGCAGCGACAGCGGCGCCAGGCTGCGCGTCAGCAGATCCCTGGCCGCGTCGTAGTCCAGCCCGGCGGTGAGCTGCCAGAGCTGGGCCGCGCGCGTCAGCGGGATAGGCGTCTCGGGCGGGAAGATGGCCAGCTCGGTGCAGCGGCTGCGCTGATCGGGTGTGAGCAGTTCCAGGCTGGCCTCCACCGTGGCCGCGACTGCCAGCTCGCGCGGGCTTTCGGGGTCGTCAGGGTCGAAGGCGACCACGCCCCGGCGCCGGAGGTCGCTCTCGGCGTCGTCCAGCGCCTGGGCCGGGGGCGTTTGCTGCTGGTCGATGCGGTAGCGCAGCGTGCCGTTGGCCAGCCCCAGCAATACCGGCCAGTAGCCCAGCCGCCGGGCCAGTGCATCCAGCCGCGCCGCGTGGCCCGGAGGCAGGCCGACGCCCAACAGGTCACGCGCGACCTCGGGCTGCATCGGCCCCAGCTCCACGGCCAGCGCACCGGCCGGCAGCAGGCGCGGATTGCGGGTCGTGATCAGGCGCGCGCAGCCGTCGCTGGCCTTGAGCAGGTCGGCGACGTGGGCCGCGTTCCAGACGTCGTCCACGGCCAGCAGCAGGCGGCGTCCGGCCAGTGCGGCGCGCAGTTGGTCGCGCGCGCCGTTCAGCGTGGCGCAGCCGCTGCACTGGCCCGTCAACGCGGTCACCAGGTCGGTCAGGGTGGCGCGCGGGTCGGGCGGGGTCTTGCCGACCTCGACCCAGAGGATGCCATCGGGACAGGCGGCGCGCAGTCCCGCGTCGGCGCAGACCAGGCGCGCCAGAATCGTCTTGCCCGAGCCGCCGAAGCCGTGCAGCCCGACGGTCTGGGGCAGCAGCCGGCCAGACCCGTCCAGCAGGCCTGCCAGAACCTGTTGCATCTTGTCGGGGCGCGCGACGTGATCCGGGCCGGGCGCGGGGGCCTGGAAGGGAGGGGGCGGCGCGGCGGGCGCGCCCGCGCCCACCTGGTAGGTGACGTAGGTGGTGTGGATGTCGTGAATGTTCACCCCGCCGGCGGCGAAGACGTTGGCAAGATTGACCCCCAGCGCGCCCGCGGCGGGGCCGGACTGCGGCTGGACCGCCTGCATGAAGGCCAGCGCGTCGCGCAGCAGTTCGGCGTCCTGTCCGCCCCCGGCCGCGTCCAGTTGTTTGCGCACGTGGGCTTGCAGGTCGGACGAGCCGGGATCCACCGCCAGCAGGCCGGCGTTGACCTGGGGGTAGTCGGCTGCCAGACGGGCTGACAGCTTGTCATAAGCGTCAATCGCCGGCGGCGGCGCGCCGGGACTGCTTCTGGCAGCCGCTCCGGCCGCCAGCGCCGTGACGATCAGGGTCGTGGGTTCCATGGGACGCTCCTGCGGGTCGCTGCAATGCAACGCTGCGCGGCCTCTCGGCGGCCGCCGCGCTGGCTTTGTTCGGTTGAACGGAATTCAGTCGCAGTTTGCGTTACGCGAACGATGCTGAGGTCGTCGTGCTGTCCATTCTTGCCTCCGGACCACCGCGTGCAGACCGCACGCAGTGCTGTCATCCCGCAGTATACTCTACCTGGTCGCTTCGGCAACCGGCGGCGCGGACAGGCAGCAATTCCAAATGTGGCGCGGAGTCGAGGCTTTAGCCGGGCCTGGCCGACGTGAGTCGGGCGCGCTGACCCGCCTGAAGGCTCGACTCCGGTTCGGCAGCCGCAGATACGACGAGGAGTCTGAAGGCTCGACTCCGGTTCGGCAGCCGCAGATACGACGAGGAGTCGAGGCTTTAGCCGGATCTGGCCGACGTGAGTCGGGCGCGCTGACCCGCCTGAAGGCTCGACTCCCGGTCGTCAGCCACCATACTTGGAATCGCTGAGTCCTTGAGCGCGGGCTTGACAAGGCGCAGATTCTTGCTACACTGGCGGAACTGTCGCATTGCCGCACCTATCCCGTTCCCAGGAGGTGTCTATGCCTTACCCGTCTCTCGCCCGCATGGTTCTCGTCTTGACGTTGCTCGCCACGGGTGTGGCCCCGGTCAGGGCCGCCGCGCCGGCGGCGCCCTTGCCCGCCAGCCCTGCCAACACGCCCTATCCCATCCTCTTCGTCAGCCAGGTACCGATTCCCGAGGACTTCACCACCATCGGCGCGGTCTTCGGCAACCACGACCCGCAGCTTCAGGCGGTGGGGCGCGGCGGCGATCTGTGGATCCGCTACCCCAACGGCGCGCTGCGCAACCTGACCGCCGAGGCCGGCTTCGGCATGACCGGCTTCCAGGGCGCGAACGCCATCGCCGTGCGCGACCCGGAGGTTCACTGGGACGGCCAGAAGGCGCTCTTCAGCATGGTGATCGGCGCGCCGACGCAGCAGTACGTCTGGGAAACCTACCACTGGCAGATCTACGAGGTGACCGGGCTGGGGCAGGGCCAGACCGCGGTGATCACCCGTTTACCCGGCCAACCGGCAGACTACAACAACATCACGCCGATCTACGACAGCGCCGACCGCATCATCTTCACCTCCGACCGGCCGCGGGACGGCCAGCCGCACCTCTACCCGCAGTTGGACGAGTACGAGGAGGCGGCTACGGTCAGCGGCCTCTGGCAGCTCGACCCGGCCAGCGGCGCGCTGCGTCTGCTGAACCACGCGCCGTCGGGCGACTTCACCCCCTTCGTGGACAGCTTCGGGCGCGTTGTGTTCACCCAGTGGGACCACCTGCAGCGCGATCAGCAGGCCGACGCCGACAACTACAACGCCCTGCACGGCCTGCCCTGCGACTACTGCACCTTCAACTGGTCGGGCGAGGCCGCCAACGCCACGCCGCTGGAGACGCGCACCGAGGTCTACCCGGAGCCGCGCGCCGAACACGACCTGATCGGCACCAACCTCTGGGGCCACACCTTCAACCATTTCTTCCCCTGGACCATGAACCAGGATGGCACGGAACTGGAGACGCTGGCCCACATCGGCCGCCACGAGCTGCACGACTATTTCCCGCCCAGCCTGACCGACGACCCGAACCTGGTGGAGTACTACGGGCAGTTCCCGCGCTTCAACCCCAACCCGATCCTGAACATGCTGCAGATCGTGGAGGATCCGACGACGCCGGGCCGCTACATCGGCATCGACGCGCCGGAGTTCTACACCCACGCCTCGGGCCAGCTGTTCCGCATCGACGCGCCGCCGGGGCTGGACGCTGACCACATGGCGGTGACGTATATCACCCACCGCGACACGGCCAGCTATACCGGCGACCCCAGTCCCGACCACTCCGGCCACTACCGCGACCCGCTGATGCTGTCCGACGGCGCGCTGATCGCCGCTCACACCGCCGAGACGGACGCCGCGGGCAACGACGGCACGCGCGCCAACCCCATCCCGCGCTACCGCTTCCGCCTCAAGACGCTGAGCCAGGCCGCCAACGGCTACCTGGAGGCGGATCAGCCGCTGACCAGCGGCATCGTCGAGACGGTCAGCTACTGGGATCCCGACGTGTTGGTGACCTACTCGGGCGAATTTTGGGAGCTGCAGCCGGTGGAGGTGCGGGCGCGCACGCGGCCGACGGCGGGCACGGCCGCCCTGCCCGCGCCGGAGCAGGCGGCCTTCGATCAGGCGGGCATCGCGCCGGCCGCGCTGCGCAGCTACCTGGAGGCCAACGACCTGGCGCTGATCGTCAGCCGCAACGTGACGACGCGCGACGACTTCGACCGCCAGCAGCCGTTCAACCTGCGCGTGCCCGGCGGCGTGCAGACCGTCGGCGCGTCCGGCGAGGTCTACGACGTGGCGTTCATGCAGCTCTTTCAGGGCGACCTGATCCGCGGGCTGGGCGGGACCGACGACCCGCGGCCGGGCCGGCGCGTGCTGGCGCAGCCGCTGCACGATCCGGCCGCGCAGAACCCGGCCACGGGCGGGCCAGCGGGCAGCGTGACCATCGCGGCCGATGGGTCGGTGGCGGCCTTCGTGCCGGCTGGCCGCGCGTTGAGCTGGCAGTTGACCGACGGCGCCGGCGAGGGGGTGGTGCGCGAGCGTTACTGGGTGACCTTTCAGCCGGGGGAGATGCGCGTCTGCACCTCCTGCCACGGGCTGAACGAGTTCGATCAGGCCGGCAACGGCTCGCCGCAGAACACCCCGGCGGCGCTGGTGCAGTTGCTGGGCTGGTGGAGCTGTCCCGACTTCAACGCCAGCGGCGTGGTGGACGCCGGCGACATCAACGCCATCGCCGGGATGTGGGGCACAGCGTCGAGCGACCCGCGCTACGACCGCGACGGCGACGGCGAAATCAGCGTCGTGGATGTGATGCTGGTGGCGGGTCGGTGGCAGGAAGTGTGTAGCCAGTAGTGGCGTTCTACGTTCAAGGCTAAAGCACCCTCCACACCCTGCATGGCCGCTAATCCGCCCTTCCTGTTTTCGCTGCTCGCCCTGCCCCTGCTGGCCGGCATGGGCATGTTCGTCGTGCTCCGGCGGCCACGCCAGCCACTGACGTGGACCTACGTTGGTGTAATGGCCGGGCTGGTTGTCTTCTACCTGGTGGATGTCATTCTGTACCAGCCCGGTATCACGGTGCAGTCTGGCCTGGTCTGGCAGTTCATTCAGAACCAGGGGGCCTACCTGGTCATCGTCTCTGCGCTCGCCGCGAACTTCCTCTTCCGTGACCGACGACTGCAGACCTGGGAGTGGGCGGTTGTCGGTTTCATCGCCGTGCGTATGGCTGTGGATATCCCCTGGCTGGCGGGACACCTGTCGGCCGGCTATGACCATACCTGTCTGACCGTCCACGGGCTACCCCGGCTCACCTGCCCGCCCGAGGACCGTTTGGCCATCGCCACTGGCGCCGTTTCGGGGGCGTGCGTGGCTGTGCTCTTCATCAGCACGGCCCTCAATGCCGCCGAACCCAGACGGCACATCCTACGCCGCTACATCCTCTGGATCGTGCTCCTGCTCGCGGTCGGCGGCCTGGGCCTACAACTCCTGACATTGGCCGGTCAGGTTGATTTCGGCTTGATCCCCACTCAGCCCACCACGTGGTTTGCGATCCTGATCGGAATCCGCCTGCTTCTGGCGCTGGAAGAAGAAGCGACCGGGGTGCGTTTCCCCACGCTCGGCTGGCGTATCCTGGTGTGGTTCGTCATGCTGCTGACCGCGGTCGTCGTGGACCTGAGTTGGAACTGGTTGGGTGTGCCGGTGTGGACACCCATGGCCCTGGCCGTCGGTATTGCCGGCAGCGGCGCGCTCCTGATCAACTCGCTGATACACCACGCGGCGTCGACCCAGGAGACCAGGGCTGGCCCTTCATCGGCGACACCGTCGCAGCCACCGGTCGATCCCGCTCCTTCCGTGGCGGCTCCGCCGCCCCCAAAGCCACTGTGCATCTACCTGTTCGGCCCGCTGCGTATGGTCAGGGATGGCGAAGTCCTCCCCAACACCGCCGAGGTCTGGCGCTCGGCCAAGACGCGCTCCCTCCTGGCGCTGCTGGCACTGCGCCACAAAGCCGGTGTAACACAGGTCGAGATCATCGACGCACTTTGGCCGCCCGGGTCGGAGCTGGATGTTGAGGCGGAGCGTAATAGTTCCTCGGCCTTTCGTAGCTACCTCTCGACACTGCGACGCGTGTTGGACCCCATCGGCCCCCGGGGCAACGACCGTTGGATTGCGCACGAGGCAGAGCGTTACTTCCTGCGCAGTGACGTGTGGGTCGATGTCTGGGAGTTCGAGGCGTTGGCCGATGAGGCTGAGGCGCGGCTGGCCCAGGGACGCCAGGCTGACGGGCTGGCCAGCTGGCGTCAGGCCGTTGCCCTTTACCAGGCCGAGGGGCTGCTGCCCGATGAGGTTTACCTGCCGGCGCCGCTGCTCGAGCCGGCCCGCGAGAATCTGCGTCAGCGTTGGCTCAGTGGGCTGCACCGCCTGGCGCAGGCTGAGCAGGACCACGCCCGCGCGGCCGGCCTGTGGGAAGCCATTCACCAGGCCGAACCGCTGAATGAAGCAGCCTGCCACTGGCTGACCGAACACTATCGCAGCCAGGGAAACCGCAACGGCCTGCGTATGGTGCTGCAACGCCGCCGTATGGCCGAGTCCGAGATGGATCTGCCCTAAGCGCCTGCCCGCGACCACTGCCCCCGCTGCCCGTCAACCGCACCAAGGCGGTCATTTCTGTCATTTTCCCAATTCTCGCCGTCAGGTAACAAACCCGTAGCACTTGTTTGCTACAGTGAGGGGGTGTCGATACCTGAGACATAGCAGCCAACTGGCCGCGAGGCTCAGGGCAGCGTGCAAGAAGCCCATAACTTCTTCCCAAACGAAAGGAACTTCTATGCGACCCCGTTTCTTCGTCTTGACTCTGTTCATCGTCGCCTCGCTCATCGCCGGGCCGGCCACCGCCCAGACGCCGCAGCCGCCGACCGGCGCTACACCGATCGCCCCTGGTCCCTGGCCCTTCCTTGATCAGGACGGGGATGAACATGGGGCTCTTCCCCGGCGATCTTCCGCCAACACCGCAACGGCCGGACCTGCCGTCCCCATCGGCCAGCCGGGACTGAGCTTTCGTTACGCACAGACATTTGGTGAGACCGGCGTGCCCTATTTCGCCGACACCGATCACCTCAACTACCCCTGGGGCATTGGCGCTGCCGGCAACGCCGTATGGATCGGTGAGCACTGGGGAGGCCGTATCCTCAAGTTCACCAGCAACGGCTCGTTCGTCTCCTCGATCGGCCAGGTCGGTACTCGTGACTTCGGGGGTCACAGCATCAGCGAGATACATGACGTCGTCGGGGACAGCAGCGGCAACACGTGGCTTGCCGGCTCGGACATCGTACTCAAGTTCGACAGCAGCGGCGCCGTCGTCAGCCGGCTGGGTCGCGGTTCGGGCAACCAGCAGTTTCAATATGCGGTCAGCGTCGCCTTCGATGTCGCCGGCAACATCTACGTCAGCGACGGCACCTCCTGGTGGGGCAATAGCAACACCGGCAACCACCGCATCCAGATCTTCAGCAGCAGCGGAACTTACCTGAGCACCATCGGCGCGACGGGTGTGGTGGGCACGGCCAACAACCGCTTCCACGGCCCGCGGCACATCACCATCTACGGCAGCACGCTCTATGTCGCCGACAGCGGCAACCACCGCGTACAGCTCTTCGATGTGTCCAACCCGATGGCGCCCGTTTACGTCGCGACCATCGGCGTCACCGACCAGGCGGGCAGCGACAACGGACATCTGGGCTCGCCCTCCGGTGTGGCGGTGAACTCGAGTTTCATCTATGTGGCTGACACCTGGAATGATCGAGTGCAGATCTTCAACCAGGCGACGCGCGCCTACGTGGCCACGATCGGCGGCTCGATGGGCGCCGGCAACAACCAGTTCTACGAACCCTCCGACGTGGCCGTGGATGCCGCTGGCCATCTCTACGTTGCCGACTTTGTCAACACCCGCGTGCAGCAGTTCGACGGCAACCGTACCTACGTGCGCACCTACGGCGCCACCGGTGTGCCCTACCTGACCGACGGCTACCACTACAACTACCCTAGCGGCGTGGCCGCGGCCGACGACGGCAGCCTGTACATCACCGAGGACGACGGTCACCGTCTGATCAAGCTCGACGCCGCCGGTCAGCTCGAGTGGGCGGTTGGCGCAGCCGGCGTCAAGGGTGACTGGATCCACACCAACGACCGCCTGAACAACCCGGCCGACGTGGCCCTGGACGCGGCCGGTCGGGTGTTGGTTGCCGACCGCTGGAACGGACGGGTGCAGATCTTCGACGCCGACGGTTCGTACTACGGAACGATGGAGCAGCCTGTGTCCGGTGAGCGGGGCTTCAACTGTCCCGGCGGGGTAGGCGTCGCCCCCAATGGCGACATCTACGTGGTCGATACCTGCACGCACGTGGTCGACATCTTCAACCGGTATTGGCTTCACCTGGCCACGCTGGGCACGGTCGACCAGGCGGGCACGGACAACGCCCACTTCGACGGGCCGGAGGACGTTGCGATCGACAGCCGCGGCTTCATCTACGTCGCCGACAAGAACAACCATCGCGTCCAGGTTTTCGACGTCAACCGGGGCTACCTGCGCACGATCGGCGTCACGGATGAGGCTAGCGGCGATTTCGGCCACCTGGCTGGGCCCGACGGCCTGTTCGTGGACGGCGCCGACCGGTTGTACATCGCTGATAGCTGGAACAACCGCATCCAGGTTTTCGACACCAATGGCGCCTACCTGGCAACCATCGGCGGCAGTTGGGGCGCCAGGAGCGGGCAGTTGCGCAACCCTCGGGGGGTGGCAATCGCGCCGACCGGTGACGTCTTCATCGCCGACAGTAGCAATTACCGCATCCAGAAGTTCGCCACGGGTGTGCCCGGCTGGGTGCAGACCAACGTCAACGGCTTTGGCGATCGCAACAATGTTGTGGCCCAGCCACTGCGGGCTTTTGGTGGCGCGCTGTATGCCGGCGTTTACAATTGGAACAGCAATGACCTTCAGCTTTGGCGCATGAGCCCGGCCGGCGTCTGGTCGGCAGTCATGCACAACGCTTTTGGCGATCCCTCGAACACGTGGTTCAGCGACCTGATCGAGTTCAGTGGCCAACTCTACGTCGGCACCGAAAACTGGGTTTGCGATAACCCAAACTGTAATACCCGACATTCCACCGGCGGTCAGGTCTGGCGTAGCAGCAACGGCAGCACCTGGAACCAGGTGGGGTTGGCCGGTTTCGGTGATCCGACGAACTTCGTCGCCATCCCGCTGGCCGCCTTTGGGGGTCACTTGTACATCGGCACCTATAATTACGACGCGGCCACCAACACCACGTACGGCGCCCAGGTGTGGCGCAGCAGCACGGGCAATGCGGGCAGTTGGACACGCGTGGTCACGGCCGGCTTCGATGGGAACATTAACAATCAGGGCGTGCACCGCGGCGCGGTGCACGGTGGCTACCTGTATTTGGGGACCGTCAACCCAGTCCAGGGCGCTGGGGTTTGGCGTTCCGCTGATGGGGTCACGTGGCAGCAGGTCAATGTCGCTGGTTTCGGTGACATTCGCAACTACCGTACCAGCAAACTGGCCACTTTCGGCGGCTACCTGTACGCCGCCACCGATCACTTCAGCGGGGGCGGTGTGCAGGTCTGGCGCTGCCAGCTGTGCACCGGCAGCGACTGGACGCGCGTGGTGGACAACGGCTTTGGCAACCCTGATACACAGCAGAGTGCGGCGCTGGTGGTTTTCGACAACCAGCTGTACGGCGCGTTTCGTAACCTGACCACAGGCACTGAAGTACGGCGCACGCAGGATGGTGTCCACTGGGCTGAAGCCAGCATGCCGGGCTTCGGCAACAGCAACAACCACTGGGTCGACCTGACCGTGTTCGATAATCGCCTGGTCGCCGGCACAAACAACGGCGCTCACGGCAGCCAGGTCTGGAAGAAGACGGTCACCGCCGACTTTAGTGGCAGTCCGCTCACCAGTTCACCACCGCTGACGGTGAACTTCAGCAACGCGTCCGGCGGCGACGTCACCGGCATGCTATGGGACTTCGGCGACGGCCAGACCAGCACCGAGGACAACCCGACGCACACCTACACCCAGGCCGGTATGTACACGGTGAGCCTGACCGTCAGTGACGGCGTGGACAACCACACGCTAACCCGGCCGGCCTACGTCGATGCCCGGTATCGGACTTTCCTGCCGCTGTTGTCCCTGGGCCACGGCACAACGGTCTACGACAGTTTCGACAATCCGGTCTATGACGGCAGCTTCAACCCGCTGCGCTGGTCGCGATCGAGTGCCGACCCGGCGGTGCAGTTTCGCCAACAGTCCGGCGCCCTGGTGGTGACCAACACGCCGTCGGCCAATCCAGCGCCGCCGGAGAACCTGAGAATGCGGCGCCCACCCCTCCGCCGCTGGCAGCAGGTGCAGCAGCTTCAGGCGCGCCTCAAGGTTAGCAGCGACCGCAGCGGCGAATGGTCCCCCGTCCAGCTTTCCACCTGGACGGAGGAGGTCAACGGCCACGGTTGGTTTGCAAGTTGCACGTTGGCAGGCATGGCAAGCCGCGACCAGGCCTCATTCCACTGCCACATCTTCACTCGTCAGGGGAGTAACTATCCCGACGAGTACTCGACCCCAGGCGTCTCCGTCCCCTATGACTCGTGGCACACGGTACGGATCAGCCTTGACCCGAATACGGCCAACGTCAAATTTTACCTGAACAACGCCCTGATCGGCAGCCACACGCCGAACGACGCCGCGGCGCTGCTGACGAACCACCAGATGCAGGTGGCGATCTCCGTCTGGGGTTCCGGTCCCAACAGCTCGGCCACCCGTCACGTGGACGACGTGCGCATCGTGCCGACAGAGTAGTTTCTTATACTTGTTGGACGCCCACGACGTGCGGCATCTGGGTGACTATCGTCACATGCTGGATGCCGCACGCGCGGCCGGTTCGGGTGGGGTCGTCTGGTAGGGGTAGCGCGTTCCGTCCAGGTTGTCATGCGGGATGTCCAGCGTTTCGCTGGCGCCTTCCAACAGCGCGTACAGCGTCGAGAGCCACAGACTATCATCCGGCTGGGCCAATGCACCGCTGAAACGCAGCTCCAACACGTCGGTGATGAATTCATGACCCAGATGGTACGTTTCCAGAGGACCGGAGCAGGGCTATCCGGTGCGCTGGTTAACATGCGCCTGCACGGAGTCGAGGCTTTAGCGCGGAGTCGGGACTTGTAGCACGGAGTCGAGGCTTTAGCGCGGAGTCGAGGCTTGCAACGCGGAGTCGAGGCTTGTAGCACGGAGTCGAGGCTTTAGCCGGGTCTGGCCGCTGTGAAGCGAGCGCGCTGACCTGCCTGAAGGCTCGACTCCAGCTTAGCAGGCATCAAACATGCCGCGGAGTCGAGGCTTCAGCCGGGTCTGGCCGCTGCGAGTCGAGCGTGCTGACCTGCCTGAAGGCTCGACTCCAGCTTAGCAGGCATCAAACATGCCGCGGAGTCGAGGCTTCAGCCGGGTCTGGCCGCTGCGAGTCGAGCACGCTGACCCGCCTGAAGGCTCGACTCCCGGTTGGCAGCCGCCATATTTGAAATTGCTGCGGCAAGCGCGAACCGAGTTGACAATGAGGGTGGGTGGAGATATGATTGAAACCCCTTGCATCCTCCCTGCTTCCCCTGCCCATTGTCCTGAAAGGAGCATCCCATGACTACATCCGCCCTCCCGCCCCTCTCCACCAAGCGCGAGCGTATCGCCTGGTACCTCTACGACTTCGGCAACTCGGCCTACGCTTCGGTGGTCTACCTGGCCGTCTTTTCCACCTACTTCAAGAACGTGGTGGTGGGCGGCGCGGAGGGCACCCGGATGTGGGGCCTGGCCATCGGCATCGCGCTGATCGTCGTGGCGCTGATCGCGCCGGTGCTGGGCGCGATGGCTGACTTCTCCGGCGCCAAAAAACGCTTCTTGTTGGGCTTCACCGCCCAGGCCATCGCCTTCACCGCCCTGCTCTTCTTCGTCCAGGCGGGCAACGTGGCGGCTGGCATGGCGTTCTTCATCCTGGCCGAGATCGGCTATCGCAGCTCCCAGGTCTTCTACGACGGCTTTCTGCCCGAGCTGGCCCGGCCGGAGGAGATGGGACGGGTGTCGGGCAACGGCTGGGCCATCGGCTCGGCCGGCGGCGTCATCGCCCTGTTGGTCGTCCTGCCGATTGTTCTGCTGATGCCGGGAACCTTCTCGGCCCGGCTGGCCATGTTGATCACAGCCGGCTTCTGGATCCTCTCCACCATCCCGCTGATCCTCTGGCTGCCGGAAAAGGCCCGCAAGAAGGCGCTGCCGGCGGGCGAAAACTACCTGACCGTGGCCTTCAAGGAGGTCGTTCACACCATCAAGACCACCAGCCGCTTCCGGGAGATGGCCAAGTTCATGCTGGCTTTCCTGATCTTCGGCAGCGGCATCGCCATCGCCCTGGAATTCGCCGCCATCATCGGTTCGACCCTCTTCGGCCTGGGCCAGGAGCTGATCATCGTCTTCGCCATCATCGTGCAGATCACCAACGTCATCGGCGCCTTTGGCTTCGGCCTGCTGATCGACCGCATCGGCGGCAAGTCGTCGCTGATCGCGTCGCTGCTGGCCATGATCGGCGTGGTGGTCTGGCTCTACTTCAACCAGACGCAGGTGGGCTTTTTGCTGATCGGCGCGGCCGCCGGCATCGCCATGGCCGGCGTGCAGTCGGTCAGCCGCACCATGGTCGGCCTCTTCGCCCCTCCCGGCAACAGCGCCGAGTTCTACGGTTTCTTCACCATGGTCGGCCGCATCGCCTTCTGGCTGGGGCCGGCCATCTTCGGCTGGGTGGCGGCTGAGCTGGCGCTGAAGCAGGAGGCCCAGGGCGTGGCGGTCGGGCCGGCCGAGCAGCAGGGCCTGCGCATGGCGATTCTGGTCATCGTCTTCTTCCTGGCCGCCGGGCTGGGCATCGCCTTGACCGTCAACGAGAAGAAGGCCCGCGAGGCCGCCCGCGCCAAGGATCCCAACCCGGTGCTGCCCGCCGCCGCGCCGCCGTCCACTTCAGCCTGAGCCCGACAGCCAGGCCCGCCGCGGCACGCGGTCATCGGCTTCACGCCGCTCACACCGCAGCCGCAGCAGACGCTGGCCGCGTCCGCCGTGACCCGATGGCCCCCACTATCGCCGCCAGGCCGGCCAGCAGCAATCCCACCGCCGCAATGACCAGCATCTGCATCGCGGCCAGGAAGCCCAGGAAGTAGGTGATCGGCTCGGGCAGGGTCCAGGTGACCAGGGCGCCGTTGATAACGAAACTCAGCAGCGCCGGCAACCCAACCAGGGCAATCGTCGTCAGCGTCCAGTTGAGCGTGGCCTGGGCCGCGGCGGCCGCTGTCTGACGATAGAGGCGCAGCGCGATCAGCAGCACCAGCCAGGCCACGAGGGCCGCCAGCGCCGCGTTCATGGCCACGGCGGCGATGAGCTCGCCGGCGCTGGCGACCGAACTGAGCGAGTAAGTGCGACCGTCGAGCAGGGCATATTTCAGGTTGAAGAGAAGCGCATAGATCACCGCCGCGCCCACCATCCAGGCCAGGGCGCGGCTGCGCGTGCGCCACGCCGTGAAGCCCAGAACGCCCACCACGGCCAAGGCCAGCAACAGGCGCGGCAGCCGTTCGCTGCGGGCACGCGCGGCGCGCGCCGCGGCGATGGCGGCCTGTGTGGCGGCCACCGGGTCCCCGCCGGGCGCGATGTCGAGGGTCTCTCCGGTTGCCGCGCTGTAGGCGGCGGCCAGGCCCTGCTGTTGCGCCTGGGCGGCCGCCTGGATGGGGGGCAGGGCGTCGGTCGGCAGGGCGAGCGCTTCGGTCAGAACGTGACCCTGCGCCGCGGCCGGGATCGCGGCGCCCAGCAGGGTCGCCAGCGTCGGCGCGATGTCGACCTGCTGCACGTCGCCGTACACGCCTGGCTTGATGCCCGCGCCGGCCAGCACCAGCGGCTCTTGCAGCACGATCGGCTCCGGGCCGCCGTGGCCGCCGCGCTCGATATGGCCGTGGTCGCTGGTGATCACCACCGTGTCCTGTGTCAGGTCGAGCGTCCCCACGACAGCGCGCAGCAGGTCATCGGCCCGGCGGGCGGACGCGTTCCAGCGTGGGTCCTGGGGACCGCCTTCGTGGTGGCCGGCGTAATCGACCTGCAAGAGGTGAATCAGGGTCAACGCCTGTTGGTTGTCGTGCAGCCAGGGGAGGGCCGCGGCGACGATGGCCTGATCGGCCGCATCATCCTCGCCGGCCGTGTAGTAGGAGGCGGCGACGGCGTCCTGGGGAACCAGCTTCTCGAACCAGTTATAGCCGGAGATCGCCGTCGCCAGCCCGGCGCGCTGGGCCGCGCTGAAGAGGTTATCCTGCGTCCAGGGTACATACTCCTCATATTCCAGGTTCATGGGCGGCCCGTCGCTGAGCTCGGGCCAGGCGCCGGTGAAGAGCACGGTGTAGCCCGGGGCAGAGTAGGATGGCGTCTGGCTATGGGCAATGGCGCTGGCGCCGCTGCTGCGCAGCTCGTTGAGGAAGGGCATCACCTGCGGGTCGGCCGCGGTGTCGGTGCGCAGGCCATCGATCAGCACGAACACCACGCGCCGCGTCAAGGCATCGCCCGACGGCGCACCGGGGGCCGGCGGCTGCGTCGCCAGAGGAGAGCGGTACGCGTACATCGAATCCATCATGCCGGTGGCCCAGACGTAGGCGACCACGGCAATCGCCAGGCAGGCGATAATGCTCAGCAGCAACAGCAGCGGTTTGCGGTTCATGGCGGGTGCTCTCCTTCGCACGAATCCAGGGCGGCGGGTCGGGCAACGGTCAACTGTGAGGATGATGGGCCGGAGTTTACCGCATGTGGTTGCCGCACGCAAGTTGGCGCGGATTAGCGCAGAGTCGAGACTTTTGCGCGGAGTCGAGGCTTGTAGCACGGAGTCGAGGCTTTAGCGCGGAGTCGAGACTTGTAGCACGGAGTCGAGGCTTTAGCGCGGAGTCGAGGCTTGCAACGCGGAGTCGAGGCTTGTAGCACGGAGTCGAGGCTTTAGCCGGGTCTGGCCGCTGTGAAGCGAGTGGGTCGCCCCGCCTGAAGGCTCGACTCCACGCTGGCAACGGTTCGCGCTTGATCCTTGCCCTGGCCGTCAGATCATTGCTTTGACAGCCGCTCTTGCAAGGTTTATAATGTTTTCAAACCTTGCAGGAACGGCCGTGTTGTTTTGGAGGTTAGCATCATGGAACAGGTAATTGGAACGACAGAGCTGCGGCAGCAGTTGACCGACGTGCTGCAGGCGGTGCGCGAGCAGCGGGCGACGTATATCGTGGAGACCTTTGGCCGGTCGCAGGCGGCGATCGTCAACTTGGATGAGTACAGACAGTTTCGCCAGTATCAGGAGCAGAGAGAGGTAGCCTTTGTGACCGGCGCAGAGGCAAAACGGCGCGCCCAAGGGTATCTCACGGTCGAGATAGCCATGGCGTTGCGCCCGGGGGAGCCACGCCTTCTTGGAGGCCCCCAGCCTGTTTGGCGAATGCCGGTTTGGCTGCATTTGCGCGGATTTGGCCAGGTTGAGTCATTAGGCTCCCTGGACGTCGATGCGACCACGGGAGAGGTCGTGCCGCTGTCACCCGTCGATGTCCAAAAGATGCAGGACAGAGCTGATGCCATCGCTCGTCATCTCACATCATAGACAACGCCAACAGGCCGACTGTTTGGCGGCGTGCGCGGCCATGGTCTTGGATTACCTCCGCGTGCCGATCGGGTATGACCACCTCGTGCGCCTGCTGGGCATTCGTTACTTTGGTGCAGCGTTCTCCAACCTGCGCAACCTGGAGGCGTTGGGAGTCTCGGTGGCGATCATCCGGGGCGATGTAAGTGGCCTGAAAAGTCATCTGGAGAGCGGTTCGCCAGTCATCGTTGCGCTCAACACTGTCGCGCTGCCGTACTGGAAGGAGGATACCGCACACGCTGTGGTGGTGATCGGCATCGAGCAAGATCGCGTTTTTCTCAACGATCCGGAATTTGAGCGAGCGCCACAGGTCGTCCCGCTCGATGCGTTTCTCATTGGCTGGATCGAGCAGGACTTCCGCTGTGCCGTCCTAAGCTTGGCCGACGGCGTTCAATAGATCGGAAATCAGCCACAGCATGGAGCCGCCAGGCCGCCAGGTTATTGCTTTGACAGCCGCCTTTGCAAGGTTTATAATGTTTTCAAACCTTGCAGGAACGGCCGTGTTGTTTTGGAGGTTATGGTCATGGAACAGGTAATTGGAACGACAGAGCTGCGGCAGCAGTTGACCGACGTGCTGCAGGCGGTGCGCGAGCAGCGGGCGACGTATATCGTGGAGACCTTTGGCCGGTCACAGGCGGCGATTGTCAATCTGGATGAATACAACGACTTTTGCAGATATCGGGAGGAAAGGCGCGACGCCTTTGAACGTCTGGATAGGGCTGCCGCCGCCAACGCAGAGTATGTGCGAAGCTTGGGCCTGGGTGAAGCAGATGTCCTGGCGCTGATCGAGCAGGCGCGCGAGGAAGTCTATCGGGAGCGCTTTCAATCAGCATGAGAGTTGTAATCGATACCAGCTCGCTGGTGAGCTACTTCCTAACCAGAGGAGAGATCATGCAGCGCGTCATGTTGGCCTGGATGGCGCGGCAATTCGATGTGTATTTCTCTCCGTTGGCGCGTGCGGAGATCGAGCAGGTGGTGCGAGACCGCCCATGTCAAAGAACGAAGAATGGACACAGCATCCTATGACAACCATGACCAATCGTATGGCCATCATCACCGGCGCCGGCCGCCACGGCGGCATCGGCGCAGCCATCGCCCAGCGCCTGGCCCAGGCCGGGATCAACACGGTCGTTGCTGACCTCTGCGCGCCGCCGGCGGCTGGCCTGCCCGCACCGGCCATCGGGCAGTGGGAGGAGTTGCAGACCATCGCCGCGGAAATCGAGGGTGGCTCGGTCGGAGACCGGCCACAGCGTGGAGAGGTCGAGGGTGGCTCGGTCGGAGACCGGCCACAGCGTGGAGAGGTCGAGGGTGGCTCGGTCGGAGACCGGCCACAGCGTGGAGAGGTCGAGGGTGGCTCGGTCGGAGACCGGCCACAGCGCGAAGGACGGCGTGTGCGGTGCTTGCCGGTCAGGGTCGATGTCACCGATCCGGTCTCGATCCAGGCGATGCTGGCCCAGGTGATGGCTGAGTTTGGCCGCGTCGATATCCTGATCAACAACGCCGGCGCGATCTTTGGCCCCTCCCCGGTGGCGCAGATGGCCGACGATGCCTGGCGACGCACGCTGGAGGTCAACGCCACCGGCGTCTTTCTGGTCACCAAGGCCGTGCTGCCGGCCATGATCCAGGGGCAGCGCGGCGGCCGCATCGTCAACATGTCCTCGCTGGCAGCCATCCGGCCGCGGCCCTACATGGCGGCCTACGCGGCCAGCAAAGCGGCCGTGGCCGCGCTGACCCAGTCGCTGGCGCAGGAGGTGGCCCAGTTCGGCGTGACCGTCAACGCGGTGCTGCCGGGCGACATCGACACCGGCATGAAGCAGTGGGGCTATCAGCTCGAAGCGCAAGTCATGCGGCGGTCGGTTGAGGAGGTGGTGGCGGCCGGCGTGGCCCGCATCCCGGCCGGCCGGCTGGGCACGCCGGAGGATGTGGCCGGTCTGGTGGCCTACCTGGCCTCGGACGAGGCGTCGTTCATCACCGGCCAGTTGTTCCCGGTGACCGGTGGGCGGGAGTTGGGTTGAAGTCCACGGACGGTCGGGACCTGTCGCCGGGCCTCTGGGTGACGCCATGCCGGAACACCCCTAAACCTCTCTGATGCACCTGTGACACCTTGCCGCTCTGGCAATTTTTCGGTGATACCATGCTGGACAACCTTCCCATGCTTCTGACCTTCGCCATCCTGGCGGTCACCATCTTGCTCTTCATCTTCAGCAAGCTGCGGGCCGACGTGGTGGCGCTGCTCTCCCTGCTGGCCCTCTTTCTCAGCGGCATCCTGACCTCGGAACAGGCGCTGGCTGGCTTTGCCAATTCCACCGTGATCATGGTCGCGGCGCTCTTCGTCGTCGGCGAAGGACTCTCCCGCACGGGAATCACCGCCTGGCTGGGCCAGTTTTTCATGCAGCAGGCCGGCGACAGCGAGACGCGTCTGTTGCTGGTGGTCATGATCGGCACCGCGCTGCTCTCGATCTTCGTCAGCAACACCGGCACGGTGGCCATGCTGATGCCCGCGGTGGTGGCCGCCGCCTGGCGCATCGGCGGTCTGCCCTCCAAGTACCTGATCCCCATGGCGTTCACCGCCAGTATGGGCGGATTGCTGACGCTGATCAGCTCGCCGCCCAACATGGTGGCCTCCAATGCCTTGGTCAACGCCGGCCTGGGCGGCTTTGGCTTCTTCGAGTTCTCCATCATCGGCGTCCCGCTGACTGTGCTGGCCATCGTCTACATCCTTCTGCTGGGCCGGCGCCTGCTGCCGGCGCGCGAGAACACCAAGCGCCTGGTGGATCTGGAGCAGTCCATGAGCCAGTTGGCCCAGTCCTACCAGCTTGCCGACAGGCTGTTCCGGCTGCGGGTCCGCAATGGCTCCCCCTTGGTGGGCAAGACGCTGGCCGAGGCGGCGCTGGGCCAGACCTACGGCATCTCGGTGCTGGCCATTCAGCACGATGTCCAACGCGATCTGGCTGGGGCGTCTGGCCGCCAGCGGCGGCAGCATGGGCTGCGCGAGCAGCTTGAGCGGCTGCAAGAGGAGGGCGAGCAGCCGAGCGCAGACACGGTGATCGAGGTTCAGGACCTGCTCTTGGTCAAGGGCAACCCGGAGATCGTCGCCGGCTTGACCTACGAGCTGGGGGTGGGCGTTCAACCCATCGATTCGGAAAAAGAGTCGCTGTCCGACCTGCTGCTGTCGCAGGAGACCGGCGTGGCCGAGCTCATTGTGACCCCCCGTTCGGACTACGCCGGGCACACCGTCGCTGAGGCGCGCGTGGCCGAGGCCTTTGGCGTTCAGGTGTTGTCGCTGCGGCGCGGCGACAAACTGCTGGCGCGCCGGGAGGCCCGTCTGGCGGTAGGCGATTCGCTGCTGGTGCGCGGCAATTGGGAATCCATCGCCCGCATCGGGGAGGACCGGGACAATTTCGTGGTCGTGGGTGAGCCGGAGGCCATGGCCCGGCAGGTGGTGAAACTCAACGGCCGCTCGCTGATCGCTGTGCTCACCTTGCTGGGCATGGTGGTCTTGATGGCCTTCAACATCGCGCCTGCGGTGGTGGCGACGCTCTTGGCGGCCCTGGTGCTGGTGCTCACCAAGTGCGTCAGCCCGGAGGAGGCCTATCGCTCCATCAGTTGGCAGACGGTGATCCTGATCGCGGCTATGCTGCCCATGGGTGCGGCGCTGGAGGTGACCGGCGGGGCTGCGTTGATCGCCAATGGCCTGGTGGCCACGCTGGGCGCGTTTCCACCGCTTGTCCTACTGGCCGGCGTCTTCCTCCTCTCCACCACCCTGGGCCAGGTGATGAGCAACACGGCGACCACCGTGCTGCTGGCGCCCATCGCCATCGAGGCCGCGCAGGGCCTGTCCGTCGCGCCCCAATCGCTGGTGATGATGGTGGTTCTTGGGGCGACCGCGGCCTTCATGACGCCCATCGCGACGCCGGTCAACACGCTGGTCTTTGTGGCCGGCGGCTATACCTGGGGCGACTATGCCAAGGTCGGCCTGCCGCTGCTGCTGCTGGTCATGGCCGTCAGCCTGCTGATCGTTCCGCTGGCCTGGCCGCTGTAGTAGGCGGGATTACTTCGCCCTGCAACGATTTGGCATACGATTGCGTAGAGTCTGGTACAAGTTGGCGTAAACAACTCTTCAGTTTACCTGTTCCCGGCGGATCCATGATCCGCCGGGTTTGCGCCCACAACGCCGCCGGTTCACGGAACCGGCTTGAGCAGTGAGTGAAGACCGAGTTAGGCTGACGTGTACTTAGCACAAAGTAGTGACTGTCCAGCATTGACGGCGGGACTGGCTCGGTCGGGAGACCGGCCAGAGCGTCGGTAGACTGTTGGACAGGCCCAAACCCTTCGGAGGCAACACGATGTTCTTTTTCGATCCCCTTTATCTGATAATTTTCGGCGTCACCCTGGTGATCTCCCTGGCCGCGCAGATGTACATCAAGTCGGCCTATGGCAAATGGAGCAAGGTCGCCAACAGCCACAACCTGACCGGCCTGCAGGTGGGCCAGCAGCTATTGGCCCGCACCGGCCTGGGCGCGACCTATCAACTGTCCAAGGGCAGCGGGGTGCAGTTCCAGGGCATCGCCGGCAACCTGACCGATCACTACGACCCGCGCACCCACACGGTCGGCCTGTCGCAGGCTGTGGCCACTCAGCCGTCGGTGGCGTCCATGGCCATCGTGGCCCACGAGCTGGGCCATGCGCAGCAGTACGCCGCCAAGTCGCCATTGATCGCCGCGCGCAGCTTCCTGTTGCCGGCCGTGCGCGTCAGTCCGATGATCTCCTATGGCCTGCTGATGGTGGGTTTCATTCTGAACATGACGGGCGCGATCTACCTGGGCATTCTCTTCTTCGGCATCACAGTGCTGTTCAGCGTGCTGACCCTGCCGGTGGAATTCGACGCCAGCCGCCGCGGGTTGAAGCTGCTGGCTGATGCCGGCCTGATGACCAGCACCGAGGACCAGCGGGGCGCCCGCACCGTCCTGCGCGCCGCGGCCGCCACCTACGTAGCCGCCACCATCACGGCCATCTTGCAGTTGCTGTACTACCTGGCGCTGGCCAACCGGCGGCGCTGAGAAGTAACGAGTAATGCGTAACGAGTAATGCGTAACGAGTAATGCGTAACGAGTAATGCGTAACCCGGAAACCCTTTGTGTCTATAATAGGTGAAACAGCTTACTCGACGAATTTAGTGTACAATACACCGAACACCGAAGGAGTCAAGAAGATGTCACACAAGCAATCGGTCAAGGTTAACAACAACGGATCATTGA
>Ga0209200_1001801_pt1 | contig 20991 bp, 18 predicted proteins | sample AD_UKC033_MetaG_FD_184406 | JGI IMG/M metagenome (GOLD analysis project Ga0209200, IMG submission 184406) | Active sludge microbial communities of municipal wastewater-treating anaerobic digesters from USA - AD_UKC033_MetaG (SPAdes) (version 2) | ecosystem: Engineered > Bioreactor > Anaerobic >... | reverse complement strand
GTATTTGCAGGACGGTGCCCTGATTTACACTTTAGCCTTTTTACATTTTTACCCTTTGCTGAGTCTCAGAGCGCCGGGCACGGAGTAGCCCGCAAGCGCGAGAAGATGCAGAAGATATTGGAGGTTCTATGGCCTTCAGGATAATAACGGTCCGACATCGTAGGAGTAGCCGGCTGTTATAAATTCAACTCAACATAGATATCGTTCAGCTGCTCCTGAGTGATCCCAATATATCGCAGGGTTATTGCAGGCGAAGAATGGTTTAGCATTTTTTGTATATATTCCAGCGCCACACCTTTCTTGTACAGGTGATAGCCAAAAGTCTTGCGGAGTGTGTGCGTGCCTATTCCGTCATTCAGTCCCACCATATTGGCGTATCTGTTTAGCATCTGCCAGGCGGCTATTCTTGTTATTGGTTGTAGAGAACCGTCATCTGTTTTGCGGGAGGAGAAGACTGGATCATCAGGATTGACACTTCCCAGGGAATCGTAGTAAAGCTTCAACGCTTCCGCGACTGACTTGTTTATCATAAAGTTTTTTATCTTCTTGGTCTTAATCTCCACAACATTCAACTGGTCCCCTGACTTCAGTAGTCTTCCACCACCGTTTATAAGACTGCTCCACTTCAAAGCGAGTATGTCAGATATACGAAGGCCTGTATTTATTCCCAAAACGAATAAAAGAAGGTCCCGGTAATTGGATTCACCCTTCATAATTGACTTCATCGCATCGATTTTCTTCGTATCCCTAATTGGCTGCACTTCCTTCATAACTACACCTCGTAAAACGCTCTCTAACGCATTTTCTTTTGTCGCACCTTCAATATATGTATTACCACCATCAAAAGCGCAGGATGGGGCGTTTAATAGGGAAATAGACCGAGCTGGACAGGCTTGGAGTCTTTTCCATCCCTCAAATACCTCGGTTTAACCACTGAATAATGGTGTCTATGTCTTATCCTGAGCTGCTTACGCAGATATCTGGTTGCCATAGCCTGGCTCGGGAATATTTTAGTCACGAACGTTGCGCGCTCGAAGATCCGCCCGAAAATGATAGTTACCGGATACCCGGTAAAGGTACTCTGGCGTTCGTCGCTTATGAAATAGAACCTCTTCATATTGTTCTCGGGCACAACTTTTTCCAGGTAAACCGACGGCATTTAAGGCCTCCGTGTCTAAATTCAATAATTTAACATAAATAGATAATATCACATACTGTGTAAAATACAAAATCAAAGAGAGCAAACAGAAGAGGTAGAGTTTCGAATGAAGCCTTTACTGGGAGTGGGCTAGGAGAGAACAGATGAATTTAACATAATACTCTTAAGTTAAATTGCTTAGTGGATACACTCGCTCTAAAAGGTGTGTCTGTTACGGCTAGGTTTTCAGGGTAGATGGGCTATGATTTCAGCGTAGGCTTTTAGCCGGTTATTAAACTGAAGAGGGGATGGTTTTTTGTGTATTCTTTCGATAGCGTAAAGAAGATACTCGAAACTTCAATAGACAGTCTCGTGGACAACTTCATAAGAGAGCCGTACATCCATCGCTGTGAGCACTCCCTTCACTGTGAACTCTACACGATGCTAACTTCTCACAGGGCCTTACAGGGGCTGTATCCGATAGGAGTTAGTGGTCGAAAAGCCTCGCTTGTTCATAAGGAGTGGCCTGAACCTTTTCTCAGAGAGGGTAAAAAAAAGAGAGGAAACGTCGACCTTGCCATTTTGAGCATTGAAGACCTTGCACATCCTTTAATAGCAAGTGAAAATCAAAGACTATTACCCCAGAGCGCACGTGGAATGAAAGAAGAAGCAGTATTCATCAAAGGTTACTTAAAGCCGGATTTCATAGTTGAAATGGGTCTCAATTACGAGGTAAGTAAGCATTTGAAGTCAGACCAATCTAAGCTAGTAAACAGCGGTTACAGCAAAAGCATTCAGGATAAGGCAGCTTATCTAGTACACTTCTGGCAACCGCGCACGCGCAATGGAATACCTGAAAAGGAGTTAAAGGCCATAAAGGATTTTATTGCCAACGGTCCTCAAGTGGAAATCGCAGTTGCGGTGTTTGCTAAATCCCACGTATGGGTCAAGCATTTATCGGACAAAGGGATCACGGAAATACCTATCTGACGACAAGTTACTTCAGAAAGACTATCATTCTTTCTTCGAGAAACCCGCAGCTTTTTAGCGGCCTAAGGAAAGTCACGAGATTATTTCCGCTAGCTTTGTGGTGCATATAGCTTTCGATAAGCAAATCCCCTTCTTGCCTAATAACACAGCACCCAAGCGCATTGGAATCGTCCTGTATAAAGAGGGGGCTATAAAAGGGGTATTATATGAAAACACGAAAAGAGCATAGATATCTCAGAAGAATACATTTCTACAGAGGGGAAGTAAAACTATGGGAATAATTTTTATACTTCCGTTCTTGATACTCTGGTTCTTAGCTACTTATACTATAAAGCCTATGAGGTATTTTATAGCTGGGCTGATCATATTAGTTCTAATTATTGTGTTCCTCTTTTCTGGCTAATTTTCTTTCCTAAATATATCCGATAATGGCAGTTCGGAGTCTCTCGGGGATTACAGAGTAACCGGGAATTCTTTTGTAATGCCGGATCTTCAGTATATAGTCCAATTCTGTCTGTCGGGTCTATACGGTCGATTATAAAGGGTTGTAGAAAGCCAAGTATCAGTATCTTTTGACTATCTCCATGCCTGTATGGATTGACAGGAAAGATGGGTGTATAATTTACACATAGTGTGTATAAGGCGGTGATCGCATGAAGGATATTCAGGAAACCAAAGAGAGACACAATATCATGATGACGCCTTCTTCATGGAAGGTTCTGAAGGAACTCAGGCGTGTACAGGGCAAAAGCGCCAGTGAAATCATTGAGACGGCTCTATGGAATCTCATAAAGACCGAAGGCTACAACTCTCTGTACTTCAAGATAATGGCAACAACAGAACCATGTGATCCAGAAGAGAACGAAGAACTTACTAAAATCTTAGATCAGATGACGGAAGAGGATCTGGAAATCGTCGATGGCTATGAGTTACCGGATTAGCTTCACGAGAGTGGGCAAACGGCAACATGAAAAGCTCGATACCGCGGTCAAGAATAGAATAGATAAAAGCTTCCGACAGCTTGTAGACTACTACGACGGAAAGACCAGCAAGAAACCTGACGTTAAAAGTCTTTCGGGTAAATACTACGGACTACTTCGATTGAGGGTCGGTGATTACAGAGTCATTTTTCAGGTCCGAGGAGATGAATTTGTAATTCTTGTGGTTCAGATAATCAAACGCGGAGATGCCTATAGATGAGAGAAGTTTCTATAGATCCCTTTCTGTGATCTAAAAACCAAATCTGCTATCATTTTAATGTTAGCTTCTATTTTATATGGAATTCTTTTCACAGGGGACTTGCTTCAGGACTTGCGGGAACGCGATGTTCCAATTTTTGCAGTTTTGGCACAGACAAACTCTAAAATATCAATTTGGGAGTGATCAGAAAATGGCATTGAAGAAATCCCAACTGTATCAATCGCTCTGGCAGAGCTGTGATGAGCTGCGCGGAGGGATGGATGCTTCTCAGTACAAAGATTATGTACTGACGCTGCTGTTTATGAAGTACGTTTCTGATAAATACGCCGGAATAGATGACGCGATAATAGTTGTTCCACCTGGAGCCAGCTTCGATGATATGGTGAAACTCAAGGGCGATAAGGAGATCGGAGACAAGATAAACAAGATCATCAACGCTTTTGCTCATGAGAACGATCTTGACTTCCTTATAAATGCGGCTGACTTCAATGATGAGACGAAGCTCGGCCAGGGTAAAGATATGCAAGATCGCCTCTCGAGGTTGGTCGCTATATTTGAGGGACTTGACTTCACATCAAACAGGGCAGAGGGAGACGACCTTCTAGGAGACGCTTACGAGTATTTGATGAAAAACTTCGCCACGGAATCCGGCAAGAGTAAGGGCCAGTTCTACACTCCGGCAGAAGTCTCTAGAATAATGGCGAAAGTAATCGGCATAGAAGAAGCGAAAAACCTTTCGGAACCCACTGTGTACGACCCAACTTGCGGATCAGGATCGCTTCTAATAAAAGCGGCCAATGAAACGACTATTTCAAGACTGGCGATTTTCGGCCAGGAAATGGATAATGCGACTTGGGCCCTGGCAAAAATGAATATGATACTCCACGAACATCCCACGGCAGAGATATGGAGAGGGAATACCCTGGCGGCTCCGCACTTCAAGAACCATGACGGTACACTGAAAGCCTTTGACTTCGCGGTTGCAAATCCGCCATTTTCATCTAAGTCATGGACTAATGGTCTAGATCCTTACCACGACGAGTTCGGGCGATTTGAATACGGGGTACCGCCGGCAAAGAACGGTGACTATGCCTTTCTTCTGCATCTAATAAAGTCGCTGAAGAGTCATGGTAAAGGCGCTATAATCCTTCCTCATGGTGTTTTATTCCGCGGAAACAAAGAGGCGGATATCCGTAAGAACCTTATCAAACGAGGTTACATAAAGGGGATCATAGGTCTTCCGTCAAACCTCTTCTATGGCACAGGTATTCCTGCCTGTATAATCGTGATAGATAAAGAGAACGCTACTGTTCGAACTGGTATCTTCATGATCGACGCTTCCAAAGGGTTTATGAAAGACGGAAATAAGAATCGCCTACGCTCACAGGACATTCATAAGATAGTGGACGTCTTCAGAAAACAGACTGAAATACCGCGTTATTCCCGGATGGTGCCACTCAGCGAAATAGCTAGTCCAACTAACGACTACAACCTGAACATTCCAAGATATATTGATTCATCCGAACCGGAAGACCTCCATGACCTGGACGCACATCTGAATGGTGGGATACCGGAACGGGATATAGATGATCTTAGACATTATTGGAAGGTCTTTCCTGCGCTAAGAGAAGCGCTTGTTGAAGGTAATGGCCGCCCTGGCTACTTGGAGCCAAAAGTAAAGACAAACGAGATAAAGCAGACAATACTAGAACATAAAGACTTTCAGACATTCTCTTCCAAAGTAAACACCATATTTGATAAGTGGTCCGGCGAACACGAACCATTACTAAAAGGGATAGCACTGAATGATGCTCCTAAACTTATCATACAGAAGTTGTCTGAGGATCTGCTGGAAAGTTTTGCAGATGTTTCTCTGCTTGATCCTTATGATATTTACCAGAGGCTAATGGATTATTGGGATGATGAGATGCAGGATGATGTGTATCTGATCGCAGTAGATGGCTGGTTAAAAGCTTCAAAACCACGCGGAATAATCTCTAACAAAGAAAGAAAGATTAACGAGAAGCCTGATCTTACTATCGGCAAAACCAAGTACAAGATGGATCTAATCCCCCCTGAGTTAATAGTTGCGAGATATTTCTCTGAAGAAAACGCTGAAATTGAACAAATGGTGCAACAACAAGAAGAGGCTTCCCGCGAAATTGAAGAATTCGTGGAAGAAAACACAGGGGAGGAAGGTCTGCTCGAAGAGGCGGTGAATGAAAAGGGAAGCGTTACTAAGAGTGCCGTTACAGATCGCCTTAAGGAATTGGGAAGGAATCCGGATCCCGAATTTGAAGATGAACATAAAGCTTTAAGCCACTATCTTGAACTATATGAGGCAGAGTCGGCAGCAAAGAAAGCAATCAAAGACGCACAGTCAGTCCTCGATAAAAAGGTTCTACAAAAATACGGAGACTTGACTGAAGAAGATATAAAGAGGCTTGTTGTCGAGGATAAGTGGTTTAGCAAGATTCGAATCTTTATTGAGGAAGAAGTAGAGAAACTTACACAAGGATTGAGCAACAGAATTAAGGAACTCGAGGAACGCTATTCGCAGACTCTTCCGGATATTGAAAAGGAAGTCGATCGGTTTAGCAGAAAAGTTGCAGAACATCTGAAAAAGATGGGATTGGTGTGGAATGACTGAAGAGCAGCTGAGACTGGATGATTCCAAGTATATAAGTGAAGAACATTCTCCGGATGAAATACCGCCTGGTTATAAGAAGACTGAGGTAGGGGTTATTCCGGAGGAATGGAAAGTGTCCTCTCTTGATTCAATAGCTCGAGTTACAAGTGGAAAGAGATTACCTCCAGGAAGATCATTAACTGATAACATAACTCCGTATCCGTACATTCGAGTCAGTGATTTGAGATGGGGAGGGGTTTCTCTTAATAGCATTAAATACGTACCATATGATTTATTCCCTTCGATAAGGCAGTATCGTATTTTCGAAGAAGATTTATTCATATCAGTTGCGGGTACTCTGGGGTTAGTAGGTAAAATTCCTCCCCCGCTTCATGGCGCAAATCTTACTGAGAATGCTGATAGAATAACAGATATTACTTGTTCAAAAGAATATCTTATGTATTATCTTATGTCACCGTTGGTGCAAAATGTAATAGATTCTCTCAAGACCGTTGGAGCGCAGCCAAAATTAGCTCTTACAAGGATCAGAAAGTTTGTTATTTCACTTCCATCAACAGAGGTAGAACAACGCGCTATTGCTGAAGCCCTCACTGACGTTGACAATCTCATCGCTTCCCTTGATAACCTCATAAGCAAAAAGCAATCGATAAAGAAAGCAACTATGCAGCAGCTTCTTACAGGAAGAACGCGTTTGCCTGGTTTTAAACAAAAGTGGAAAGTTGAAACACTTGGAAAGTTTGGTTCTTGCTTGCGCGGAGTTAGTTATGATCCGACTACTGATCTATTTACGACCGAAATGACAAATTCAGTTAGATTACTTCGTGCTAACAATGTGCAAAAAGGTATCGTGGAGAAAGAGGGACTACAGTTTGTTAATAAAAATATTGTGAGGGAAGACCAGATTCTTCGCAAGAACGATATTTTACTATGTATGGCTAATGGAAGTAGAGATCTGGTGGGTAAAACGGGATTATTTGATGCGGAGGATGGATATACTTACTCTTTTGGAGCTTTCATGGGCTGCTTTCGTTGTGAATCTAAGGAGGTAAATCCGAGATTTGTCTTCTATCTATTGAACACAAAAATTTTCAGAGACTATATTCGTGTAATTCTATCTGGTTCAAGCATAAACAATCTTAAACCAATTGATATTGAAGGTGCCGAATTTTCTTTTCCTGACTATGCAGAGCAGAATTCAATTGTTCTGGTTCTCTTAGACATAGACTATGAGCTCCAGGCTCTCAAACGCCGAAGAGAAAAGCTCAAGCAGATAAAACAGGGAATGATGCAACAGCTTCTAACCGGAAGAATAAGGTTACTGGATAAGGAGGCTGTATGATGAGTCCGCAGGCGACCTCAATACGACTCTTTCTCGCAGATGGAACTCCAGACGGAATACGAATAATAGAGAAGTCAAACTGGACAGGTGTAGCTGTTGTTGCCAGCCGCTCTAATCTTGTTTCTGCTCTTTTGCGAGACGAATTGTTGCGCCCCGGCGTGTACGTACTGACGGGTCCCGGCAAAAGTGGTTCCTCCAGAATATATATCGGTGAAGCAGATATTCTGCGCGACCGTCTGAAACAGCACGCGATGAAAAAAGACTTCTGGACGGGTTTTGTTGCATTTACAAGTAGTAACGAGGGACTGAACAAGGCGCATGTGCGTTACCTCGAAGCGAGTCTGATAAGACTCGCGAACTCTGCTAACCAGTGGGAGGTCGAGAATAGTACAACACCTCCTCTGCCTCCGCTATCGGAAGCCGATCGTGCCGATGCAGATTGGTTTCTCAATGAAATGCTTGTCATATATCCCATCCTCGGAATAGACGCGTTCGAAGCTGCTTCAAAGGACGTTGTATCACAGGGTCCGGATGAAGAATACGTTCTTTCGCAGAGAGGTGCAAGAGCCAGAGGTATAGAGGTCCCGGAAGGTTTTGTGGTTAAGCAGGGTTCTTGTGCGCGTACTAAAGAAGTCAATTCTATACAAGCCTATTTGCATGATCTTAGGCAACAGCTTATAGATCGTGGAGTTCTGAAGCAAGAAGGCGATTACTATGTATTCACGCAGGATTATCGTTTCGCTTCTCCCTCTACTGCCGCAGGTGTGTTAGTGGGAGGTCCCGTAAACGGCCGCACTGCCTGGAAAACCGCTGAAGGAAATACCCTGAAAAATATTCAAAATGCTAGGACGGAGGCAAGTGGATGATGGGATATGTCGGGCAACGTGAAATCAGTACCCAGAAAGCGGTGCTGACTTTTCTTCAAGACGCTCTGGGTTATAGGTATCTTGGGAACTGGAAAGACAGATCCGGTAACAGCAATATCGAACAGGGGCTGTTGACTGACTGGCTGAAGAAACAAGGGCACGATGACACGACTATCTCCAAGACTATTGACCTTCTCGAAAAAGCCAACACTGTTATCGGCGAGAGAAACACCTACTACGCTAACAAAGACGTCTATGGATTGTTGCGCTATGGGGTTAAGGTCAAGACAGATATACAAGAACAATACAAGACAGTCTGGCTGATCGACTGGGATAAAATCGAGAACAACGATTTTGCTGTAGCCGAAGAGGTAACGATCACAGAGGAGCATACAAAGCGCCCCGACATAGTGCTGTATGTGAATGGTATCGCCTTCGCCGTTCTCGAATTGAAGCGCTCCACAGTATCCGTGGAAGAGGGTATTCGCCAGAACCTGGACAATCAGAAAAAGGAGTTTATAAGACGCTTCTTCTCAACTATTCAACTCATTATGGCCGGAAACGATACCGAAGGCCTAAGATATGGAGTCATCGGAACACCGGAGAAGTATTACATGCGCTGGAAGGAAACAGAGGCACATTCGCTGGCAGGCGATAATCCTCTGCTGAAAGAATTGGGTCAGCTATGCAGAAAGGATAGATTTCTCGAGATAGTACATGACTTCATATCATTTGACGCCGGAATTAAGAAGACCTGTCGCCACAGCCAGTACTTCAGCGTTAAAGCCGCGCAGGAACGCATTAGACGTAGAGAAGGCGGAATAGTCTGGCACACCCAGGGCAGCGGGAAAAGCCTCATAATGGTATGGCTTGCCAGATGGATCAGAGAAAACGTAACCGGTTCTAGAGTGCTTATTGTGACGGATCGTATAGAGCTGGATGAGCAAATAGAGGGCGTCTTCAAGGACGTTAAAGAAGATATACTCCGCACTAAAAGCGGGGCGGAGCTTATACAGGAACTGAACACTAATGAGAGATGGCTCATATGCGCGCTTGTCCACAAATTTGGAGCGGGCGAGGGAGCCAGTGAAAATGATGTTAAAGAATATCTGGATGATATAAAGAAAAGTCTAACCGCCGACTTCAAGGCTAAGGGCGAGATATTCGTCTTTGTGGATGAGTGTCATAGGACACAGTCGGGAATTCTAAACGATGCCATGAAGAAACTTCTGCCTGAAGCGATGTTTATTGGCTTCACTGGTACCCCACTATTGAAAAAGGATAAGCAGAAGAGCATAGAGGTGTTTGGTCCTTATATTCATACCTATAAATACGACGAGGCAGTACGTGACGGTGTTGTACTCGATCTAAGATATGAAGCGCGCGACATCGACCAAAATTTAACCTCGCCAAAAAAGGTAGACGAGTGGTTTGAAATCAAGACACGCGGATTATCAGATGTAGCCAAAGCTCAGCTAAAAAAACGCTGGGGCAGAATGCAGGAAATTCTAAGTTCAGAAGATCGACTGCAAAAGATAGTAAATGACATTCTAATGGATATGGAAAGAAAGGATAGGCTCCAGAGTGGCAATGGGAACGCCATGCTCATTGCTGACAGCATATACTCCGCCTGTATATTGTATGAGATGTTCAACAAAGCGGGTTTTGGAGATAAATGCGCGATTGTGACTTCCTACAGACCCACTGTTGCCAGTATAAGAGGAGAAGAGACGGGCGAAGGTCATACACAACGGGTTCTTGAGTACAAAATCTACCGAAAGATGTTGGCCGACTTTTTTGATGAGTCTGAAGATAGAGCGATGAACAGAGTCGAAGAATTTGAGAAAGAGGTCAAGAGACGCTTTATAGAAGAACCGGGACAGATGAAATTGCTTATAGTCGTGGATAAATTGCTCACTGGCTTTGACGCACCCCCGGCGACATACCTGTATATAGACAAACAGATGCGTGATCACGGTTTATTTCAGGCTATCTGCAGGGTTAACCGACTTCACACGGAAGATAAGGAGAATGGTTATATCATTGATTACAAAGACCTCTTCAAATCGCTGGAAGGGGCCATAAAGGACTATACCGGTGGAGCTCTTGACGGTTATGATCGAGAAGACGTAGAGGGGTTGCTTAAGGATCGTTTGGATAAGGCTCGCGAAAGGTTGGAAGAGCTTCGTGAATCGATTAAGGCTCTATGTGAACAGGTAAAACCACCCAAAAACACCGCTGCTTACATAAAGTATTTCTGCGCTGAGGAAAGCGGCAATGTGCAGCAATTGAAGGAGAATGAGCCTAAACGCGTGGCTTTGTACAAAACAGTCTCCGCGCTCGTAAGGGCATATGCCAATCTGGCAAACGAACTGGAAGAGGCTGGTTATAAATCGGATGAGATAAGTACCATAAAGCACGAAGTCACATACTACGAAAACGTTCGCCAGGAAGTCAAACTGGCAAGTGGCGATTACGTGGATATGAAGGCTTACGAACCGGCTATGAGGCATCTTCTCGATACCTACATTCGCGCGGAAGAAAGCGAGGTACTCTCTAATTTTGATGATATGACCCTCGTAGAAATGATCGTAGACGGGGGAGAAAGTGCCGTTAATAATCTTCCCGAGAGTATCCGTAAAGATAAAGAAGCCGTATCGGAGACAATAGAGAACAACGTCAGAAAGCTTATCATAGATGAATCTCCGGTCAATCCAAGGTACTACGAGAAGATGTCATTGCTTTTGGATGAGCTTATACAGGAAAGGCGAAGACAGACTATTGATTACAAGACTTATCTCGAACAGATTGTCAAACTTGCGAAACAGGTCTCAAGACCGGAAACGGAAGCTAAATACCCGGGCCTGATTGATACCCCGGCAAAGAGGGCTTTTTACGACAATCTCGAGCAGCTGGAAGATTTTGTTTCGCGGGTCAAAATGGCTATCGCGTTGGACAAAGCGATCCGCGATGTGAAGAAAGCCGACTGGAGAGGCAACCGCCAAAAAGAGCGCGAAGTTGAAATTGCAATTAATAAGGTGCTCGGACATTCAAATCCACTCGCTAAGGAGATATTCGAAATTGCCAAAAACCAGCGTGATTATTGAAGAATACAAACTCGAAGTTATGGGAATTCCCGTTGAGGTTGTAAGAAAGAATATAAAGAACCTTCATCTTGCCGTATATCCACCTGAGGGTAGGGTGCGCATCGCTGCTCCGCTTCATATGAATAAAGATGCGGTACGGCTTGCGCTAATCACCCGCATAAGCTGGATTCGGAAGAAACAGGAGGCTTTCAAAAACCAGGAAAGGCAATCTCGACGGGAGATGATTACCGGAGAGAGCCATTACTTTCGAGGTCGCAGATACAGATTGAAAGTAGTAGAAATAAACAGGCCTCCGACAGTCAGACTTTCGAACAATTCCACAATAGAACTCAGGGTCCGCCCTGGTAGCGATCGGGCAAAAAGAGAAGCCGTTCTTTACGAATGGTACAGGAAGAAACTAAAGGAACAGATTCCAGCCATGATAACCGAATGGGAACCTAGAATCGGAGTCGTGGTTGCCGATTGGGGTGTTCGTAAGATGAAAACTCGATGGGGGAGTTGTAACATAAAAGCGAGGCGTATTTGGCTGAACCTTGAGCTGGCGAAACAATCTCTTTCCTGCCTCGAATACGTAGTTGTACACGAGATGCTTCATCTTATTGAGCGCCATCATAACGACCTCTATAAATCTCTTCTGAGCGACCTGCTTCCAAATTGGCAAACTACGCGCGATGAACTGAATCGCTCACCGATAGGCTTTCTGTAGTAATTTATTGACGTAAATACTTTCTATCGACAGCACACTGTATGCGCTAACCGTTTAATGACCTTACATTGATATATTTGCTTACCAGCACAGTCTCGATTTGTATTGTTATTTTATGCTACAAACTTCCTTCAGAAGAATTCTGCCTAGGCACTATTTATTTCTGCAAAATAACCCTCTATTGACGTATAGGATCTATTCTTCAAATTTCGCAAAAGTCACTATTTATCACTGTTAAAGCTAAACACAACTATTTTCAAGAGCCCCTGTCCTCCACAGATTATGACTTGTTATTTCTACAACAAGAAACAAATTAATTTGCGGAGGTCGGCTTTTTTTGAAGAAAGTCATTTCGGATCAAGAAGTAGAAACAATTTTTGAAATGTACAAAGAAGGTAAAAAGGTAAGTGACATTGCAAAGGCCTTTGGGGTTACAAATTCTACAATATATACGCGTTTGACTCGCCGCTTTGGGCCACTGGGAAAGGAACGAGCCGTTAACAAGAGAAAATACACTGTGGATGAGAGTTTCTTCGAGGTGATAGACACCCCGGACAAGGCATACGTCATGGGCTGGTTCTATTCGGATGGCTCTAACAGTTTGTCTCCAAACATCGCGAAAATTGATGTGGCAGCGGACAGCTTGGACGTGCTTGTAAAGATACGGGAAGTAATAGGTTCTACCGCGCGAATTGTTGCTATGAAAAACTCAGCCAATAGCTATGCTGGTGAGAAAGCACAGATGCTTTATAGACTGGGGATCTACAACAAGAGAGTTAGTAAGCAAATTGCTGCGCTTGGTATTTGCGGCAATATGACCTACACGCGCACATGGCCAGAATGGCTAACTGAAGATCTCGAGCCTCATTTCATTAGAGGTCTAATAGATGGCGATGGGTGCATTTCCGTTAGCAAGAAAAACGGCTTTGCAATAAGCTATTGGGGAACTGAAATGATGTGTGATGGCTTAAGTGGAGTGCTCTCAAAAATCGACGTTGAACATTCTCACCGAACGGATAAAAAAGGCCACCACTATATACGAATAACAAAACAGGCTGAATGCCTGAAGTTTGCAGATTACATATACGAAGACTCGACAATCCATTTGGCCAGAAAATTTGATAACTACAAAAGGATTAAGGCTATCAGGGACGAGAAAGAGCAGAAACGCGCGCAAAAGTTGAAATCATTGGCAATGGTATAGAAATTATGCGTATAGTTATTCCGCAAAATGTACTCTGACCAATTTTTTATCCAGGTTTTCGGGCTTTTTAGATTAGATATGTCTCAGCATTTTAAGCGCTAATTGAATGGTATACTTAATTATTAAATAGAATAGAGGTGATCAGGTATTGGTTCAGAAAAGGCCAACAGATCTGAGAAGTATATTCGATGAGTTACAAGAAATGGTAAGACTGAATGTCTACAGAATAACTGTAACTGATGGAAAACGGGAACTCAACATTTCTAGGCCGCCTATGACCCGATCGGAAAAATCAAATCTAGGTTTCATTGAAGACGCGACTCTTGCCTTTTCCAACGGGAAGAGTTCCTGGAGCGACGACCATCAGATCGAATATTGTGGCGCGCGTAAAATCAAGTATCTTGAACACCATAAACTCTCTCCTGCAACAAAGGAAAGGCTTACTACCAATTACTACTCGCATTGTTACAACGAAATTGAAAAGGCTATGCAGACAGCTTATTACTTAGAGCCTACCTTTGCGCTAAATTTTAAACCTGTTAGAAAAATTCTTCACAGTGAGAAATTCAGCCTCCATTCCAATTTTGACAATGCTAAAAGCTTTATTACGCATATTACCAAACGGTTCAAGGTTGAAGGGTATGAATTCAAATCGATCTTGGTTCCCAGCACTGCCCAGGACAATAGTTATAACGGCATTCTGCATTACCATTTGGTTGGGACTTTATACCAAGATGACCGAAAAATAACTAACCAGGAAGAGTTACTTCACGCTTTCCGACGCGTGTTCAAATTGACAGCAAAAGGTGATTACTATTATATTTATCCTAACTTTGAAAGCAAATATTACGATGCCAAAAGGAAGCGGCCGGATGCGTTTTGTGGTATTGCCCTTTCAGCAAACTACAATACCTGTAGAGAAAAATGCGAGTTTTACAACATCGAAACGAACCTTACCGCTTCCCTTGGTAGCGAGGTTTTCAAAACTTCATTTACTCCATCTGTCTATGGAAATAACAAAAAGAAGACTTATTATTCGTTATTTTCTGCTAATGGCTGCGGAAAATATAAGAGCAACATTAATTACCTATCGTCTGATGATATGGATATGCTGTACGCCGCTATTAATGAGTATTATGATAAGCATATCGCGCGTTCAGAATATGATATAGGTTACTATGTTACCAACATTAATTTGTCTAGACTGCTATCCATGCCAGTTGTCAACAATATCGTTTATAATCAGCCCATAATGTCTGTTATCGCTGCATAAACGTATACAGAATTAGTTGATACTCAGAGCTATTGGAAGACTTTAATGTGAACTAAATATATCGTTTTGTCTAATTAAAATAGCAATACTCTGCAACGGCCTCTTATGGGCCGTTTTTTCATGCCTGCAAAACTTCCTTCTAAGCTTTTAAAGCCTTGATTAGATGAATGTAAGCGCTTCCGTGGACGGACCAGTATGTGGTTCTTGCGCTAGTGAATAGGGTACCGAGATTTTAGCCCCACCCCTCTACGACGCACAAGACTCATAAGGCCTCACTTCGGTGAGGTCAATTCATTTTAGGAGGCGTTATTATGATCAAAGCGAACGAGCTACTCATTGTCAAGGAGTATCTGAAGAATCTTTCTACAGTTCCTGGCAAAACTCTTCTAAAGGAACTTGATCGAAAAACTGAAACTGGTAGCGTTGTGGAATCCCTAATTCTTCTTATGGAAAAGTTGTACCCAGACTACATGAGGCGGAAAATCCACCACAATCGAGTTGAGAGGCCTGAATCGGTCTACTGGGCGTGTCACGATATGATCAGCCTTGACCAGGAAGCGATGAAAGTAGTATCACTTTCTACTAAACTGAATATTGTAGGGATCGATCTAGTCAGCCTCGGGATTCTTGACAGCTGTATTTGCCATCCCAGGGAAGTTTTCAGACCGGCAATAATGAGATCCGCCGCGGGTATCATTTTGGTCCACAACCATCCATCTGGAGATCCCTCGCCTTCGGAAGAAGACAAGATTACGACTAACGCCATGAGAGAAGCAGGTAAAGTACTTGGAATCAGAATGGTTGATCACGTAATCCTGGCGAAAGGTTCCCTGTATTCCTTCAACGATAATAGATTAATCGATATGCTTGAAGCAATTTCTGTATCCGAATAGATTCTCGTAGATTCATTTTGTTGTGTACTTATGATATGGTATTATCTTCTATATCTAACATGTTAAGTGTGTACACTATGTATTGAGGTGCTTTTATGAAAGAAGATGGAACGTACTACGCTCAAGAAGTGGCGGATCTTCTGGGGATCAACAAACGCACATTGTTCCGATGGGAAGCAACTGGTAAGTTACCATTTGTGCCTGATAGAGACATAAGAAACTGGCGGGTTTATGAACAGCGACAGGTAGACTGGCTCAAAAGAAACGTTAAGCTTCTCTTGAAGAATAGGGGTTGATCTGACGTGGCCCATTCTATAATGTTTGGCAATTCTAAGGGCGGCGTTGGAAAAACCACTTGTTGCGTAAATGTGGCTGATATTCTAGCGAAAAGAGGAGAGAAGGTTCTCTTGATAGATATGGACCCGCAAGGTCACTGTTCAATGTCGTTGGGAAAGAACCCTCTTCTGTTCTATAACACGATCGCTGATGTTTTGACCAGAAAGGCCTCTATTGAGGAAAGCATAGTTAATATGGGTCCTAACTTCGATTTACTCCCTTCCAATATAGGAATGTTCGATATTGAGGACGAGCTCAGGAGGGCAATAACCCCTTATTTTTTGCTGGATAACGCTTTACGGCCTATAAAGGCTAGATATGATTTTGTGATAATTGACACGCCACCGAACATTGGCACATTTGTCCTAAACGGAATCATTGCCAGCGAAATCATAATTGTTCCTATTGATTCATCTTTCCTGGGAATCGAAGGATTCTTAAGACTCAAGAACATCATTACCAACGACATTGAGCCTACACTGAAGCGAGCGTTTCTAATTCGCATTCTCATAACTATGTTCGACTCTAGAACCAGGATGTCAAAAGACGTTAGAGAAGATGTGGCCGAGAATTTTGGTCAGGATAGTGTTCTTACATCGTTCGTGAATCGAAATACCGATGTTCAGCGTGCAATTGCTAAAGGGATAACACTAACACAGTATGCTGAAAAAGAGAAAAAGACACCACAGAGCCTTCTTGATTTCGAATCTCTAGTTGATGAGTTAGTGGCTCTAATTGAATTCAGGTGAGTGCTATGCCAAAACGAGAGAGTTCAAGCGGAATAACTCGGCTGTTTCAAAGCTTGGAGGAACAGGCCAAGTTAATCGAGGATCAAAAAAAGAAAGAGGAGAACCTCGAAGATATTTCTTCTGAAGACAAAAGATCATCCGATATATTGTCTCCTGATACAATGTCACAAGATAAAATATCTCGAGATATTCTATCATCAGACAAGAGTGTATCACCCGACAAATTATCACCAGACAAGAGCGACTCATCTGACAATTTATCACCAGATAAAATGTCACTTAAGCCTAAATTGTCTGAAGATATTTCGTCTTATGATGAAATATCACCAGATAAAATGTCTGCTGTACATAAATTGTCTCCAGATAAAATGTCACAAGAGTCTACTTTATCACCAGATAAAATGTCGGTAGAGCAGCTTTTGTCTCGAGATATTTTGTCGTATGATGGTGCTTTAAAACTTGAAAAAGTTTGTGAAATCGTCCCTTTTATGCTACCAAGAATAGGGCCCTATATAATCCGTCAATCATCACTTAGCCCTCAAGCACGTCTTATACTGTCTTTCCTCATTACCGTATCTTTACATCAAATTTCACCTGTTGTCTGTTTAAGTCAAACTTCGCTTGCAAAAGAAACTGGAACCACCAGTAGAACAGTATTACGTCTAATACACGAGTTGAATGACCAGAAATGGATTGACTATCTTCCAAACAAAAGTAAAATAATAGGCAGCAAATTCGCCTGTGAAGGGACGTTCAAGCGTTTTATTGAGGACGTTGGATTGCCAATAAAAGTTTGTGAAATATTCGAGTATCTGGACAAAATATCTCGGCACAATGTTGAGCCTAGTTTAGTTAGTTATGTTAGTTATATATATAAAGAACAAACTAACAAACAAAACAGGGAGGAGAGTTCAAATATTGAAAATGCAGAAGGATCTCTTTTCTTCTCCCAATATGAAACATTGAAAAATGTAATAGCCTATGCTTTAGTCAAAAAGTTTGATGCGGGGAATCTAAACAAATCCATTATGAAGTTCTTGATAAACGAATGTATAAAAGAAATCGAAGGTCAATCAATTTCCGGTGCTGCCGACCTATTTAAGTTACGAATGGAGAGATCCATTTTCTACGTTTCACTTCAGAAGAACGTGAAGAATTCCTGGAGGTATTTGAAAAGAACCGTTGAGGAATCTTGGGGGGAACAGCTTGTTCAAAAACAAATTGAGGATCTAGATAGTGAAACTAAGCTTCTCTGGCAAATAGAGTCAGATAAGCATTTAATAGACGGGATGAGCGTAGCGGATCTAGAAAACTTGGACAGCAGGTTCCCGCAAATATTGAGAGGAGAAAAAGTTTCAAACAAAAATGCAAGCATCGTACGAGAAAAATTTAAGGAGTACTACGATGGAATATTTAATAAAGCGAAAGACCTACTAGATAGCTGGAACATTTCTTCTAAAAGCATAACCGAGGAAATCTAAGCCTTATATTCCATGTGGAATCTCAAGTCCCACTATCACCGTTCTATAGATGATATTCTAAGGAAGATGTGTTACTTTACTTTTTGATGAGCTGCTAGGATGAATCAAGCTATTTTATGGTAGTACGCATTGTTCTTAAAGGACTACTTTTTACTAAGTTGACCACTTCTTTCGCTATTAGTTTGTGAAATTTGTGAATATAAATTATTGAAATTATTTCTGTAATGCCTTCTAAATAACAATTGTAGCTGCTTACAAAAATTGCTTTTTTATCGATTATCATTGCTTGACCCTGATAAAACAACCCCGATTGGAGTAGGTGTGTTGGCGGTAACTGGAGTTAAAAAAAGAAAGCAGGTAAACCATTCTTTCTATTTTTTGGTTTCTATAAATGGTTGTTCTAATTGTTCCTTTCTCCAAACAATCTTCAGACTATGAGATTCTTATATTCTGCAGCAAACAGAGATTCTATTTCTGTCCTTGGTTCTTTTCACATTATCGGTCCAATACCATCTGTTTCTCTCTTTAAGGATGCTGATGTAATCCTTGCCTTTAATCATATAATTACCATCAGCGCCTATTAACCATTTGACCGAATCGGTTTGGATTTCGCGCACAATACTCTCGCGTTGCTTGAAACCACCAAGTAGTCTGGCTTCTGTTATGCTCAAAAAGTTGTCAAGCATGGAGCTTAATCTTACTTCTGCCATTATCATGGCGTAGTCTGCGACGTTGTCGAACAGATATTTGCGAGTCAATGGTTGAAACACATAGCTTCTAGGAAGGATGGTGCCGTTAACCTTGGCATTTTCATTTTTTTGTATCATCTGTCCGAGGCTATCATTCATTGACGCAGATTGTGTTTAGTAGCCTTATCATCCATATACGCATCTTCACCTCGCGCGATTTTTCAGGCTAGGTCAAGGCCGGTAAAATATTCGGAGTCCCAATCTAGACTGAACTCCATTTTCAGCCCTACAAATGCGCCAATTGTATCCTGTATATCTTCAATGTGCGACTCAAAGTCATTCTTACACGCGTTTAAATTAGCGCCTGGGAGAGTCGCTGTACCAGAAATTGATATATCAAAAAGAGGTACAGCGATTCTTTGAATTGCAGCTTTGAATACTAAATTGTTTTGTAATTAATGTAACATTTGATAGAGTGGAAATACATATATAGTTGTGCATATTTAATGTTCCGTTGCATAGTAGTAGGGGGGGTAATTAGTGTGGTCATATGGCTACTGATCATCAGTAGCGCAATAATAGCTGTTGTGCTACTTTTCTTTATTCTAAAGACCGGTAAACTGCAGGATCTCCTTTCCATTAGTAGGCTCAAGCTCGATGGGGTAATATTGATCAAGTCTCTTGAAATGATCCATGAGCAAAACGCAGGTAGTAATACTTCTTACAAGGATGATTTTAAAGGAGCCTTGATCGATTTCAATAATAAATACGACTTTTTACAACAAGAAACGGATTATGAAGAAGGTTCGATCATTGTAAGGATTAAAAGCCAGCAAAGGGTTTTAGTAAAGAACAATGATCTTGTCCATGAATTGGTGGACGACCTTGATAAGCTTTTGAAACTTATTCCGCACAATGGCTATTTGATAAGGGTGAAGTTATCAGGTGAACTGACTTCTTTCTTCTATAAAACCAAGATATCCATTTCTAACAAAAATAATCAGGTTGGTCTTAATGAGCAGAAAGCAAAGAAAAGCATATTCAGATATGTGAAAAGTTCTAACCAATAAGGCAAATATCGGGGGGATAAGAGAATGGAATGGTGGTTTATTTTTTGCCTGGCAGTTGCAGTATTTGCGTCTAAAAGAGGCAGATCAGCTGTTGGATGGTTCTTTTTGTCGGTATTCATTTCCCCATTGATTGCGGGAATAGCTTTGGCCATGTCCAAGGACCTAAGAGCTTATAAGAAAGTAGAAACTGTGGAAAAACGCACCGACAACTTAGAACAGGAAGTGAAGTTCAATCAGAAGTACAATGATCTTCGAAGCACTTATATGCAGAAGGAGATTGATGGTAACAGAAATCTTGCCGAGAGCGTACTAATATCCCATACTAATCGCCCTTCCTTTGATAAACAAACTAACACAAGAGTTAATTCACCTTCCTTAATGAACCAATCGAATTCAAACACCATGATAAAGTGCCCTAACTGCGGAACTAAGCTCAACCATGCATATCTGTTTTGTCCACAATGCGGTTTTAAACTGATAAAGAAATGTGAAAAGTGTGGTGAAGAAGTTCCCTTCAATGCCTCGTTTTGTCCGCACTGTGGTGAAAAACTCACTAATAACAGGGGAGATACTCTTTCTTACGTTGATACAAATACCTTAAATAAAAACGTGCAAAAAACTTCTTCCAAAGAATTTGTAATTACCACTTCTTCTAGTGAAAACGCCAATCTGCAGCTTGTTCTGGTCGAAAAGGGACAGTTCTTTATGGGTGATGTCAATGAAGAAAATGAATACGAACTGACCTACTACTTTTCAATAAATAAGTTCCTTACAACTTTTGATGATTTTGATAGATACTGTAAGTCATCCAGAAAGAAACAATCATATGACCAAGGTTGGGGAAGAGGAAAGCGTCCAGTAATAAATGTGAGCTGGATTGAGGCAATTGAGTATTGCAATTGGCTAAGTGAGACTGAAGGATTCCCATGCGCCTATAACTTTCACGGGATTTTTTTGGATGAAAATGGCAATGTGACGAAAGATTTGTCAAAAGTAATTGGTTATAGATTACCGACGGAAGCCGAGTGGGAATACGCGGCCAAAGGTGGAAACAAGACTAATGGCTATATATATGCAGGAAGTAACGATCCAGATGAGGTGGCCTGGTACGACTCAAATTCTGAAAAAATGACACACGAAGTGGCTAAGAAAGCACCTAACGAACTTGGAATTTATGATATGAGCGGAAACGTATGGGAGTTGTGCTCAGATTGGTATGGAAACTACTCCAGTTCTGCACAGACGAATCCATACAACAGCGCAACTGGTTCCAATCGGGTGAATCGTGGTGGTTACTGGC
>Ga0209200_1001799_pt1 | contig 20995 bp, 23 predicted proteins | sample AD_UKC033_MetaG_FD_184406 | JGI IMG/M metagenome (GOLD analysis project Ga0209200, IMG submission 184406) | Active sludge microbial communities of municipal wastewater-treating anaerobic digesters from USA - AD_UKC033_MetaG (SPAdes) (version 2) | ecosystem: Engineered > Bioreactor > Anaerobic >... | reverse complement strand
CCATCCAGCAACAGAGCTCCAATTTCGAAAGGCGTTTCATAGATCAAGTATTCCCCATCTGGCAGGCTGGCATACCCCAGGATGGGCGGCGTGGTTGGAGAAGGCTCTGGCGTTGAGGTCGGCGGTGGCAGCGTTGGGGCGCTGGTGACCCGAGTTGGGGTTGCCGAGGGTAGGGGCTGGACAGTGCTGGTGGCAGTGGGGAGAATTGTTGCCGTGCAGGCGGTCAGCGCCAGCAACGCGATAATGCTCACGATGAGAAAGATATACGGGTGTTTATGCATATCAGGTTACTCAGTTCTTGCACTGATTAACGGGCAGGGTGAAAAGTATAGATCGTCTCCCCGAAGCTTGCGATACCAGAGAGGCGGCAATTCAGGGACGAACTCCTGTTTTAGAAAATCAGTATGGACAAAGATGAAGCTTTCTCGCGAATAAACACGGACCAGGATACAGGTTGAATCTTTAAAATAGCTCAGGTCTGTACTACCAGTGCAACCTGTTATATCCCGAGTCCAACCGGCTTCTTCCAGCAAAGACGAATAGTAATCCACAATTTCGCCCTCGAAATTCACTGTGCTGTATTCAACAGCCAGCTCAACATCATACTGATCTATCCAGTCTTTTCGCCCTATTTCTGATACCCCAGGCGGCGGCGCAAATTGCGCGAGTGCTTCCTGATTGATGGTCATCAGCTTCTGTTGAATTTCTGGTACCTCAGCCTGAACCTGGTTGTACCAATGGTTCAGGTAAAGGAAATAACCGATCAACCCAAGGGTAATGATGCCAAAGATTCCTAAAAATATTTGGCAGCCTAAAGGTAAAGTTCTTTTTTTCATCGACAATTCCTCACGCTCCCTCCAATACATCGTCAAACCCGCCTGTGGTTAGGATAAATAAATTGTAGACTCGGCGGCGTAGTTTGTCAAATGAGTTTGGGGCGCGTTCCATGTTTCACGTGCGACGTTGCCGCCTGGCGTGAAGCGTACGGGTCGCGGAGCACTCAATAAGAGTCTGGTAGGGGCGGACCTATGTGTCCGCCCTGGGTGGCAGTGAAAAGAGCCAAGGCCTGCGTTCAAGCCGCCGGGGATTGAAATCCCCGGTCGCGTAGCACCCTGTAAGGGTCGCGCAGCACCCCGTAGGGGCTACGAGACAAGCAAGTCGGCTGCACCGACTCCGTTTGGATGAGTCCGCCTTAGCGGACTTGGTTTTTGCCAGGCGGCGACTTTAGTCGCCGCCGGTGGTGAGCGGGTCGCGCAGCACCCTGCACCGCGCCCAAAACCCAAAACCCAACACCCAACACCTATAACCCAACCCCAACCCGGGCAAACAAAAACGGCGGCCGGGTTGGGGGCCCGACCGCCGCTGCACTCTGAGGGCTAAAGCTCTGCCGAACGCGTCTTGATGCGATCCAGCACCAGCGTCATAAACTCGTCCACGGGCAGGGCGTCGTTGCGGCTGCCATCGCGCTTGCGCAGCGCCACCGCACCGCTCTGCACCTCACGCTCGCCCAGCACCGCCATGTAAGGCACCTTGAGGATCTGTGCTTTGCGGATCTTGGCGTTCATGCGGTCGGCGCCCAGGTCGGCCTCGGCGCGCACACCCTGCGCCTTCAGACGGTCAGCCAGTTCCACCGCCGCGGCGTTCTGACTGTCCGTAATCGGGATCACGCGCACCTGCTCGGGCGCCAGCCAGACCGGGAAGTTGCCGGCGTAATGCTCCAGCAGGAAGCCGATCAGCCGTTCGTGCGTGGAGAGCGGCGCCCGGTGGATGATCAGCGGGCGTTCTTCTACCCCGGAGTCGTTCATAAACGTCAGGTCAAAGCGCTCCGACTGGGCAAAGTCCACCTGGTTCGTCGCCAGCGTGAACTCGCGGCCGATGGCGCTCTTCACCTGCACATCAATCTTGGGGCCGTAGAAGGCCGCCTCATCCGAGATCTCGATATACGGGATGCTGTGCTTATCCATCGTGCGGCGCACCAGGTCTTCCGTCTTCAGCCACAATTCGGGGTTGTTGACGTACTTCTTGCCGAGGCCGCGCGGGTGATGCGTGGAGAAGCGCATGATGTACTCGTTGATGCCAAACAGTTTGAAGTATTCCAGGTACATGTAGATCACGTCGGTGAATTCCTGCTCAAACTGCGATTCAGCGCAGTAGATGTGGGCATCATTCATCTGCATCGAGCGCACGCGCATCAGACCAAACAGCTCACCGCTTTTCTCAAAGCGGTAGCACGTGCCGTACTCCGCCAGCCGGATGGGCAGGTCGCGGTAGCTGTGGGGCGTGGCGGCGTAGATCTTGTGGTGCATGGGGCAGTTCATCGGCTTGACGTAGTACTTGACGCCATCCAGCTCCATGGGCGGGTACATGCTTTCGGCATAGTAGGGCAGGTGGCCCGAGCGCAGGAACAGGTCTTCTTTGGTCAGGTGGGGCGTGCGCACACGCACATACCCGTGCTTGAATTCCATTTCCTTCGCCAGGTCTTCCAACTCTTCAATCATGGCGCCGCCGCGCGGCAGCCACAGCGGCAGCCCGGGGCCCACCTCGTCATCAAAGACGAAGATCTCCAGCTCGCGGCCCAGCTTGCGGTGGTCGCGCTTCTTGGCTTCTTCCAGCCGCCAGAGATGCTCTTCGAGCTCTTTGGGCTTCTGCCAGGCCGTGCCGTAGATGCGCTGCAGCATGGGGTTATGCTCGTCGCCGCGCCAGTAGGCGCCCGCCACGCTCATCAGCTTGATGGCCTCGGGGTTGATCTGGCCCGTGTTTTCCACGTGCGGGCCGCGGCACAGGTCCACAAACGTATCGCTGGTATAGGTGGAGAACTCCACGGCGTCTTCCAGCGGGTTGCCATCTTCATCATTGCCGCCGGCTTCCAGCCCGGCAATCAGTTCCAGCTTGTAGGGCTGGTCGTGAAAGCGCTGGCGGGCTTCGGCCGCGCTGAGGGTCTGGCGCACAAAGGGGTGCTTGCCGCGGATGATCTGCTTCATCCGTTTTTCGATTTCGGCCAGGTCTTCGGGGGTCAGGGTGCGGGGCAGGTCAAAATCATAATAAAAACCGTCCTCAATGGCCGGACCAATGGCAATCTTCGCGCTGGGGAAGAGTTCCAGCACGGCTTGCGCCATCACATGCGCCGTAGAATGGCGGATGCGATACAGCAGTGAGTCTTTATAGCTTTCCATGGTACTACCTCCAGTTAACAAAAATCCTCTCGCCCAAAACTGGGGCGAGAGGTGATCTCACGCGGTTCCACCCAGATTGACCGGCGCAGGGCCGATCATCTCGTGTGGCCGGTAACGGGGCCAGCCGTTCACCTTACTGCGGCCCGGGGGCCGGTTGGGGTTCACGCTCGCAGGGGGTTTTCGCCGGGGGGCGGCCCGCAGAAGCTTTCAGCCGGTGACTTCTGCTCTCTAAGGGCACTGACGGGGCTACTCGTCCTGGTCAATACGGTTTAATGAGTATACCACGATTCCTGGCCCCGCGCGCGGGGATTTTTGTCCCGCCGCTGCACCCGGGAAAAGCAAACATCCCAAAGGTCTAATGGCCCTTGGGATGTTTTTACCAAAACCAGATTGCTAAAACCTACTTGATAATCACCGGACCAGAGCCCTGATCTTCGATGATAATCAAAACCCGGTGGGTGGCGGTGGCGTAGCCATCGGTTTCCCAAATGCCTTCGTCATCTTCACCGTGCTGGGTGCGGGGCAGCCAGCCGGGCGTGGTCACGGGGCCAGAGCCGTCTTCGCGCACTTCAAAGCGCACGGCGGCGTCATTCGGCAGGTCAATGGTCAGCGGGCCAGAGCCGCAGTTGATCGTCATGGTGAGGTCGGCATCGGGGGCCACGTCCATCACCACCGGGCCAGACCCGGCATCCAGCTCCAGCGCATAGGTGTCGGGAGAGGCGGGCAGCATCAGGGTGAATGGGCCAGAGCCGGCATCCACGCCCAGGTAGGTCAGGTTCAGGTCCGCCAGGTTCAAGGTGGCCGGGCCAGAGCCCGCATCTACGTTCAGCGCCAGCGGAATCTGAGGGGTGAGGCCAATCTGCCAGTCTTCGTTCATGCCGAAGGAAAACAGCGTGCCGGGGGTGGCTGTGTAGGCCAGCCGCAGCACCCGCTGCGCCACACCGGTATCGGTGAAGCTGACCACGCCGTGATGATCGAGGGTGGCGTCGAAGAGCAAATCGTCATCCGTCAGGGCGTTGATTTCAGCGGGATACTCCGCCAGATCGAGGGCAATGGTGGCCGCGGCCGCGTCATTGAGCTCCGCGGTGAACTGCTCGGTCTTGGCGCTGGGGGTCTGCACCCAGCCCAGGCCTGGCCCGGCAATCAGCACAAAGCCGATAATGCCGATGACCAGCAGGCCCATCAGCGCGCCAATCCAGGTTGAGCGGCGTGTCAGCAGCATATCCAGCCCGGCCACAATCAACAGCACCGGCCAGAAGCGCAGCAGCCCGCCCAGTGAGACGGGTTCGATGATGCCCAGGTTGCCCAGCAGCCATAAGACACCTATGCCGATTAAGATTACCGGCCAAAATAATGAGCGATAGCGTCGTGATTCCATCGTGATACTCCCAAATCAAAGAATTTCATATCCATATACGTTGAAAGTGGCACGAGGTTTCACGCAGGTTCCGGGCGCACGGGTGATCGGGATTGATCCATGGCATCAATGAATGCAGCGGTGGCGCCGATGCCTATTCGGCTTTTTCAACAGGAAACTGAATTTCAGCGGTAAAGTCTCCCCGCTCTGGGGAGCCGTAATATAGTTCTCGGGGTGCGCCAACAATGCGATAATCGTTGTCTTCTATCCACTGCGCCAGCGCATGATAGGCTGGTGTCAGGCCATCCGCCTTCTGATAGAAATTGTCCGCGACAATGGTAGTGGCCGCGTGTGGAATGGCTTCCATTTGACGCACAACGATTGGGCTGGGCGGCAGGGCAATCTTGTTGCCCGCAACACCCGGGATGATGAAAGCACATTCGGTGTCAATATTCTCGCGGGTATAGCTTTTGTTATGATACACAGTCATGGGGGCGCCAAAGGGCAGACCATTGGCCACCATCCAATCGGCAATCATTTTGAAAAGCTCACCGCAACGTTGAGACATGACCTCAACTGCCGGCACCATTTCTCGAATGGCGGCAACCGTGAGTACATCCACGGATTTCAGAGTTACTTCGTAGGCAGGCATAATTTCCTCCAGATTGAGATGATCTAGGCGAGCCTGAATTAACTCCCGGCGCTGTTGGGTTGCCTCGATAACGCTTTCAGCTAAAGCCAACTGCACTTTCAAGATGCCACGCAGCTCATCTATGGAGAGGTTATCCTGAAGAATTAGCGCAATTTCTTTCAAAGATAACCCGATCTCTTTCAGCGCGATGATCCGGTTGAGCGGCTGCAGCTGCTTTGCGCTGTAGTAGCGGTAACCCGTGATCGGATCCACTTTCACGGGTTTGAGCAAACCAAGCGCGTCATAGTGCCGTAGTGTGTCGATTGTCACACAGGCAATTCGGGAAAACTCGCCTATTTGGAACATGCTCACAGTGTAATGCCTCGGGTAACCCTAGAGTCAAGGGGTGATTTTCAACGAATTTATTTTCCTAACACTCTTCCAGCCCTGCCGGATGAATAAAAACACATCTGCTGCGGCCCAAGACGCGTGAAGTCGTTGCCTGTTATAGGCAATTATCCAAATGCATAGCCAATGAAATTCAAGAAATCTGGCACAGTTCCCCAAAAGATGCCGGCTGTCAACATAACGACCACACTCAAGAGATAAAGCAAAGAGCCCACCCTGTAAATGATCCCCATACGTTGTTTTCTGTGCCGGATTGACCAGATTCCGCCGGGGATGACCAGTGCGCCCAGGATTAGCGAGATCACAAACCACAGTGCCCAGTCACCCATCAGCGGATTGCCGCAGAAATAATCATAGGTAATAGTGCGATACCAGGTTAGTGCGCTGGATAAAATTTGAATAACCAGCGCTAACCCAAAAGCTGCGCTGTATAACAGCCACAGGATATGGTTCCTTGTTACGGATCCACTCTGCACCCCGATTTGTGAGCTTGCGTTTTTACCCTCCATTCGCTGGCATCAACCTTTCTGTTTTTTTATTTTGCGGGGTATGGTTTTGATTTTTCTTCCTCCGCTGTACGGCATTTAGCTCTGTCCACGACAGATTAATTATACCCTCTCATGACGCTATGCGGTTCTGTAAGGGTGCTGCGCGACCCTTACAGGGCCGCGTGCGTCCTGCAAGGATGCTCCGCGATCCTTAACTTCCTGTGTTCACCAGCCATCCAGTCTTGTAAAGCCGTGGCTCAACATCATTGCACTCTTGACAGCCGTAGACACTGGCCTTAGAATCATATTCATGGAATTGAATGTTGTAACCCATACCCAGCCCCTTGAACGCCAGGCTCAGATCTTCAAGGCGCTGACGCACCCAGCCCGCCTGGCCATTCTGGAGATTTTACGCGACGGCGAGCATTGCGTCTGCCACATGGAAGCGCACCTGGGTTATCGCCAGGCGTACATCTCTCAGCAGTTGGCTGTGCTGCGCGAAGCCGGGCTGATCCAGGACCGCCGGGATGGCTGGAATATCTTTTACCGGGTGTCGCGCCCCGAAGTCTATCAACTGATAGATGTAGTGGCTGAAATGACCGGAGAAAGACCGGCGCCGGCAAAAACAATCACCGGGACGGATTGTCCCTGCCCGCAATGTGCGGCCAAAAGAAAGCATCCTTAAACCGTGACGGAGGTTTTGCAATGATTAATATCAAAGTTTTGGGCCCTGGCTGCGCCAACTGCAAGCGCGTGGAAGCCGCGGCTCGCAAAGTGGTTGCCGAGCTGCAGCTTGAAGCTGAAATTGAAAAAGTGACTGATATGGCCGAGATTATGAAATGGCCGATTCTGTCCACCCCGGGCCTGGTGATCAACGGGCAGGTGGTTGCCTCGGGGCGGATCCCGACTGAGGCTGAAATTGCTGCCTGGCTCAAGCAGGCTGCATAAGTATTTTGGGGCAGCGCTTGATTGAGCTGCCCATTATTTTGAATGATAGACATTCAATAAATCGCATATTTTGATTGGAAGGCTGTATGGATGGTGTGCTGACGTACATTGCATCACTGCTCTGGTCTGGTTGGACAAGCCTGCTCGACTATCTGGCGGCCCATGTGCTGCTCTGCCTGGTGCCCGCTTTCGTCATCGCCGGGTTCATGTCTGCCATGATCCCCAAAGAGACCATTACCCGGTTTTTAGGTCCCAGAGCATCCAAATGGATCAGCTACCCGGCCTCGGCTTTTGGCGGGTTCATTCTGGCGGTGTGTTCCTGCACCATCCTGCCGCTGTTTGCAGGCATCTGGAAGCGCGGCGCCGGACTGGGCCCGGCGATCACCTTCCTGTTTGTGGGTCCGGCAATCAACATTCTGGCCATCACCTACACCGGCGCAACCATCGGGATGGATATTGCCATCTCGCGCCTGGTCTTATCCATTGCCTTTGGCATTGTCATCGGTCTGATCATGGCCTGGATCTTCAGAAAAGAGGAAACCGCGCGCGAGGCCGAGATGACGGCCAACGGTGTATTTGATCAAACGGCCAGGGTGAAGCCAGCCGTGTGGGTGCTGTTCTTTTTGCTGGTGGCCGTATTGATTGTCGGCACCCTGCAGGTAGGTCTATTCACAAAGGTATATGCCAGCATCCATTTGCCCTTTGACCCGGCAAGCGGCTTCGTTGCCTTCTTATCAACGTTGAACTTAACCGTCCAGGGCGCTCTGCTGATTTTGATGCTGGTGGTCATTGGCATTACCGCCTGGCAAGGCTTTGAGAAGATATTTGACGGCTTCAATGTCTGGACGTATATCGCCTTTGCAATGATTGCGCTGACCATCTTGATTGCCGCGCCGAAAGAAGACATCGGCTCGCTGATGATTGGCATCAACGGGCGCTTCATCGGTGAGTTAGTTTTGCTGGCTGCCATTGGAATTGTAGCCGGACGGTCATTCACCCGGGATGAACTGGCGGGCTGGATTTTTGAGACCTGGAAGTTCGTCAAGCAAATCTTCCCGCTGCTGATTGTGGGCGTCTTCCTTGCCGGAATCGTCAAAGTCATCATTCCCGAAGCCTGGGTGCGCACCATTGCCGGGCAAAACACCCTCTGGGCCAATCTGGTTGGTGTGATCTTTGGAGTATTTATGTACTTTCCCACCCTGGTGGAAGTGCCGGTGGCCAAAATGTTCCTGGACCTGGGCATGGCCCGCGGCCCGCTGCTGGCTTACCTGCTGGCTGACCCCGAACTGTCGCTGCAATCCATTCTGGTGCTGAACGGGGTGATGGGCAAAAAGAAAACCGCCATTTATGTCGGGCTGGTGGCTCTATTCAGCACCCTCGCTGGATACCTGTTTGGCCTGGCGATTGCAGGGTTATAATCGGGTTGGCATAAGCCGCCTGTAAATCATCATTGACTGAAAGGATTTTGCGAATGGATTGTTGTTCTACATCTTGCTCTTCATCAAATACACCCACCCATAACCCGGAAATTGGAAAAACCGCTGAGCGCCTGGCCGCGCTGCTCAAGCAGACTGCTGAATATCAGGAGTTTGTGCGCCTGGCCAGCCTGGTCAACCAGGACCCCGATGTCCGGCGTATTTTATTGGAGATCCGCCAGCAACAAATGATGTATTCGGACCCGGCGGGGACCTCTGTTGAGGCCTTGCAGGCCGAGCTGGAGACCCTGCCCGCCGTGCAGGCCTACCGCACTGCCGAGGCTGCCGTTAAAACGCTGTTCCAGACGGTAGACCGGGCAATTGGCGCGGCTGCCGGGGTAGAATTTGCCCCCAATGCACTGCGCAGCGGCTGTGGTTGAGGGGGCTGAAATTGGGTCAGGTCTGACCCACTCACCCTCTAACCACCGAATGAATCAGGAGTACATCATCATGGAATTAATGGCTGAGATTACACAAACCGCTCAAGAGCTGGGCGCCCTGCTGGGCGCTGAAGCCAGCGTCAATACCTATTTGACTCTGGTCGAGACCGTACGACAGAACGCTGAGACGGCCGCGCTGGAGGCTCGCTTCGATCAGTTATATCAAAAACTGGCTGAACAGGAACAGCTCGGTCAGCCCCTGGACCGGGGAGAACTGGACGAATATTACGCCTTGAAACGTCAGGTGCAGACGCACCCGTTGATTATTGAACGCAATGATCAGCACACGGCCATCCAGGCCCTGTTTGCCGAAACCGCACAGCGGATGACAACGATTTTGGGGTTTGATTACACCGCTTTTGCACGTTGAACCAATCAAACGGGGCGGGAGAAGTTTTTCTCCCGCCCCGCAGAGTTGCTAACAAAGGTCTGGTCCGGGTTTGCCAGCTTCAACCTGCGACCCAAAGTACTTGCGCTGCAGCCAGAAAGCCACATTCACCAACCCAATCATCACCGGCACCTCTACCAGCGGGCCAATCACCGCGGTAAAGGCCTCGCTGGAATTGATGCCGAACACCGCCACCGCCACGGCAATTGCCAGCTCAAAGTTGTTGCTGGCGGCTGTGAATGAGAGCGTGGTGGTCTTTTTGTAATCAGCGCCGACCAGCTTGCCCAGTGCAAAGCTGACCAGAAACATCACCACAAAGTAGATCAACAGCGGGATGGCAATCCGCACCACATCCAGCGGGATGGTCACAATCAGTTTGCCCTTCAAGCTGAACATGACAATGATGGTGAACAGCAGTGCGATCAGCGTCAGAGGGCTGATTTTGGGAATGAATTTGGTGTAGTACCAGGTTTTGCCCTTCCAGCGGGTCAGCACCAGGTTGGTGATGAATCCGGCGATGAAGGGGATACCCAGGTACACGAAGACGCTTTTGGCAATTTCGCCAATGGTAATTTTGACAAGGCTGCCTTCCAGCCCAAACCAGGTGGGCAGAATGGTGATGAATACATAGGCATAGACACTGTAAAACAGCACCTGGAAGATGCTGTTGAAGGCCACCAGCCCGGCGGCGTATTCGGTATCGCCTTTGGCCAGCTCGTTCCATACAATCACCATGGCAATGCAGCGCGCCAGGCCAATCATAATCAGGCCGACCATGTAGCCGGGAGTGTTCCGCAGGAAGATGATGGCCAGTGCAAACATCAGAATTGGGCCAATGACCCAGTTTTGCAGCAGCGAAAGCCCCAGCACCTTCCAGTTGCGAAAGACGCGTCCAAGCTCATCATAATGCACCTTGGCCAGGGGCGGGTACATCATCAAGATCAGGCCGATGGCAATTGGGATATTGGTGGTACCCACCGAAACCGCCGCATTGAAGGCTTCGATGGCCTGGGGGAACAGGTACCCCACGCCAACGCCGATGGCCATGGCCAGGAAGATCCACAGCGTCAGGTAGCGATCTAAAAAGGACAGGCGTTTGGTCACACTGGGATTGTTCATGGGTTCTCTCCTTGCAGTCTCAGGTTTGGATTAGTGCTTCTGACAGGACAGCGCCGGGTCCAGCCCGGGGTTACAGCGCGGGCAGGGGCAGTCGGCTGCCGGGCAGGAATCCAGCCGGGATAGTTCATCCGCGGGCAGGCCCGACAGGGCCGCAAATTGACCGATGGCGCGGTACATCTCGGAGTCGGTCAAGCGATAGAAGATGTTGCGCCCATAGCGGGTGGTGGTCACCAACCCGGCTTTTCGCAAAATCATCAAATGTTGAGAGATGACCGCCTGGCGGATGCCCAGCAGGGCCTCCATGTGGCAGACGCAGGCCTCACCGTCGGCAATAATCAGCAGAATCTGAAGCCGCACCGGCTGACCCAGCAGGCGAAAAAGATCAGATAGGTTTGAGAGATCGGGGGATGTATTCGAATCCACGAATGTATTATAGCAGATAATTGCGGGAGGGGCCGGATTGTGACTTGGGAAAGAGTACTATTGTTTAGGTGCTTTTATCGGTGTGTTCCAGGTTCGACAACACTAAAAATCCCCCAATAGATATGCTATTAAAAGAAAGAGCTCCCCGACCAGGACTCGAACCTGGAACCTAGCGGTTAACAGTTAAGGCGCTGGTAAACCGTTGTTTTGCCGGTTAAAACAAGGCAGGGAGAGCAAAAATGCTCTCCCTGACAGGATTGTTTTGCTTTGCTATGAGTGCAAATTGTGGTGGTGTAAGTGGCCTTTTTCTAACTTTTCTCCCGGATCAGACTTCAGGGGGCAGGTCAATACCAAATGATATATACAATTTCCCAAATTCGCCAACCACCTTTGGGACAAACACTATATCAATAATATATTGACTTTACTACGCCAATGGCGTATAATGACAACAAGGGATAACGTCGTGATCATCATTGAAACCTCCATATTCACTCGTCAGGTACTGACATTACTCTCTGAAGAAGAGTACCGCAAATTACAACTCGCCTTAATTCTTCGGCCAAATTTGGGAGTAGTTATTCCTGGCAGCGGTGGATTAAGGAAAGCCCGGTGGGCATTAAAAGATCGAGGTAAACGCGGAGGAGTGCGGACGATATATTATTGGGCTGTTGCGCAAGATCAAATATTGATGCTTATGATCTATGCTAAAAATGAGCAAGATGACTTAACACCTGATCAATTAAAGATATTACGCAGGATTATTGAGGAGGAATACCGATGAAAGACGAACTTTTTGCCGAACTAGTTGCCAGCGTAAAAGAAGGTGGCGCGATTCTCAAGGGCGAGAAAGCTGCTTCTCGTTCTTTTCATCTGGGTGCCGTGGATATTAAACGTATTCGTGAAGGATACAATCTGACGCAAGAACAGTTTGCCGCGATGCTGGGAATCAGTGTGCGCACTCTGCATAATTGGGAACAAGGCAGGCGTATTCCTGAAGGACCTGCTATGGTTTTATTGCGCATTGCAGAGAAACACCCGGAGTCATTGCTTGATGTGATTCGTTCAGCAGCTTGAAACCGGTTTATTGCAGTATTATTTTTGCTGCTTCTATTAGTGGGTAGATGTGTTGAAAACGGACCAAACTTTACTCGCCGCCTGAAATTGTAACGTTCTTTCCAAAAAGAAAGTTGTTCCGCCTGGGTCGAAAAATCAGCCCATCGGCATGACATGATTAGAAAATTCACGGATTTGGTGCGTTTCCAACGTGCCCTACTTCTCTTAATCAATGGGTTCGAGATTCAAATCCCTTGTGGATCACTATACAGGTGGTGGGTAACAACGCCGTGACCCCCGCATAGAGGTAAAGAGCCCGCTGATGAAGCAGGCTCTTTTTTTTATGCGCAAACATTTAACATGGTTCATTGAAAACTGTGTATACCGCAATAGCCTGTTCGGGCAGGAAAATGATTTGACCCATCATTTCAGCCGCTTTTCCGCGAATCACTCTATAGCGCTAATTGTTGTTTTTCTTACGCAGATTGGGCGCCAATCAGTGGAAAATATAGCCCGGTTGCGAACCAGATACAGGCCAAGACGATGGAATGGTAGCAATGAACCATTGTCCGTAAAATCCATTTGTAAATGTGTGGATAACCTTATGGTCTTTCGTGGTCGTTAATAAATTAAAAAAACGAGCTTTGTTACTTTCGGGTTTTTTTACCGATATACTATATGATGATGACCGAATCGTACGATATCTCCGACCTGATAGAACGCGCCCGGCATGATCCAGATGCTTTTGCCGCTCTTTACCGGCGTTATTTAACCCCGGTCTATCGCTATTTGCTCATCCGCCTGGGCAATCCACAAGATGCTGAGGATATCACATCTAAAGTGTTCACCGAAGCGCTGGAAGGCATTGTCCATCAGCGCTATCGTGAAAACGGAAAATTTTCAGCCTGGCTTTTTACCATTGCAAGGCGCAGGCTGATTGATTTATATCGTCAGCGCCCCGCTGTCTCACTTGAAGACGCTGCTCTTTTTGACCCTGATCCATTCGATCAGATTCAATTTTCTGATAACAAAACTCGTCTTAAAGAATTACTTTCACAGTTAGATGAAGATAAACAAGAACTGATGCGCCTGCGCTTTGCCGGTGGGTTAAGTTTCGCGGAAATTGCTGCTCTGGAGGGCAAGAGCGAAGCTGCAGTCAAGATGTCGATCCACCGCACTATCCACTGGCTGCGTGAGAATTGGGAGGCAAAAAATGTCTGACATGGACTTGACACTTCCACAGGAACTGGACACTGCGATTACCGAGTATTATGCCACTCTCGAACCATCGTCCTCTTTTGCAGCCCGCCTTGAACAAGAATTGCGCCAGCGCCAGGGCGTATTGCTTCAACACAAAGCCAACTCCCGATTCCATTTTTCGTGGAGTGGTAGGAGAGAAATCATGCAAACTTTACGAGCTCGCCCCATCCTTGCAGTAATCGTGGTGCTCCTTGCCTTATCCTTGCTAACTGGAGTGGCGTATGCGCTTGGCAGGTTGACCGGATTTATCCCCGGCTTTGGTTTTACCTCAGATATCCAATCGGTTTACCTTCTGTCAGAACCGGTTGAAGCTATCAGCGGGGATGTAACGCTGAGTGTAGATCAGGCGGTAAGTGATGAGAGTAAGTTATGGGTAAACCTGACAGTAACGGGGTTACCTGAAGAACAGGATTTTTCTCAGGCTTTTGTTTACCTGTCAAACGGTGAAAAAATACCCTTCCAAATGAGCAGCAGCATGATTTCTGATCCTGATGGTGCAAACTTGACGTACATCTTTCCATCGTTGCCTTCCGCTACAAGTGATTTGATTTTATACATTGAAAACCTGGGTGGTCAGAATTTTAGTGTGCCCATGCAATTGCGCCTGGCAAAACCAGGTGAAATTCTTCCTTCTGAGCCGGAACAATCAGAGCAATTGAGAAGCGAAACCCAGGATGGGGTTACCATGGTTCTGGATCATATTGCCCCGGCCAGCGATAAGACCGTATTTCAAATTTCTCTACATTTTGATCAACCAGGCATGTCCCTCAACAATGATTGGAATGTCTTCCTGACAGATCATAATGGCGCAATATATCCGGCCATCGACATCACTCCCGATACGATGGATGGAAATGCCAAGATATTCCAAACCTCACCCTTCTCCGGTAATGAGCAACTAACGGTTTCATTGAATGTTTTTCCCAACGCGAAGGAATTGCCTGTGTCAATTGACTTCTCGATGGATGATGCCAATGGATTTCTGTTCGACCCCGGGTCAGATCCTGCGGTTGGACAAATCTGGACACTGGACGATGTGATCCAAATTGGTGGTTTCACGCTGCGGGCTACCAGGGCGAGTCTCGTATCAACCACGGAGCTGCTGTTTGAATTTGAGACAGCCGAAAACCTGACGGGTGTCATGTTGTACACTCCAGATCCCTTGGTGCGCGGCGCTGGTGGTGGTATCCCACTGGCAAACGGGGGAGTTTCCTCTGGAATGAGATTTGAGAAAATCCCATCACAGCCGTTTGAAGTGCGGGTGACGCGTGTCTACTATTCGGCTCACGGTTCTTGGGAGATCAAATGGCAGCCCTCAGCTGCGCCCCAGGGGGCAGCAGTGCAGCCTACTGTAACATCGGCCCCAACCCAACCACCCTATGCCACCCCAACCCTGGCTTCAACCAATCCGGTTTTGCTCGAAGTCCAGAGGCTGGCCCAGCAGTTCGATGCACCTTTCCAGGAAGGCCCGGCATGGATTCATGTGGTGACGGAGAGAACATCGAATCCTCGTTCTGGTCAAACGTATCCCCTGCCTTATTTAATCAGCGAACAATGGATCGAGACGGATGCCAACGGCTACGTTATCCGCAGCGTTTGGATGGATAAGGATGCAAATGGAAATACAATCCAGTTAACAGCAACGATCGGCGATTATTCGGTCAACTTCACGACCGGTGATGCGGGTTTCAATAATGGTCAGCCTTACCGTTTTTCTGCTGACATACTTACACGTGACCTGGAGCGTGCAGAACAATATGGTGGCTCCGTTACACGCGAGGAAATAACCTGTGACGATGGCCAAGCCTGCATTGTCATCACATCGGTAGAATCCTTTTCACAGCCCATCCTGCTTGCAGGCGAAGCGCAAGCATTTGTCGGATCTGGCAATAAGGTATGGATAGACCTGGCTACAGGCCAACAAATCCAATTCCAGGCATTCTGGCGGTTGGAGGATGGAACGAACAGAGTGGAATCCACCGATCGCTATTTGGTAGTAGAAAAAGTTTCATTACCGCCACAGGAAATCCTGGATATCCTGGCCAAAGTGATCGCGCCATGAATCAAGAAAAGTGGTGCGTTCGATTTTGAACGCACCACCTTCGTCTGGCGTGCTTTGAGTAGTGTTTGTGGTTGTTGTGGGCGGCATGATATTCCCCTGACCAGTTCATTATATATCAGGCGTGCTCAATGTCTTGAACCGTGAGGTTAACAGCCGAGAAGTTGTAAATTGGTCGTTTTGGCCTGGGGACGAAAATATTGTGTATAATGCTTTTTACAGAGGGGAATGTGCTGTTTGGGGGCATTTTGCCATGAAAATATGCCGAAAACACGGCATTTATCCCATTTTTGGCCTTAAACCCCACTCTTTTAAATAAAAAGAGCTCCCCGACCAGGCCTCGAATATCACCCCCGAAGGGGGCATGGAACCTAGCGTTCTAAACATCGGATTTCCCACTGACAGCGCCTCCTGAGTATACCAAACATTTAAAATCGCAGGGAGAAACATAACACCTGCTCATTTGCATAGATAGATTTTGTTGTATAATATTTTGTGTAACCGAAACATCAGTTTCTGAAGGTTGTGTTACACAAAATATCATGTCGCTCAGCAAACAAGAAACCGAATTTCTATCAACGTTTTCCGCATCTGGAAAGCAGGTATTCACCTATTCGCAAGCTGTAGATTACTGGCGTTCAAAAGCGGCAGCAACCAATGCCCTGGGGCGCCTTGTCCGGAAGGGCTGGCTCCAGCACCTGGAACGCGGATTATACATGATTATCCCACTGGAGGCAGGTCCTGAACGGCTCTGGTCTGAAAATGCGCTTGTTCTGGCATCTCGGCTGGTCTCACCTGGAGCAGTGGCTTACTGGTCTGCGCTTCGGTTTTGGAATCTGACTGAGCAAATCCCGCAGGTTCAATTTATCCAGACAACGAAACGAAAAAGAGCCATCGTCATTCAGGGCGTTGAATTCCGGTTCATTCATGTGGCAGAACGGTATTTTTTTGGTACCATCACCCGACAGATCGCAGATCTGCCGATCACCGTGACAGATCGTGAGAAAACCATTATTGACGCAGCCAGCCGCCCGGAGTTAAGCGGGGGTATTCTTCAACTGGCGCAAGCGATGAAATCTGCTGTGAATATTATTGACTGGGATAAATTGGAACATTATTTGATCCAATGGGGCGGTGGCGTTGTGGCTAAACGGCTTGGGTATCTGGTAGAAACCCTGTCTTTGCCCATTCCAGCCCAGGATGTGAAAACCGCCCGCTGGCAAGCCATGATCTCAAAAGGGATCAGTCAATTAGAGCCTGGTTCTGGACGAACAGGCCCAGTTGTTACCCGCTGGCAGCTTCAGATCAATGTGGCTTTAGAACCTCAACAACACTAACGGGAGTAATGGATGATAAGCGAAGCTGAAATTCGCCGTAGCGCGGCTGCGGCAAATGTTGATCCGATGGTCATCGACCTGGATTACAGCCTGGGATGGTTTTTGCTTGGTATGCTAAAAACTGGAAGCCGGTTTGGTAATCTGGTATTCAAAGGTGGCACCTGCTTGCGAAAATGCTATTTTCCCGATTATCGCTTTTCTGAGGATCTTGATTTCACTGCCACAAAATATCTTTCGCCTGCCGAGATGGAGCAGTGGATTACCACAAGTGTTGATTGGATCAGCAGCCAGGGTGGTCCTGATTTTAACATCCAGCCGGTTCATTTTGAGGTAGTGGATGATGAGTATGGGAGTGAATCATATCAGGCGCGGATTTATTATCGTGGACCATTGCGCTGGGGCGGCTCGCCAAGAACAGTTAAGTTGGATATTACACGAGCTGAGACCATTTTTCTGCCGATCAAAGAAAAGTCTATCATTCACCCCTATTCAGACCAGGTGAATTTTATTGGCAGCACAATCCCGTGTTATTGTCTGGAAGAAGTTATTGCTGAAAAAATCCGGGCAGTAGGCGGGCAGCGAAGGTTCGCGGTTTCGAGAGACCTGTATGATATTTACAACCTGGTTGCATATGGCATTAATTTGGAAGCGGTTAAACAGATTTTGCCTGAGAAATTCCGGGTGAGGGGATTAAACCTGCAAGGCGTTGACGTGAAAACAATGGTGCAGCGGCGCTCTGAATTCGAAAATGATTGGGAACGCCGATTGAACTACCTGGTCATCAACAAGGGTCTGCAATTTGAGACCGCCTGGTTGTGCGTTTTAGATGTTCTTGGCAAGGTGCTGCAAAATGCATAAACAAGTGCCTTCTGGGATGAGCTTTTCATAGAACTCTTGCTGAGAGTATCCGCTTCCCAAGCCGTCAGGTGCCTATAAGTAGGAACTTGAGATGTCGAGTTTGCTCAAGTTTCACACCCAGAAAATCTTTCAATGGATGTGGTACTGAAAGAAATATCTCCCCGATCAGGCCTCGAATATCACCCCCGAAGGGGGCATGGAACCTGGCGTTCTAAACATCGGATTTCCCACTGACAGCGCCTCCTGAGTATACCAAACACTTTGTCTCCTGGGGCAAAACATAATATCCATTGAGCTGCATCGGCGTACTTTTAATAGGTGCACGGAAGGACCAGAAATCCGCCCAAATATCTGCCACAGATCTTTAGTTCTGTACTATCTCCTGAAGGTTGTTAGAAAATTACTTACATAACCTCTGCAAACTCCCGCAGCCGCTTGACACAATAGATCAAAGCTGACTTGTCGCCAATAAACTCCGGCTTTTGACAAGTGACCCGCCAAAATATGATTAATTGCCCGGTAGCGCGCTTGACACGGGTAGTACAATAAATAAACAGCATCGTACAAGTTAGCTAACTTGTATAATTTGGCGCCAGCATTATTGATTTGAGACACTTGAAAGAATGGCGTTTTCAGCGTAAAACCAGAACCATCGTTCTCAAATTTAACAAAGCTACCAAAGGAGCAAACATGAAGTCAGTTGTACTACCCTTTATTCCTGGAGATTCTCCAGGCGAGCCATTTGACAGTCTACTCCAAGAATTTTTGCTAACCCTTTATCAGGGGCAATACTCTAAGAGTACGATTATCTCATATGGATGGCATTTGAGGCGCTGTTTCCGTTGGCTTATTTCTGCAGGCGTGGTGGATCTCAATCAGATTAATGCGATCACAATGCTGACATGGGGCATCGCCCTTCGTGAAAAGTATCAGCCTCAGACCCAGAAAGTTGCCATCACCGCCGCTGTAAGGTTTTTTGCGTGGCTTTTAGAAGAGAAAAAACTGGTCAATGAAAATCCGGCATTAAAACTCCAGGTTCCCAAAATTTCAATCGAAAAACAGAGAACTTTAAGCTTGATGGAAATTCAGGCGCTTATGGATAAATGCCCAAACACAGTCAAGGGAATTCGGGATCGAGCGATTATATGCGTGCTGCTAGATACTGGCATTAGAGCAGCAGAGCTTTGTAATATTGAAACCAGCAACCTCAACCTGGTTGATTGCAGGTTGAACGTGTTGTGCAAGGGCGGCGCTCACATGGATAAATTTTTTGGACCGATCTGCAAACACTATCTCGAAATCTGGATGCAGTACCGTGAGAAGATGGAACCTGTTCCAGCCAGTACTGTGTTTGTATCCGTAGGCGGGTTCTACCCGGGAACTTCTCTGACCCCGCGCGGGCTGCGGATCATCCTGAGAAATCTTGGAATCGCGGCAGGAATTGAAGACGTGCACCCGCATGCGTTCAGACGCTCGTTTGCGTCACTAAGAATTGCGATGGGCCAGTCCACGCGCAGTGTACAAATATTGGGCGGCTGGTCCGACTTGAAATCGTTTGAACGTTATACCCTGGCATTAACCAACGATGATGACTTTATGCGCCAGGGCGCAGCCAAATACTCACCATTGCTTAGGGTGGAAAACTTATCAGGCAACGATAAATAATAAAATTTACCGGCAAAATCCAATCTTTGCCGCGTTCTTTTGTGAACAGGGTTACATGCTTGCCCTGGATATTACTGGTTTGTCTGTTGGCAAACCAGTTATTGTTAATTTGCCAGGGAACAAGTCGGGGCGTCTAAACAACGGATTTCTTATCCAGTCGTTTTGGGGTGGACTGGAAAATTCTCTTCTAAAGGCAGCTCTATCGTTTGTCATATTATTATATGATTATTTATTGAAAATATGACAAAGTTGTGTTACAATAAGTATCCACCGGAGGAGAAGCAAGATGAATACAATTGGACAGAAAATTAAGGCTCTGCGCGAGAAGGCTGGTCTTAGTCAGATGCATATCGCCCAGTTTTTGGGAATTGATCAAAGCACCATCTCAAAGTGCGAAAAAGGTGAACGCCAGTTTCAGGTGGATCATTTAGAGCGGCTGGGTAGCTTGTTTGGCGTACCTTTGAGCTGCTTGATGAATGATGAGGCGTCGGTGGCGCAGTTACAGATTGCCTTCCGGGCTGGCAGCATACAAGTTGAAGATCTCAATGCCATTGCTGATATTCAGAAGATTGCATTAAACCTTGAACAAATGCGCGTTTTGCTGCGGGAGTACGTACATGAAGCCTAAGACTGAGTTAAGTTACCAGGCTAACGAGCTTCGAAAACGATTCGGAGAGGATTTGTCCTCTCCGATTGATGTTTTTGCCATCCTGCAATCACAAGAAAGTCTGACCCTGGTCTTTTATCCTTTATCAGATCATATCTCCGGCATGTGTGCGCGTACAACCAGCGGCGAGCAACTGGTGGCTATCAATTCGACCCGAACGTTGGGCCGCCAGCGATTCACCGCCGCTCATGAGCTATATCATCTATTTGTCCAGCGCGAAATCACCACCGTGATTTGTGGTAACGATATTGGCGCCGGTAGAGACGAAGAGGAAAAGAACGCGGATTGCTTCGCATCTTACTTTCTTGCGCCAAATGATGCTCTGCGCAGTTTCATCGATAAAAACCTGATGAGGGGTACACGCAGGCCTTTGACGGTTGAGGATATCGTGCGCGTTGAGCAGCATTTCCGTATGAGCCGTCAGGCGACGCTCTACCGGTTGGTTGGGGATGGCTGGATATCCTCGGATTTCGCAAATGCGCTCAAATCCGACATTATTTCTTCGGCGCGTAGGTTGGGTTTTGGTGATGAGTTATATACCCCTACCCCGGAGACCCGGCAGTACTTTACAACGGGTAGTTACATTGATCTGGTTGAACGATTACACAATGCTGATGTGATTTCTAACGGTAAATACGAAGAGCTATTACTGGATGCCTTCAGGTCTGACATTGTTTACAACCTTGCGTCCGATGGTCAGGAAACATATGACTGAACCATTATTCCTGGATACGGACTGCCTTTCAACGTTTCTGATTGTTCAGCGCGAGAACCTTATCCTCCAGTTATATGCTGGTCGTATTGGTATCCCCCAGCAAGTATATGTTGAGCTGAAAAAAGTACCGTTCATGAAAACCAGGGTGGATGCTCTGTTAAAAGCCGGGAGTATCGTGCTCTATCAGATCTCCGCTGGCTCCGATTCTGGCAACTTATACCTGAAGCTGATTGACCACCCCGATCAAGGTTATAAAATAATTGGCAGCGGGGAGGCGGCTGCGATTGTTCTTTCCAAAGAACACAATGGTATCCTGGGTAGTAATAACATGCGAGATATTCTGCCTTACATCCGCTTGTTCAACTTGCCGCACCGCACCAGCGCCGATATTTTAGTAGAGGCGCTGGAACACCATCTGATCAACGAAGGCCAGGGCAATGCTATCTGGCGCGATATGCTGCAGAAAAACCGCAAACTGCCTGCCGACACGTTTACGCAATTTCTGGCGAGCCGAAAATAACGGGGAAG
>Ga0209200_1001788_pt1 | contig 21082 bp, 17 predicted proteins | sample AD_UKC033_MetaG_FD_184406 | JGI IMG/M metagenome (GOLD analysis project Ga0209200, IMG submission 184406) | Active sludge microbial communities of municipal wastewater-treating anaerobic digesters from USA - AD_UKC033_MetaG (SPAdes) (version 2) | ecosystem: Engineered > Bioreactor > Anaerobic >... | reverse complement strand
AGTATGCGCGTCTTTGGGGCCATTCTGACCTGGATGCAGGAAAAGACAGCCCCGTGCTTTGTGGTGGCAACTGCCAATGACATTGCCAGCCTGCCGCCAGAACTGCTGCGCAAGGGGCGGTTTGACGAGATTTTCTTCCTCGATCTGCCAACGCAGGCTGAACGCAGAGAGATTTTCAGTGTGCACCTGCGCAAGCGCGGGCGCATTCCGGCAGATTTTGACCTGGAGAAACTGGCAGAGCACACAGCCGGGTATGTGGGCTCGGAAATTGAGCAGGCCATTATTGACGCCATGTATATTGGCTTCAATGACCAGCGGCGAGAATTTACCACTGCGGATATTCTGGCGGCGGTAAAACGGCAAGTGCCGCTTTCAATTTCACAGCGCGAGACAATCGGCGGATTGCGCAACTGGCTGCGAGAAGGTCGGGCGCAGTCGGCATCCTTCCAGGAAATTGAAGATGCGGCCACGCAATTTGTGCCCATTGAACTGGATATTCGACCAGGACATCTGGGCTAGTTCGGCGATGCCATGCCGAAACCCAGCCTGCGCACCCGCCTGCTGAGCTACCAGATTGACAGCACCCTCCCGCTGGTGGGTGCTGCAATACGACGCAGCGCAGCACAAGGATTGATTCGGGCGGCGCGGGGCGGGGATGGTGAAGCGACCCGGATTCTGGCAGAAAGCCTGGCGCAATTCCCCGATGGGGAAATTGGTCAAAGCATTCGGGATGGGTTGGCGCGGCTGACACACCCAAGCTCGCGGGATGCACTCTGGGCGGTCTGGCAGAAAACGCGGCATCCGGAGTTCGAACGACTGGCGATTCAGATTGGTGAACCGGCATCAGAAAACAGCGATTTTGAGACGCGATTGCTGAGTGCGCTAAAACTTGGGCAGGTTCAATTTGCATCTCGGATTGGGCCCAGCCGCCTGCCTTTACTGCTGGCTGCCTGCCGGGATGGCGACCCGGCGATTGCCGCTGCAGCGCGTGAGGCTGCCGGGAAATTGAGCAACGCCCGGACGATCAAGGCGCTGTGCTTTGCCTGGGTCAGTGAACGCAGTGCGCTGCTGACTGATCTAATGGCTGCTGGTAAGTACACCGCCAGCGAGCCCCCGGCAGTGAAGATGCTGACCCGACTGCTGCAAAACCCGGCGGATTTACAAATTGATACCGAAAGCGTGGTTTCGCTGGTGGCAGCATTATCGGATCCGATGCCGGAAATTGCAGCGCGAGCCGGTTATGCGATCCGGCATTTGCAGGACCAGCCAGTGATTGATAAGCTATGCGCATTATGGGAAAAAGACCGCAGTCCTGACCTGGGTGATATTCTACTTCAATCGCAGTACACGGCATCAGCTCCGCCTGAACTACGGTTATTGACGATTCTCAAAACCGGGCAGGTCGAACTGGCGCGAGCCAGCCTTGCTAAATGGCTGCCTTTGCTGCTGGAAGCAGCTCACAATAACGATGCGGTCATCCGAGAGACAGCTCGGGCAGCACTTCAAAACCTCAAGAGGAAAGACAGCCGCGAAGCGCTTTGCGAACTGGCGATAACTGATGAGCCACCACTGGCAAGAGAGCTGGCGGTTATGGCGGGATACCGCCCGGAGAATCCGGAATCCTGTGCGCGATTTCTCTTTCTGACCGGGCAATGGGAGGCTTACGAAAACCTGGATTTTGACCAGCGGCTGATGCGGGCCATTTATGAAATCAGCAGCACGGAGGTGCGGCAGAAAATCGCCCGGCAGATACAGACATCTGGGCGGACGAGTTATCTTTCGATTCTAGCGGGGGTCAATTACCGCTCCCCTACGGCCACCATCACTGAAGAGGAAGCGCAAATTCTCATCCATACGCTGGCCGAAAATCAAGAATGGGAGCGGCTGTGGGGATTGACGCAGGCACTGGCGCTGCCCCAGGCTGTTCAAATTGTGCGGCTGCTGGCCCAGAATCAATGGATCCCTGCCAGTGAAGCGGATGCAATAACTTATCGTAAATTAGTTTTGCTGCTTCAAAGCCCAATCGCCCTCTCAAAAGAGGAACTGGGGGCAACCCTAGGGGCGGTTTTTTCAGAGGAATTGGAGGCAATCCTGCCGGCGGCGCTGCCGCTGGCCAAGCTGAAGGTAACTGGACGGGTGAATGCGGTGGCGTTTGCCCCGGATCAGCCGCACCTGGCAATTGGCGTGAGCGCCCGCAAGGTGGTGCGCTGGGATTATCAGCATGGGCAGATCGTAAAGCTGATCAATGGGTTTGGGCATTCGGTGGGGCAGGTTGCGTTTACGGACGATGGCACACTGGTTTGTGGCGAGCGGACCAACATTTCTAGCATTTGCGCGATTTATGCCCAACGCGGGGACGCCTTGGTGAGGTTGGGTGAACACAATGGTTCGGTCACCGGGTTGGATGGGATTGGAGCGCAGCAGGCGCTTTCTGCGGGTCGGGATGGACGGCTCATCCTTTGGAACGTTGAAAAAGGCCAGAAAGTTGCCGAAACCAGTTTAAGTAACAACCACTGGGCCCGGAGCATGGCCGTTTCTCCCAGCCGGAATCAAGCTATTATGCTCTATGAGGGGCTTCAATCTGCTGCGCTGCCCAGCCTGGAGCTTTCGCCAGCTTACGCTCCGCTGCCCATTCGAATACCGGGGGCCAATACTCGGAAGTGGGAAAGCAGTATGCTACGCCAGGCCGTGTTCACGCCAGACGAAGCGCATCTGATTGTGGGTTACAACAATGGGCGGGTGGTGCAGTGCCAGGGGCTGCCGCGGCGCGGGCAGAAGTACCAATATCGGGATTTGAGCCAGATCAACTCACCTGTCAGCGGCTTGCAGTTCATTCCAGAGCATGATGTGCTAGTGATGGCCTGGGACTGCGGTGAGATGGAATTTTGGCGTAAGCTAAACCCAAATACACGTCGCCGATCTTATTCACCGATTGGGCGGATTACATCGTTACATATTTCCCCCGACGGGGCATTTATGGCAACAGGCAGCGACGAGGCCAGCCTGATGCTCTGGGATCTGCGGACTTACGATATTCCGGAAATCATTCGGAAACCGCTAGCGGGGGTACGGCCGGGCAACCTGCCGGGGATCATGGCACTGGCGCTGTCTGAAAACCTGCCGCCAAGCGTGCAAAACGCATTGAGGTTCCTGCAAATTTTGCTAGAACAGCGCTTCAGGTATGATATTCAACTCTCGGAGATCGCGCAAATTCAGCCGGGGGATTATGATATTATCATCGAAGAGGATGAAGAAGCATGAACTGGTTAAAATCGCTCCTGCACCGCAAACAAACCCAACCCGCGGAACAGCACGACTTGCAAAACGAACTTCAAACCCTGAGGCTGGAACTGGCAGAGCAGAGCCGGGAACTGGACGCGCTTAAGGCAAGCCGGGTGCGCGAAACTACTGCTCAACAAGAGCGGGTTGAAACCGAAGCAGGGGCGCGGCTGGAACAGATTGTTCAGGAAATGGCGAGCGCCATAGCGCAACTCAGTGTACAGAATTATCTCCTGATGGAGCAGGAGAAACCGGTTGCGGGAGTGGACGTGATGGCGGTTGCTCAGCGGATTGTCCGAACTCTGGAGCAACACGGTATGGAGATTGCGCCCCGGCCGGGTGAAGCGATGTCGTTTGACGCCAATCGACACCTGCCTTTGAGCGCAGGACAAGACATTCAACCAGGGGAGATGGTGGTTATCCGTTTCCCGGGGATTTGGTTTCGCGGTAAAATGCTTGCCAAAGCCCAATTGGAGCAAAAATCAGCATGAGTGGTCGCCTGGCGGTAGATTTTGGAACATCAAACACACTGGTTGCCGTGTGGGATGCAGCGCGCAAAGAGGGCGTGCCGCTGCAGATTCCTGATTACGGATTGGTCTCAGTGCAGGGTGGGGAAAGCATTGCGATTATTCCATCTTTGATTCATTATGCCGAAGACAAGCGCCGCTGGATTGGCAATCAGGTTCTTCAGCAGGGACTCTACGAATCACGGCTGACTTTTCGATGGATGAAGCGCTATATTGCCCAGCGCAGCCCGCTGAAAGTGCAGCTGGATGGGCGTGAAATTTCACCATTTGAAGCCGGGCGAGATTTTCTTTCCAGTGTGCTGGTGTTTGCGGCGCGAGAAATTGACCTGAAAGACGAGGAAGTGGTTTTCAGCGCGCCAGTGGAAGCCTACGAACATTATGAAAACTGGCTGGCAAGTGTGGCAGAGGCCGCCGGAATGCCGCGGTTTCGGTTAATTGACGAACCCTCTGCGGCGGCGCTGGGGTATGGCGCGCATATTCAGCCAGGGCATGTGTATTTGATTTTTGATTTTGGTGGGGGAACCATGCATGCGGCAGTGGTGCTGGTGGAATCTGACGAGGATGCAGCCAGTGGTCGACGCTGCCGGGTACTGGGTAAAGCCGGGCGAGACCTGGGAGGCAGTACGATCGATCAATGGTTGTTTGAGGAGACACTGCGCCAAAATCGGCGGCAGGACAGCGAAGAGGCGGTACGCCGGATCAGCAACGCCTTGCTGGTGGAATGCGAACGGATTAAAGAAAGCCTCTCATTTGCAGAGCAGGCAGATCTCTCTGTATTAAATCCGGATACGGGGGCAGCCTTAACAGCTACATTCACCCGCGGGCAGTTTGAAGAAATTCTGGATAGGCGCGGCTGTCTGGCAGAAATTAACCGAACGGTGCGGTCGGCGCTCAATGCGGCGCGCGAGCGCGGTTATGATGAGGACAGCATTCAATCTGTACTGATGGTCGGCGGCAGCAGTCAGATCCCGGCTGTGCAGCGGGCGCTGCGGCAAATTTTTGGCCCGGAACGGGTTCACTCCAACCGCCCGCTGGATGCAATTGCACGCGGTGCGGCAGCTTTTGCCGCCGGGGTAGATTTTTATGATCATATCCAGCATGATTATGCCATCCGATACATCAACCCCCAGACGGGGGAATATGAGTATCGAACAATAGTGCGACGGGGTACCCCCTACCCTACTCCCGAAGCATTGACCCGGCTGGTGATTAAGGCTTCTTACGCGGGTCAAAAGCAACTGGGACTGGCAATTTTTGAGATTGGGGCTGGACGGGCAGCAAACACATCCCCGGTTGAACTTGTGTTTGACCCCGGCGGTGCGGCTCGAATCTTACCCATCAGCGCGGCGGAAGAAGAACGCCGGACGTATTTCTGGATGAACGAGCACACGCCAACCTTCCTGGCAGCAGAGCCTCCAGCGGCTGCCGGGGAAGAACGGTTCCAGGTGGAATTTCGGGTTGATGGCAACAAACGGTTGACGATTACAGTGCGCGATCTCAAAAATGGCACGCTGACTCATCAGAATTTTCCGGTGGTCAGGTTGACTTAAAGGAGAAGGTTATGTCACATATTACACGGATAAAGACAAAAATTACAGAGCGCGACTATCTTGTTCAGGCACTCAAAGATCTGGGCTACCGGTTTGAAGAAGGCGGCAGTATTACGGGCATCCTGCGGCAGCACGCCGAGGCAGACTTTCGGGTGTGGCTGACGCCGATGTTTATGGTGGGCCTGCGGCATAAAGAAGACAGCTTTGAAATTGTGGCAGACTGGTGGGGCCGGACCAAAGAGCGCAACACCTTTGTCAATCAACTGAACCAGCGCTATGCGTATGTGGCCGCCCGCGCCAAGCTGGAAGAACAGGGCTTTATGCTGGTGGAAGAACAGGAAGAAAAGGGCCAAATCCGACTGGTGCTGCGGCGGATGGCTTAGGAGGATATGATGGAGCTACAGGAAATTGAAGTGACCATCGGGAAAAACGGCGAAGTGCAGGTGCATGTGCGCGGTGTAAAGGGCAAAGCTTGCCTGGAATTGACTGCGGCACTGGAAGCCGCGCTGGGCGGACAGGTTGTTCTGCGGGAAATGACACCGGAGGTTGATGAAACCGAAGGCCTGCAAAACGACCTGAACCTGGATATCAAGAATTAGATTGCTGGCTGCCCCCAGAAAGATGACTGGAAATTCTGATGAACCTGCGCCTTTATCACCTCGAAACGCACAGCCGGGCAAACGGGCCCGGTCTGCGGGCTGTGGTCTGGGTGCAGGGGTGTACGCTGAACTGCCCGGGGTGTTTTAATCCAGAAACACACCCGATAGAAGGCGGAACAGAATGGCAGATTGATGCTCTGGCAAACGCCCTGATGGACGTGCCAGACATTGAAGGTATCACCATCAGTGGCGGCGAACCTCTGCTGCAAATTGAGGCGTTAACCAGACTGCTGAAGGAAATCCACAGGCAAGCTGACCTGTCTATCATTGTGTTCACCGGGTTTGAGTGGGCAGAAATAGAAACCCTGCCGCGCTCTAAGGCGCTGCTGGGTCAGGTGGATGTCATCATCTCCGGGCGGTATATGGCAAAACAGCGGCAGGCGCGGGGCTTGATTGGATCGGCAAACCAAGAAATCCATTGCCTGACTGACCGATATACCCTTCAGGATTTTGAAAACATTCCTGAAGCAGAAATTATCCTGATGCCGGATGGAGAAATCCACCTGACTGGCATCAGACCACCGGAATGGCTAGCCTGATATGTCTGATGCGACACACGACCTGGTTCACTTTTTGCTAACAGCCTCACAACTGCCCGTTGAAGAAACGCAACGGCTGGCTTTACGCGGCGCCATAGCATTTTTGGAAGAAGCAGGCACACCTGAAGCGATTGACGGGCTGGCAGAAGTGGCAAGGAGCGGCATATCGTCTGAGGCTGCTTCTCAGGCGCTGGAAGCACTACGGCGGTTGAGCCGAAGCGGGACAGGTGAGGCGATTGATAAAGTGTTTGAACTCGCCATTCAGTACAATTGCCCTGATGCGCAGACGGCTGTTGTGGTTGATCATTTACCCGCGCCAGAGCCGGGTACGCAGATTGTTTTCTGGCTGCTGACCGGGCAGGCAAAAGAAAGCCTGAGGCTGGATCCGACTCACCGAGTATTGACAGCGAAATTTACAGGCGCGCCGCCAGATTTGCAGGCGCGGCTGCTCCAGGCGGCGCAAAAGGCCGGCTGGACGGGCTGGTATGCGCTGGCGTCAGCGCTGGTTGAGGATACCCCCGCCCGATACGCCGAATTGATGCAGGTATTTGGGGCTCTGGCGCCAGACGAGCAGGATGCGGTGCTGGATATAGTGTATGAAACGGCTCGGAGAGGGAGCGCCTCGGCAAAAGAGGCGCTGTGTGAGCTGTATCTCGTATGGGACAGCACCAAAGCGCTTGAACTGGCAGAGGGCGCGGGTTATGCGCCAGAAGAACCCGTACGGCGGGCCTTGTTTTTCTTCCTGGCGGGACAGTGGGACGCTTATGAACGGCTGGATTTCAGCCATACGCTGATTGGCACGGCATACGAGAACGCGGCGCTGCCATTGCGCCGCCGAATTCTATCAAAGAGCCGGTATGCGGGGCGGACTGAGTGGCTGCAGCCCGCCAGCGAGGGCAAGCCCAGGCGCTGGCTGAAAGATTTGAACGATGCCGATTGGGATTATACCCTGGTGCAGTTGAATGAACGCCTGGCATGGGATGAGCTCTGGCGACTGGCGCTGTTTGCGCCGCCAGTGTGGGGAGTGCAGATTCTTGACAAGTTACAGCAGGCAAACTGGCAGCCAGAAAACCCCGATGAATTAGACCTGTGGCAGCGATTGGGGCATTTATCTGCGGCGTGCCGAACTAAAGCGCCAGAAATTTACCTGCAAAAGACGCTACACTCTCCCGAACACAGCCTGACGGCACTGGCGGTCAGCCCGGATGGTCGGGTGATGGCTACTGGCTGTGTGGGGCAGGTTATTCAGCGATGGCAAATGCCGCGCGGCGACCGGCTGGAGCCGCCGCTTATTGGCCCGGTGGCGCAAACCCGGGCGATGGTTTTCAGCCCGGACGGGGAATATCTGGTTGCAGCCAGCGGCGATCAGGCCATCCGCATCTATCGAACGGCAGATGGGAAGCTGGTCAAGACGCTCAGCGGGCACACAGGCACGGTGCGCGGACTGGCAATTCATCCGGATGGGCGGACCCTGTTCAGCGCCAGTTTTGACGGGCAGGTGCGGGCCTGGCGATTCCCGCTGGGGCCAGACAGCCAGGTGGTTTTTGAGAGCGCCGGAGAACTCTTCGCACTGGCGATTGCCCCGGAAGGGGAACTGCTGATAACCGGCGGGGCAAATGGCGTACTGCAAACCATCCATTGGCCGACAATGCAAAAAGCCCATAATCTTGCAGGGCATAAAGACAGCGTTACGTGCCTCAGCCTGTCTGAATCGGGGCAGTTGGCCGCAAGTTACGGGCGTGACCAGACCCTGCGATTATGGAATCCAATCGGCGGGCGGGAACTGCGGCAAATGGTTGTGCCGGGAGCGGCGCTGACGGGAATGTGCTTTGACCCCGCGGAGCAAGTTCTGATGGGTGGCGGAATGGACGGACGAATCACTTTTTGGAATACATCCACCGGCAGCGAACTGTTGCGTATTGAACGGCAGAGTAAGCCCATCATTGGTCTGGCGCTGCAAAAATCGGAGGCAGTGTTGGTTACGGCCATGGCAGATGGCGAGATACTCTGTTGGGGCATTGAAGCCTTTCTGCTGGCACGCAGGCCGGTTGAATTAAGCTCACCCACACAGATTCAACAATTGGAGATTGATTTGGCACGACCGAACCAAACAACTGTCATCCGCAACTGGCTGGCTTATCTGTTAGAATTGATGCGATGGAAGGGACGATACGATATTCAAATTGGTGAAACCCGTCCCATCCACCTGGGAGAATTTGACATTGAGCTTTAATCTTAAGACCACTCTCAAGCGCCTGATGGCGCCGCTGGACCTGGATGCACAGCGGCGTAAGAATTATATCAATGTGCAGGTTGATGGAGTTGGCGTGGGGCTGGCTAACGCAGCTTCGCCGTTTTTACCTGTATTTTTGGCCCGGCTGCAGGCGAGCAGTTACGAGATTGGGTTATTGAGTTCCATGCCAGCGATTACAGGTCTGCTGTTATCCATTCCATTGGGGCAGTTTTTACAGACGCGGCGCAATGTGGTGCCCTGGTACAGTGTGGCGCGGGTGCTGGTGATTGCCGGATATGCGCTATCAGGGCTGGCAGCGTTCTTTCTGCGAGGGGAGGCGCTGGTCTGGGGTATTTTGGCTATCTGGGCGCTGGTTACCATCCCGCAAACCGTTCTGGCAATTTGCTTTTCAGTGGTGATGAATGCTGTTGCCGGACCTAACGGGCGGTTTGAGTTAATGTCTCGGCGGTGGATTATTCTGGGCTTTACCACTGCGGTGACGGTGTTTCTGATTGGGCAGCTATTGGACAACCCCAAGTTATCTTTTCCGGGGAATTACCAATTGGCCTTTTTGGTACTTTCGCTGGGCGGGGTGTTAAGTTTTATTTTTTCAAGACAGATTATCATCCCGTCGGTTGAACGATCACCGGACGAGAAAACAGACCCCTTGCAGAATCTCTCGCTGGTGTTTTCTGAAAAGCCATTTATCTCCTTCATCGTCAAACGGATTATCTACTCAGCCGGGATTTCCATGTCGCTGCCGCTGTTTCCCCTGTACTTTGTGCGGGAAATCCAGGCGACTGACAGTTGGATTGCGGCAATTGCCACGGTTCAATCGGCTATCATTATCGGCGGCTATCTGTTTTGGACTTTTCAAGGCAACCGGCGGGGTTCACGCACCGTGATGCTGTGGTCTACTTTTGGGATGTCGTTTTATCCGATCTTGACTGCATTGACGCATAAGCCAGAATTGATTGTAGTTTTTGCAGCCACGGCAGGTTTTTTCCAGGGTGGAATTGACCTGGTGTTCTTTGATGAGCTGATGCGCACCGTGCCCGAGAAATACAGCGCGACGTTTGTATCATTCTTTCAGAGCGCGCAATACATTTCATCAATTGTGGCGCCCCTGCTTGGCACGTTTCTTGCTGAAACCATTGGCATTGGGCCCGCGTTGATTATTTCTGGCGTCATCCGGCTGCTGGGTTTTGCTCTATTCCTCTTTGATCGATCTGGAAAGAAGAAGCTCCCGGTATCACCGGAGGCAGAAGGAGCTGTGGTATGAGCACGGATGCTGGTAAAACTATTTTTTGCACACAGTGCGGGCAATCGTTACCGGCGGGGGCCATGGTCTGCCCCAAATGCGGAACAGTGATAAGCCAGCCGACAGCGCCCCTGGCTGAGGCGATTAAACCAGCCAGTGTGAGGGCAGCGGCGCAGGAACCGGTGGTCAAACCGGCAGCATGCCAGAAATGCGGGCGAGAACTGGAGCCCGGCTGGGCAGCCTGCCCAAGCTGTGGGGATCTTGTCTCCCCAGAAGAGATTCAGACCAAGCCTGGAACAGTCACGCCGCCGCCAACAGACAGCAAACCCAAGCGCAATGGGATGGGCTGGCTGCTGGGACTGGGGATTCTGGCGCTGGTGTTGGGGTGCGGGCTGGTTGTGGCGCTGGGGTTTCTCTTCAACACCACCCAGAATTTATTGATGGTCGAGGGGGAACTGGACCAGGTTGCTCAAACGGCTACCGCGGCGCAGGCCGGGCTGCAAATTACCCTGGAAAGCCAACTGGCAACCCAGAACGCGGCTGAAGCGCAACTGCTGGACCAACAATCGGCGCTGGAAAATCAGGCGCTGGCTTTCAGTGCGACCAGCACCGCACAGGTTGCCGCAGACCAAGAGGCACTTCGGCAGCAGCAAGAGGCTTTTCAGGCTACGCTGAGTGCAGTGATGACCGAGGCAGGACAGGTGATTTATGGGCCTGCCGATGGAGAACTGCTGCACAAGGTGGATGGATTCGTCGAAACGACCTGGGCGGATGTCAATGTCGCCAATTTGATCATTGAGGCGCGTTTCTATAATCCTTATGGCACCGAAGAGGGCCCCTGGGATTATGGTTTCATGTTCCGGCATACAGACACCAATGAACAATACCGGCTGGTTATCAGCTCTGATGGTCAGTGGCATTTCATCATCGCCCGGGGGGATGACCGTCCGGAGTTGGCGGTTGGGCCGATTGCAAATCTCGACCTGACGGCAGGAGGGTCTAACCTGGTGAACCTGTGGGTGAAAGACGGAACAGCGAACCTCTACGTCAACAACCAGTGGATTACAACGCTGGATGTTTCTGAGAAAATTGTGGCGGGCGATGTGGCGGCATGTACTGGATTTTATACGGGTTATGAAATTGAAGGCAAAATCACCCGTTATGAAGGATTCAAGGTGAGTGAACTGCCGTAAGCGCGGCAAAAGGCTTTTTCGGCGGCCTGGTAGCCGGATGCAATCAACGATTTGTTGTGCTCGTCGTAATCCAAAATCCGGGCAGCGGGGAAGAAGTCTTCAGGAGCCACAATGGTCACACGCACCTCGCGATATTTACTGAGGAGCGGATCGTTCAGCTCGCGGCCAATTTTGCCCAGGCGGTTGAAGGCTTCGATCAGGTCAATACGCTCGCGGAAAGAGGCCAACAGGACCCAGTCCAACGCATAAGTGATGGCCTCGCCAAAATCTTTTGGCATGATGGCTGCCTTGGCCGTGCCCAGATCTTCCTGCGTACGCCAGGGCGTCATCATCACCACAACAACTTCCATCACGTCTTCATCCGGGCAGTTGGCAGCAGCATCGAGTGCGGCGCCCATGGGCGTATTGGATACGAGGGCGCCATCCCAATAGATGGCGTGGGTTTCGTCGTCCACCGTCCAGGGGTAGACCAGCGGGATGCTGCAGCTTGCCAGAATGCGCTGGATGGTGATGCCAGGCGTGACATCTGAACGGGGCTGGGTGGTGCCGCGTTTATAGATGGGACGGTTGCTGAAGACAGCCCGTTGGCCGGTGCTGACATTGGTCGCATTAATCAAGAGTGTGCGTTGGCTTTGGGCCAGACTCTGCTCATTGATTTTCATTCGCTCGACCAGGGTGCGACGCAGGGGACCGGTATCCAGCAGGCTGCCCCAGCGCCCCAGCAGCCAGCGTGAAAAGCGTCCCATGCCTGGCAGCAGGGCCGGGCTAATTTCTGGCGGCGGCGAGGTGGAAATATCTTTGGGGACGCGTGGCAACGATACGCCAATCATCCCGCGCAGGACGCGGTTAGCAACACGGCGGCTCAACCAGCTCATGGTGGGCGGCAGGCCCTGGATGTCCTGCTCACGCAGCCCGCGCCAGAGCTCGACCAGTTCTTCTCCGGAATAGCCCTGGGTAATGGCTGCGCCATTGACCGCGCCAATGGAGGTACCCACAATAATATCCGGCGTCCAACTTCCCTGGTGTTCGTCATCTACACCGGGTTTGGAAGTTTCGCACAAATATTTGTAAACGCCCGCATGAAAGGCGCCCCGACCGCCCCCACCCGAAAGAACCAACGTCCTAATAATTGACACGGGAAACCTCCTGAAGATTATGCGATCAGGTCACCATCCCTGGAGAGAGGTGATCCAAACGATTGAGATAGACCATATCGGTCCAGTCTTCGTTGAAATCAATGCGCGTGATGGCAGTGTTGTTCAGAACCATCCAGATTTTTTCGGGGCGCTCGGCGCGGGCAGCAGCCCAGATGATATGATTGTAAAAGCCGCCATGGCTGATGACCGCCACGCGATCTTCGGTGCCACCATGTCGGGCCAACAGATCATCGATCACGCGGCGGGCGCGAACCGGGCGCTCTTCTTTGGCCTCCATGGAGCGGTTCCACCAGCCGGTCTCAGTGATGGAATCGGGCAGAACAATGCGCGGATAGCGGGCCTGTAATTGGGCACGGGTTGCACCAGGCAACCCGTAGGGTTCATCGGTTTCAGAATCGTTGAGGTAAATGCCGCCGCCTTCGTGCCAATCGGGCCAGACAGTGAGGGGCAGGTCGAGCGCGGCAGCTACCACCGAGCCCGTATCCACGGCGCGGAGCATGGGGCTGCAATAAAGATGGGTAAGGCCAAAACCGCCGTGATTAGCGGCATCACGGCCGGCAGCTTGCGGGTCTGCCGGGGAACGCTGTAAATAATCAGCCAGGGCCCGGGCTTGCTGCCAGCCCATTTCGGTCAGTTCAGGATCGGCACTGCGGCCATCCCAGGAACCCGTTGAATCGTACAGCGCGTTATTAGAAGATTGGGCGTGCCGGATAAAGTAAAACTGCATTGGGCGCGTCTCCTTGTCAATTTGTTCATCCTATTTTATTATAAGCTAAGCTTTTTGGGTTATTCTAAGGCCACAAACTTCAAGGAATTTTGATGACAATTTTACCGACCGGGAAATTACCGCCAAAACTACTGGGACAACTGCTGAACAATGCGCCAGTATCACACCCGCGAGTGCGGTTAGGGCCGGGGGTGGGGCTGGACTGCGGCGTGATTGAAACCAACGGCATTGTACAGGTTTTCAAGACCGAACCCATTACTTTTGCAACCGATCAAATTGGCTGGTATGCTGTTCAGGTGGCGGTGAATGATATTGTGACCACTGGAGCAACGCCGCGCTGGATTATGTTGAGCCTGCTGCTGCCAGAGGGGAAAACAACCCCGGCGCTGGTTGAAACGATTGGGGAGCAAATTTTTACGGCCTGCCGGCTCCATAACCTGACGGTGCTGGGCGGGCATACGGAGATCACCACCGGCCTGGACCGCCCCATTCTGGTGGCGACGGTGGTAGGTGAAACAACGCCGGAACGGCTGATTACGCCGCAAGGAGCGCAGGTGGGGAATAAGATACTGCTCACCAAAAGCGCAGGGATTGAAGCCACGGCAATCCTGGCACGCGAAATGGCTGAACGATTACAGGATGCTCTCCTCCCCGAAGAGATTGAAGCAGCCCAGAATTACCTATACGAACCCGGGATCAGCGTTTGGAAAGATGCGCAGATTGCCCAACAAGCCGGGCGCGTGACCGCCATGCACGATCCAACAGAGGGGGGCATTGTGACGGCGCTGTGGGAACTGGCTGAAGCCAGTGACAAAACCCTGCAGGTCAAACCGGCGGCAATTCCCATCAGCCCAATCACCGAAAAGCTGTGCAACACTCTGAAGATTGATCCGCTGGCGGCGATCTCATCGGGAGCACTTTTAATGACTGCGGCGGCAGAAGACAGCCCAGCGATCTGCCGGGCGCTGGCAGAAGCAGGCATTGCCTGTGCTGTCATTGGAGATGTAAATGATGGACCAGCAGATGTGCAAATCAACGCGCGCTGCGGTCCGCAGCGGCTCTATCAAGTTGAGCGGGATGAGGTTGCAAGGCTGTTCGAAACCCCTATGCCTTAAACATCGGCTGACATCGCCAAATTAGGTATATCTACGGATTGATTTGGGGACGCAGAGCTGATATGGTTAATCCGGATTTGGTGTACGGATAATGTGAACCGCTGCTGGCGACCGCCAGAAGCACTTAATTTGTATGGAGGTTAATGCGTGATGAAACGTTCAACTTTGATTATTGTGATTGGTGTGATTGCGGCGCTCCTTTTAGTTACAGCACAGGCTTTCGCCGCTGCCCCACAGGCTGACCTGACCGGCAAGCCCACCCCCAAGCCCCATGATGGACAAATTGATGATGACAAAGGAAAGCCGGATAAGCCATTCAAGCTTAATCAGGGCAAGAAAGAAGTTTATCACGGGGTTATTTTGAGCGTGGATGCTGCCAGCCTGACCGTCCAAATGGAGGATGGCACAACAGCTACGGTGGCTTTGACTGCCGAAACCCGGCTGCATGTGCCCACACTGGGGTTGACCGCAACCGCGGCGGATCTGCTGCCCGAGATGCGGGTGATGGTCAAAGCTCGTCCCGATGAAGCCGGGATACTGACAGCGCTAAGCGTGAATGTGATTATGGGGGATGGTGAAGGCGATGACGATATGGAAGAGCCCGAGCCAGATGAGAGCGCAGGGATTGTGACTGAGTATATCCCCGGAACCAGCATTACAATTCAAATGGCTGATGGTGCCGTGGTTTCATATGGGTTGAGCCACAATGTAAAAATTGTGCCATATTATCGGGCTGATCTGTTGGATGTGGGTGCTTCGGTCACTGTGGTGACGCGCCTCGACATGACCGCCAAAGGAATTGTTGTTCATCCGCCTGCCGGGGATGAAGACGGCGATTAACGTCAGCAGATCTCCAGTTTGCCAAGCAGCACAGGTCGTGGTAAAATCGATCTGTTCGCGTCCCTGTAGCTCAGTGGATAGAGCGCTGGCCTCCGGAGCCAGAAGCGGCAGTTCGAGTCTGCCCAGGGACGCCTCAAAGACGCCGAGAGGCGTCTTTTTTTATAGGATGAGAGTTTTATGTTATGAGCAGTTTATTCGAGTGGGTTTAGAGGGCTGCCTTCCGACGGTATGCCACCCGGACCTGGGAGGGATGGTTGGCACCGTTACCATAGATGACATGAACCTCAGAGCTGCGCAGTTCCAGTTCGAACTGCTGGAAAAGCAGGGCGGCGATCAGGGTCATTTCGTTCTTGGCGAAGTTCATTCCAGTGCACTTATGCATGCCACCACCAAATCCGACGATTGAGAACGGATTCTTGCCCTCGCCGCGCTCGGGCGACCAGCGCAGGGGATCAAAGCGCTGGGGGTCTTGAAAAAACTCTGGCATGAAATGCGAGTTGGCGGCATTGACGATCACCCGCCAGCCGCGCGGCAACTGGTAGCTGCCGATGCTCAGCGGCTCTTCCACTGTGCGCATCTGCAAATCGGCCGAAGGATGGATGCGGGTGGTTTCATCAATTGCCCAGGAGATATATTCAAGCTGATTGATTTTCTCCTGATCCAGCGATTCGCCGATTGTCAGCACGGCATCAATCTCGGCCTGAGCCCGGCTCAACGTTTCGGGGTGCTGCAGCAGCAGAGTGACCAGCCAGGCAGCTTGCCCGGCAGTGGTTTCATGCCCGGCAAAGAGCAGCCCGGTGAAGATGCTGACGATGGTCGGGTCGTCCATGAAGCTGCCATCTTTGAGCGGGGTTTGCAGCAGGGTGGTGATCAGGTCATCGTAGCGCTCAGGGTGCTGGCGGCGCGCGCTGATAACCCCCTGAAACACCTGACGGATAGCAGCTTTAGCCCGGTCGCGGCGCTTGAACTTGGGCAGCGGCCAGTGCGGCGGCAGGAGCGGGTCGAGCGAGCGGCTGATGTCGCCATACATGGCCCAGAAGCCAGGGCCTAATTCGCGCTCGTAATCGGGGCCGATCAGAGCCCGCCCGGCGACAAACTGCGTCAGGCGGAGCATTTCGGCTGTCAGGTCCATTTCGCCGCTTACGCCCAGGCCATCCAGCCAGCGCTGCACCTCGATGTTCATGGCCTGAACATATTGGGTCATGCGTTCGCGCCGGAAGACTTCCTGCAGGACCGGGCGCTGGTTGTAATAGGTCTCTTTGTTAGCCGTAAACAGCACTTCACCAATTGAGGCCTTGAGAAAGGTGTAAGCATCCTGCATGTTCAGGCTGCGGTCGGTCTGGGTATAAACGATTTTGTTGTATTCAGCTCCGCTGACTACCGCGGCATACTGCGGGCCAAGTTTGATGGTAAAAATATTACCGTGTTCGACAAAGCCGCGCCGAAAAAGGTTTTCACGGCTGCGCATCATTTCTAGGGCGTGGCCCAGAACGGGCAAACCACCGGATACCAGTGGGGGTGTAACTGGGTTCATATTAAATTTCTTTTCTGGTCAGGTACAGAAGGGGGTGCTGTAAGATGGACGACTATCTTAAGATTGAGTATAGCACGGTCTATTCTTCCCTGGCGAAGATAGCGGCTGGTATAAGGTTAATCAAACTGTATCTATGATGGACTGAGGTGGAGAGAGGATGATGGAAAGTTCTTACATATTCCCGCCGCCGGAGTATTAGATTCAATCATAAGAACAAGGCCGAATGATTGCTAAAATTGTAGTGATATAATCTGGAATACTTCTGAGATCTATTTATTCTGCCGTTTACGGGATTATTATTCATGAGATTTAATTCATTGAAGCCTTACTTATCTACTCTAGCATCTACTATAGCGATTGTTCTATACCCCTGCTTGTTTATTTATTTTATAAATATTGAACAATCCAAGGTCACAGATATTTTTGGCATGGTTGGTTTATTTTTGGCAAATGCTGTCCTGATCTTCGTTCTCGCGTTTTTCTGGCTTCGTGATTTTCATAAGGCGGGCATCCTTACAAATATAATTCTATTGCTTATCCAAAATTTTTCGTTGATTGAAAAAGGGATAGCGTCGATTTTTCCAGCGGTGTATTATTGGCATATTGTACTAATCATCATTTTTGTTGCAGGAAATCTTGGAATTATTACACAACGGGTTCTGGCAAGGGAAAAAGCATTAAAAATCAATACGATTTTATTTTTTATTTTTGGGGGACTAATTGTTTTTAATGCTTTATCTGTAACACCCAAAATTTATAGATTGATGACTGAAAAAACCGGAGCAACAGAGTTACAGGTTGAGTTATCGGATAATATAAACAATGTAAATGTCTATTATTTTATATTTGATGAGTATGGTGGATTAGATTGTTTGGAACGATATTGTGGATATGATAACTCTCCATTTTATCAATCTCTAGAAGAGTTAGGATTTAACGTTTCAAAGAACAGCAGAAATGGCACATATCAATCAACTGTTGAAATACCTAATCTTTTGAACTTGGACCATGTCAATAATGAATACATGACCCACGAAGCGATGGTTGCGGCGCTTGAAAATCCATATTTATTCAGATTGTTCAGTGAAAATGGCTATGCATTAAATGTTTTCCACAGCCATGTGCCTTACATGCCTATTGACGATTCGATAAGCGATTATTTGTTTGAAGTGAATAAGGGAGTTGTTGAAGACACATTACAGTACTATATTTTACAAAAAACAATCTATTATCCATTAACTCACCAGTCTTCTGGAAAAAAGATTACTGAAATTAATAATATGTTTCAATATGCGCGGGAATCTTGGAAGCTTCAACCAAATAATCTATTGACCTTTGGTTATTTTTATTTTCCCCATCTTCCCTGGTTTGTAGATGAATTTGGAAACCGTATGAATGTAGCCGATGCATTTAATTGGCGCAATTCTGATGCGTATTTAGGGCAATTAAAATATTGTAATACCAAGATTATTGAGATGGTAACAGAAATCATAGAGAAGGATCCCCAATCCATTATTATTATCCAATCAGATCATGGGTATCGAAGGCCTGTTTTTCTTGAAAAGGAATATGGTGAGACTATCGAGGATATGGACGCAGAGATGCCATATATGCTAAACATATTAAATGCGGTTTATTACAGAGGTGAAAAAATCGAGATTGAGTCGCTTACTGGGCTCGATACTCTGCGTACAGTTCTTAATCACCACTTTGACATGGAATTGGACATGATAGGAACTGGAGCAGGGCAATGAAACCAGGAAATCTGAAACCTACATTTTTATCCTTTAATATCCCGTGGCTGATTGTCTTCTTAATTTCAACGCCGATTGTCCTCATGCTAGCTGGGAAAAATACAACTATTTTTTACAAGAAACTTGATGCAGGATACAATGGACGGGCTGGCGTCAACTGGTTCTACCAAATGGACAATCTTACACATGATGTCGAACTGGATGGCTGGGCATTCGCCGAAACCGAAAGAGATAACCCAGATAAAAGTGTAAAGCTATTATTCGTCTCAGACGAATTATCCTATGAAGTAGATACAGAAGTATATGATGAGGCGTGGACAAAAACCTTTTATACGGATCTAAATGTGCCTGACGCCAGAAATGGTTATTATGCGAAATTCTCTCCCCTGGGTATGAAGAATGGTGATTATTCTCTATTTATGAAGGTCGTTGAAAATGAGTATGCTTCCGGAACGTTCTATTCATATTCCGACTTCCGGAAAACCAATGACGAATTCATAAGATTAGAGAACGGCATCGAGGTAACCGACCTGGATTTCTCCAATGTTACAACCAGCAATGCGGTGAAATGGTATGTAGATGTTTGCGAAATACGAGAGGATAAGCTCTATATTTCTGGCTGGACATTGCATAAGCGGCAACATTCATTATCTAATCGTGTGTATCTTGAAATTATTAAACCTGACGGGACAATTGTATACTTTTCAACCTCTCGGGTCTTTCGAAAAGGGGTCGGGGAGCTGTTTGGGAACAATAAATTTAATATGGCTGGATTCTGGGTGGAAATACCCTTAGATTCTCTTGGTGAAGGTGAAAATCATATATCTATGATGATTGGGACCAAATACCGTGCTCCTATCGATTATCAAATCAATATAATTAAAATTACTCAAAAATGATAATTGGAGTGTTCTGTTTATTGAGACTCCAACAGTCGATCTAGGTGTTGTTGTAATTGTTGGCGTGTGTAATCCAATTATTGTGTAGGAAAGGCTGACAGAGGTATTTCTAAACATGCGTATGGATCATCGCTTAATGCAAAGGTGGAAAACTCGGCAAGGCTCAGGCCGCTTGCATAATCTGGGTTGGCGTGGGTGTCATCCTTACATCAGGGCTTGGTGTGGGGGTGATTGTTTGAGTTTGCGCACAAGCACAAATCACGATGGTGCTCATAAGCAGAATCAAAACGAGATGAGGTCGAGGTTTTAAGGGTTTAATCATTTTAGGGGTTGTGATGGGCTGAGTGTCTGATTGAGAATCTTGACGTACATCGTTAGTCAAACCCAATTGATTTTACAGAAGATTCCTTGATTTTCCTCTGTTTCTTCTTTCCAGGTAAAAGGCGAACGCCCATACTGGCCCCCCAAAAACGAGAATATCTAATAATATTCCCCTGCCACCTTTAGGGTACGTTATTATTCTCTGCTGAATCCGGCGAAAACGCACAGCTTAACCGGGATCATGTCGCACAGATGAGGGGGGAAAAACTGGTCAAAGTAATTGTAACTTAAGTGTGCGACATGGAGCGGATTCCGCGCAATTTTCGTTGGGAATCGCCAGAAAGTTCAATCCGGTAAGCATTGTGGACCGAGCGATCCAGGACAGCATCGGCCAAAGTGGGATCTGGGAAACGGGAATGCCATTCAAACACAGGTGTCAATGACCGTGCTAGACTTTACCAGAGATAGTCGGACGCATGTTTACCAGAGGCAGTCGGACGAATGTTTACCAGCAATGGTCGGACGTATGTTTACCAGGGAGCAATCAGCTGTGGCACAATACCTTCAGGCAGCAACGTCTGAAGGAGAAGAGCATGGAGCGATTGCATATGAACCACTTACGGGATTTAATTCGGCGGCTACGAGCCGGAGAAAGTGAACGGAGAATAGCTCGAGACATGGGCGTATCGAGGCCGACGGTACACAAATATCATGAGTTAGCCAAGCGGGAAGGCTACCTGGAGAAAGAATCGGGAATACCAGACGAGGAAACCCTGGTGAAAGTATTAGGGCCAGGGCCGAAGCCACCTCGGATTGTCTCGAGCCTGGAGCCGTATGGGGAAGTGGTGGAGAAGTTGTGGAAGCAGGGGATTGAGAAAGTAGCGATCTGGCAGCGGCTGCGAGACAGCTATGGATACCAGGGGAGCTACTCAGCGGTGAGGCGTTACCTGGCGCATCTGGAGACCGAACCGGGTGAGGCCTATGTGCGGATACAAACAGCGGCCGGAGAGGAAATGCAGGTGGATTTTGGAGCGGTGGGACAATTGTTTGACCCGGGAAGCGGTCGGATCCGTCCAGCTTACGCCTTTGTGGCTACGTTGAGCTACAGCCGTCACCAGTACGTGGAACTGGTATTTGACCAGAAAGTGGTGACCTGGATCGGGCTGCACCGGCGCGCCTTCGAATACTTCGGGGGTGTGCCGAAACGGGTGGTTCCAGACAACCTGAAGGCGGCGGTGGTGAAAGCCCTGGTGCACGACCCGGTGCTGGGAGAAGCTTACCGGCAAATGGCCTTGTACTATGGGTTTCTGATCAGTCCAACGCGGCCATACACTCCCCGCCACAAAGGCAAAGTGGAAAACGGAGTTCATTACGTCCAACGCAACTTCATGGCAGGACAGGATGTCATTGTCGGTGATATAGTCCAATAAATCGCGCGCAGAAAGTCCACTGAAACGCGACTAAAATGTACCTCAGTGCGAAAGACAGAGGAGG
>Ga0209200_1001782_pt1 | contig 21106 bp, 15 predicted proteins | sample AD_UKC033_MetaG_FD_184406 | JGI IMG/M metagenome (GOLD analysis project Ga0209200, IMG submission 184406) | Active sludge microbial communities of municipal wastewater-treating anaerobic digesters from USA - AD_UKC033_MetaG (SPAdes) (version 2) | ecosystem: Engineered > Bioreactor > Anaerobic >... | reverse complement strand
CTTCTCGAAGGAAAGAATCTTTTCAGGCCGAGAGGTGTCGTCGACTTCACCTTCGCCCTCAATTTTTGGGCGGGGCAGACGAATGTTTTCGGCTATCACCTGGTGAATGTCCTCCTCCATATCCTGAACGGTTTCGTCGTTTATTTTCTCACCCGGACCCTCCTGTGGAACATCTTCCAGGGAAACGGCCGGGAAGGGGGGCTTCCCCCGCTTTGGCTTTCCGCCTGCTCCCTCTTCGCGGCGCTCCTTTTCGTCGTCCACCCCGTCCAGACCCAGGCGGTCACCTACACGGTCCAGCGCTACGCGTCCATGGCAGCCCTTTTTTACATGGCTGCCGTCCTGTTCTACCTGAGGGGCCGCATGGCCGTCCTCGGGAGGCGGGACAGCGGCATCGTGCCCGCCGGTGAAGACGGCGGGACCGCGGCGAAGAGCCCCGAAAAAGGGAAAGACGGAAAAAAGAGAAAAAGGAAAACGCCGGAGCACGTTTCCCCGGCTCCCGCCCTCCCGGCCCATGCCTCTGTTGCGACCGAGATTTCATATCTCAGGGCCGCCGTCTTTTTCCTCCTCGCCCTTTTCTCCGGCCTTCTGGCCGTCCTTTCCAAGCAGAACGCCGTGAGCCTTCCTCTTGCCCTCCTCCTGGCGGAGTTTTTCTGCTTCCGCGGTTCCGCCGCCGACTGGAAGCGAAAACTTCCCTGGATCGGGGGAACGGCGCTCTTTTTTATCGTCTCAGGCCTTTTGGTCTTCGGTCTCGGGGATCTCCTCGTCGGCCGGGGGAACCTCCTGGAGGACGCATACGGGCTGACCCGGGAAACGACGCTGGTGAGCCGTTCCACCTACCTCTTCACCCAGTTCAAGGTGCTCGTCATCTATCTGAGGCTCCTGGTCCTGCCCGTCCACCAGAACGCCGATTACATGATGCCCTTCGTCCAGGGTTTTTTCACGGGCGTCACGCCCTGGGCCTTTCTTTTCCTGGTCGGCCTCCTTTCCCTGGCCGTCTGGAAGAACCGGCGCTGGCCCGTTTTTGCCTTCGCCGTCCTGTGGTTTTTCGTCACCCTCTCCGTGGAATCGAGCCTCATTCCCATCCGGGACGCCCTCTTCGAGCACCGGCTCTACCTGCCCCTCTTCGGCTTTGCCCTCTTCCTGGCGGACCTGCTTTTCCGGCTCTTTTCAAGGCAGTCCGTCCTGGCCGTGGCGGTGGCTGTCGCCCTCATCGTGTCCTACGGGACGGCGGCCCATCTCAGGAACCGTGTCTGGCTGAACGAGACGACTCTCTGGAGCGATGTCCTGTCCAAGTCGCCCTGGAACATACGGGCCTACAACAACCTCGGCCTGGAAAAGCTCAAGGCGGGCCAGGCGGAGGAATCGATAGCCCTTTTCCGCAAGAGCCTCGACCTTCATCCCTCTTATTCCGACGCCCTGATCAACCTGGCCGGCGCCTATTCCAGGCTGGGCAGGGTGGAGGAAGCCCGGGCCATTTATGAGAAACTCCTGGAAGAGAAAACCGGCGTTGACGGGGAGATGCTGGCCCGTTTCGGGAACCTCTTCTACAGGAAGGGGGACACGGCGGAGGCCTTGAAATTCTACAGCCGGGCCGTCGCGGCGGACCCCCGAAGCCCCCAGATCCGGTACAACCTGGCTCTGGTCCTCGGTGCCCTGGGGCGGCAGGAGGACGCCCTCGCCAGCCTCAGGGAAGCGGTCCGCCTCGATCCCTTTTACCAGCAGGCCCGTGAAAGGCTCGGCGTCACCCTGGCGGGGATGGGAAGGCTCGACGAGGCGGCGGAGCACCTGGAAGCGTCGGCCCGCCTGGATCCGCCCTCGCCGAACGCTTTGAGCCGCCTGGGCGACCTGCGCATGATCCAGGGAAGGGCCGGGGAGGCGGAAAAGGCCTACCGGGAGGCGCTCCGCATTCGTCCCGATGACGCGCAGGCCCGGATGAGCCTCGGTGCGGCCCTGGCCCGGCAAAGAGAATACGAGGAAGCCGTGACGGCCTTCAGGGAGGCCATGGCGGGGGATTCCCGTGTCGAAGTGACGGCTTTTTACCAGATCGCCCGGGTTCGGGCGGCCCAGGGCAGGAACGAAGACGCCATGACGGCCCTGAAAAAAGCCGTTGAAAGAGGTTTCCGAAACGGGGCGTTTCTTGCAAATGACGGCGACCTGGCCGGTCTCCGGGACCGGGCGGACTTCAAGGGCCTTCTCGAAGACCTGGAAAAAAGGCAGAAGGCCGCCGGCACCGGAGAAAGCACCCATGGGACTGGCTCGAAATAGCCAGATAAGATCACTTTTGACCAGTGTTCTGAAGGGGATCTTTTCGGAAGGGCTTTTTTCCCGTGGTTTCGGCAGGTCCGTGCCTGGCATTTCTTGTGCATTGTAACAACCCATGAAGAAAAAAGTCCTGCGTCTCAGCCTTGTCCTTCTTGCGGGGGTCCTGCTCCTTCCTGCCTGTGCCGCCGCCACCGACGGGGAGTTCTCCTTTGAAGAGCAGTGGCTCCTGGAAAGGATCAACGAGGTCCGGGAGAACCCCCGGGCTTCCGCGGCGCGCCTCGGCATCGATCTCGAGCCCCTCTTCCGGGAAGATCCCGGCCTGGAGACCCTGTTCGAGGCGGGTTTCGGCCCCCTTGTGAGAGAAGGCCGGCTCGATGAGGCGGCCCGGGCGGGGAACGGGAACATGCTCGTAGACGATGTTTACGCTCCCGGTGGCGAGGGGGGCGTCTCCCCGGCGGAGCGGGCCGAGACGGCGGGGTACCTGGCGTTCCGGATCGGCGAGACGGTGGGTCTCGTCAGTTTTTCCAATTACATGGATCCGGGCCAGGCCGTGACAATCCTTTTCGAGAAAATCGTCCGGGATGAGTTCGACCCGGGAAGGACGGCGGAACGATACGTTCTCTCTCCCGATTTCGACGATATCGGTCTTGCCTTTGGCGGCGGGATCCTCGTCATGGACGGTCTGTCCTCCAACGTGTACGTGGCCACCTGCACCTTTGGTTCCGGCCCGAGCCGGGCGTACCTGGAACTGCTTTACCGGATCAACCAGGCCCGGGCACAGCCCCTGGCCATGGCGGAACGGCTGGGAAAGAGCGGGGAAAGCCTTTTCAGGGCCTATCCGGACCGGGAGTATTTCCTTCGGTACGGCCTGCCGCCGCTGACCCTGGACGGGCGGCTTGTCAGGTCCGCCCAGGGACATGTTCGGGACATGTTCGACCGGATCTATTTCGGCTCGGTGACACCGGACGGCCTTTTCCCGGAAGACCGGGCGGCCGGGGAAGGATATCCCGTGGCGGCCGTCCGGGAGACCCTGGGGCGGTGGTATCGGGAGGAACCGGCGATCCCCGAAGGGGAACTGCTGCAGCGCTTTTTCCGGGCGTGGTTTTTCCGCGACATGGAGCGCCTGGATCAGAAGGAGCGCCTTGACATGATGAACGAAAGGACCCGGCACGCCGGCTTCGGAATCCTTTCGGGATATTTCGGGACCGACGACAGCGCCTACGATTTATGCCGGGGAGACGTCACCATGGCCGTGGCCGATTACGGGATCCCTATCCCCGACAGCCGCCGCACGTACATTACCGGCCTGGTTTTTCACGACGCCGATGGGGACGGCCTGTACGGCTGGGGAGAGGGCCTGGAAGGCATGGCCGTGACCGTCCAGGGGCAGGATGGAACGAAAGTCCCGCTGAAAACGGATTCGGCCGGCGGCTTCAGCTGCGAGGCCGGCCCGGGGATCTACTCGGTGACGGTGGACGTGAGCGGCGAGATACATTTTCGCTGTTTCGATGTGAAGACGCAAAACAGGATCCTTTTTTTCCCCCTGACGGCGGAAGATGAAGGGTTTTGAGCATGAGAGCGAGAAAAGCCCTTGACAACGGGAAAGTCTTTCGATTATATTTTCCTGAAAGTAAGGGCTGGACAAGGAAAGAAAAAAAGAAAGGAGGGGTGAGAGACAGGGAAAAAAGGCTTTGTGGAAAAGTAGATGAGAATGTTTAAGACAGAAAAATTTCTATGGAGGAGATAATGAAGAAACTACTGATTGCTCTGATGGCTGTGGCGCTCGTCATGGGTTTCGCCATGTCGGCGGCCGCGGCGGACGAAGAGTCGGCTGCTTGCTTGAACTGCAAGTGCCCCCTCTGGAACATCAACTGCGGCATAACCCTCGGACAGGGGGACCCGTGCTGCACCTATTTCGACTGGGATTTTCAGCTTGGTCAATACTCCAGCCCACACGAGCTGGTGGCATGGGCCTGCATGAGCAACGTCGACCTGTCGAAAATTGATGTGTTGGGTCCTGTTCATGAACGCGAGATTACGGGTGTTGGCAGCCTGCTGGGCCGTAACTGCCGCATGATCTTCGACGTCTGCGAGTGCGAAGATCCTGAAGAATTTCTCGAGGACGGCAACACGGTCGGCTTCCGGTTTACCATCACCACTGGGAACGGCGTGTATTTCATGGGCGATGAGATCTTCGTGAAGACCTTCACGAGTCTTGAGTTCGCGTGCTCCGACAACTATCCCCAGCACATGCAGAACGCGCAGTACTTCAACTGTGATCCCGAAGCTGAGGGTAGTAAAGCTAGCCCTGACACGGGCAAGCTTATCTATCTCACGACCCCCGGTTCCACGGGCTCCGCCGTCACCGATTGCACCAAGATTCTCACGAAAGATAGATTCATGGACCTCAAGAATGTCTGCGAACCGACGACCGCCGAGGCGGCGAGAATCAAGCAGATCTGCACGGCCACGGACAACGGCTACGTGATCGAGTTGCCGGCAAATGAAGGCACCAACTACTGGCTCTTCAACGTGCCGGCCATGTACTATGTCAAGTCGGAAATCGTTCCCGGGCAGACCGTGAAGGTCCTCGTGGAACTCGTCACCGGAAAGGGCGGCGTTTGCCCCACCTGCGATGACGTGTGCGCGTGCGAAATCGAAGTCGGCATCATGTGCTGCGACGACACGCTCATGGGCGGCTGCATCTACTTCCCCTATGTCATCGGGAAGGACGCCAACTGGGCTACGGGAATCGCCCTGACGAACCTGGGCGGTGTTTCCATTGCCGACATGGAAGCGACGGTGACGTTCACCGATCAGTACGGTAACACCCTCTCCAAGAAGCTCACCGACTTCGACAAGTCCATCGTGACGTGGGTTCTGGACGAAGACACCTTCGATGATCTGGGCATGGGGAGCCTCGCATCCGGTCCCATGATGATGAAAATCGAGACCAACTTCCCGGCTGACGGCTATGAGTTCGTTCTCCTGGGCGGTTTCGGTGGAAGCACCATGGCGCGGCCCTGTGGCTATGCCATCGAGTGGGCCATGAAGTCCTGGCTCTACGACATGCTGTCTCCGTTGATGAACGCGGGCTTCTAAGAACAAGCAGCCTGGTATTGAAAATGCATCACCATTTGGGCGGGAGAAATCCCGCCCAAATTTTTTAAGCGGGGAGGACTTGGAAGGTGGGACGGTTTGCGTCATTCAAGCAAAAAGCGACAGTCGCCGGGCTGGCGGTGATCCTGGCCCTCGCGCCGGGACTTTTGGCCGCGGCGGATGCGTTCTTTCAGCCCGTGGCTCCCGGCGAGGGACAGGCCTGGCTCGTCCGGGCCGTCTACCGCTCGGCCCTGGATCGGGAGAAATGGTCCGAACCGGTTACCTGGCGTTTCCTCCCCCTCCCGTCACGGGAAGCCGCCGTGCCGGGCGGCACGGCGGTGGAGGTGCGGGACGCCGGCGGGCGCCTGGACCAGGCGGCCCGCCTGGAATTCAGCGGTTCCCGGTCCCTGGTCCGGGCCGACCTCACCCAGAGCCGGCGGGGAAAGGCGGTGACCTTCACCCTGGAATACCCCGATGGAACCCCCGCTGTCGCCGAAAAATCCCTCATCCCCTTCGATTTCCCGGCCTTTCCCGCCCAGGTGCCCTCGGTACGGACCTACCGGCGGGAGGTTTCAGCGGGAGGCGGGCTCTACCGGGACGTCCTCCTGACCCAGGCGGTCCGGGAAGTGACGAACCCCGGCGGGGTTCCGCCGTTACTCCGGGACCGTAAGCTCATCGAAATCCGGGTCACCGGCGAGGACGGCCGGGAGATCTTTACCCAATACTGGGAAGAGGGACGGCCCTTTTGTCTTTTCGGGAGAAACGCGGACATGGAATACGGGATGGTGACGGAATGAGCGGGAAATCGATCGCGGCGGCCCTTCTGGCCCTTCTCCTTGCCTTTCCCCTGTCCGCCCCGGCGGCGGACACGTACGAGGCCGATTACGTGCCATGGTCCGGGTACTGGTGGCCTTTCAGGCAGGGCGGGATTGTCACGGGAGCTGCCTACCGGGGCCATCCGTCGCCGCTGGAGAAATATGATTTTGTCACCTCCGGAACGTACCGAGGAGAAGCGACGGCTTACGGGATGAGGTATTACCAGAATCCTTTCGCCAAGTACTGGGAGGGAATGTGCTATTGCTGGGCAGCGGCGGCCATCCTGGAGGAAGAACCGGTGAACGGCGGATTTTACGGGGAAACGATTTTTTACGTGGGCGACAAGAAGGCCCTTCTCACCGTGGCCAACGACAACGCCTACACGAAAAGCATCCGCTTGAGAACGGAAACACCGGAAGAATTCCATGCCGTTCTGGAGGAATACATCAGAGAGCGGGGCCTCCCCTTTATCATGGATCTCGGCACCGACGATGAGGTCTGGAATTACCCCGTCTACAAGTACGAGACCGGTTACACGGAAGAGGGCGGCACCCGGCATTACACGACGAAAGTCTACTATGTTTCCGACGAAGTCTCCCCGGACTACGTGGGATCGAGAATAGCGGCGAGAACGTTTTATTATTACTTCACCCTCGAGGGAAGCCGGATCACGGGAAGCGGCTGGGAAAAGGGAAGCGCCGGGGTTTCATCCTACGATCCCGTCCGGGACTGCCTCAACCCCGGCATCGACTACGCGCGGGTCCGGGACATCGTTTACACCTACGATGACCGCTACGAGGAGAATGACACCTTCGAGACGGCCGCGGCCGTCCCGGGAGGCCATCTGAGGCTCATGTCCTGCAATGCCGACTTTTTCAAGGTATTTCTCGGTCCGGGGGACCGGATCACGGCGGAACGGGTGAACGGTGAGGGCACGCCCCCCAGGGAAGGGCAGGTTATCGTCCAGGTCTACGGTCCCGATCCCGACCGGCAGCGTCTCGGCACGCTGCTTCATCAGGACGTTCTGGAGCTGACGGCGTACGCGGCCGGTCACTACTACTTCGAGGTTCTTCCCGTCAGGCCCGATTATTATTCCGACACGACCCACTACGAACCGGTCTACGATCTCTACCTCAGCGTGCGCCTGGGAAACACGGCCTATTTTCCGGACGACCCCGGCGGAAGCCTGGGGAACGGGATGGCCGTTCTCAATCCCGATGGGACCCTGGGCCGGGTCATCCTGGCCACCATCGATCCGGCCGGGCGGATTGAAGAGGCTCACGAGTTCAATGGCCTCGATTCCCAGGTCAGGGGGACTCTGGCCGATTTCGGACTCGGTTCAACGAGAGGCGGGTATGTCCGGGTGGACAGCGACGAGACCCTGAGAGGACTGAACGCCTTATCGGAGGGGAAAAGCGTTCTCTACGGCGCCAATCTCCTTTCCCAAACCGGGGCGGTCGAACAGGTCTCCTTTCCCTATTCAGCGAGATCGGGCGGGTGGAAAACCTTTTACGGGCTCATCAACACGGGCGACGAGACGGAGGAGGTGGAACGGCGGTCCTTCGATTCCGAGGGCCATCCGCTGCGGACCGACACGGTCACCCTCGGGCCGGGTCAGAAACTTGAATCGAATACGAAAGATCTCTGGGTCCTTCCCAATTCTCCCGTTCGAGGGAACACCATGACCGCCGTGACGACGAGCGGCCGGCCGTCCCTTTTGGGATACATGAAGCTCTCATACGAGTCGTCATCGACGGGCGACACGGCCCTCGTCCCCCTGGGACGGGAGGGGGCGGGGACCCGTCTTTTTGCCCCCCAGGTGGCTTGCAACGCTTACTGGCGGACAAAACTCCTCGTCATGAACAGCGGCGCCGGGGACACCCGGGCGGTCTTCCGGGCTTACCGGGCCGACGGCTGGCTCCTCGGCGAGGCGGGCTGCCTCCTGAAGCCGGGCCAGAATCTCGTCCGGGACGTTCCGGATATCTTTCCCGGCGTCTTACCCGGTGAGATCGCCTCCCTGGAAGTGACCTCCCGGGAAGGCGAGCCGCTGACGGGGTGCGTTCTCTTCAGCACGAATACGGGAGGCCAGCTGGCGGGGGTTCCCCTTCGGGTGCCCGCGATGGGGCCTGTCCTTCACCTGCCCCACGTGGCGAGCCTGGGTCCCTGGGGAACGGGGGTGGCCGTCCTGAATCCCTCCGACGGCGCAACGGACGTGACCATGACCCTTCACGACGCCGGGGGCGCCCCCCTGGGCGCGTGGACGGGCCGGCTGAATCCCCGGGAGCGCATCGCCGGAACCCTGAAAAATCTTTTCGGAGCGGCCCTGGCCGAGGAGGCCCGTTATGTCAGGATCTCTTCGGGAGACACGCCCCTGTGCGGCCTTTACCTCATCGCCACGGGGGACGGAACGCGCCTCATGGGCGACGGTCTCACCGAATAATCGTTTATGGAATTGCATTTCGGGCGGTTCGTAAAGACCCCCCTGAAAAAACGTATATGGAGGAGCCATATGATGAGAAAGATGTGGGCCTGCGCCCTCGTTCTGTGCGCGATTGCCTTGTTTCCCGCTGTTGTTTTTTCAGCGGAAGAGGAAACGAGGGTCACCGTTGTCTACACGGGAGACCTCCTCGGGCGGCTGACGCCTGTCCGAGGGTGAGGGGGAAATAATTCGGGCGGTCTGGCCCGAACACAGTGGGTTATCGATGAACTGGAAAAAAAACAGGGTCCCGTCATCCTGGTGGACGCGGGGAACCTCTTTCCCGTGAGCCGATATTCTTTTAAGGAACTTCAGGTCCTTGCGGAACTGGGCGTCACCACCCTGGGGGCGATGAACGTGAGGGCGCTCAATCTGGGCGAAAACGAATTCTCCCATGGCATTGATTTTCTTAATCATGTGAGAGAAAAGGCGTCTTTTCCCTTCCTGGCGGCGAATCTTGAATATAGCGGCGCTTTGAATCCCTTCTGGGTGCCTTACACCGTCGTGGAGGCAGGAAAGTCCCGGATCGCCTTCATCGGTGTCCTGCCTCCCAGGCTTCAGGAGAACATCGCCGCCTCGACGGGAGAAGAGGGGAAAAACTTTCAAGTTTCATCCCCCCGGAGCGTTCTCGAAAGCCTCATCCCGGAAGTGCGGAAAAAAGCGGACGGGGTCGTTCTCCTTTCGAGCTGCGGCAGGAAGGAAACCCTTGAAGTCGTGGACGGAATGAAGGGGTTGGATCTCGTCATCTACTGCGGAAACGACGCCTCCCCGTTTTCGGAAGGGGGCGGATCAGCGGCCTTCGAGGAAAAAACGGGCGACTGCGGCGGTTCCGGTGGTGGAGCAGAAGCGGGGGCTCCCGGTGACGCCCCGTCCGGCGTTCCCGTTTACCGGGCCAACTACATGGGAAAGGACCTCGGTTATGCCACCCTCATACGGGGAGAGACGGGGAAATTAGTTCCGGGGGAGAACGGGATCGTTTCCCTGGACCGGACCGTTCCGGGCGATCCGCGGATCGCCGGGATGATCGGGTCCGCGCCGGACGACATTTACAAGAAGCTCACCGAAGAAATGAAAACAAGGGACGCGGACGTGGATAAACGAATGTTCGAGGAGGCGAAGAAACTCTGGAAAGAACTCTCGGAAAAGCACAGGGAGCTCATGCTGCAGAAAGATCAAGGGGAAACGAAATGATGAATGGAGCGGTAAAGGTTTTGTGCTGCGCCGTTGGCCTTCTTCTGTTGGTCTCCTGTGCCGGCCTTTTGGGTTACGGCAAGACGGAGGCGAATCTCATGAAGAACGTGACGGCGTTCTGGACGGCCAAAATGAACGGTGAATGGGGGGCTGCTTACGATCTGGCCACGGAGGAATTCAAGAGACAAGTGTCCCGGGTGAGATTCGTCAAGTCGGCGAACCTGAACATCGAACATTTCGAGATCGAGAAAGTGACCCTTCTCGATAAGGAAGACAAGGCGGAGGTGGCTGTAAAATACAGGGTCGGGGTAAAGGCGTTTGTCTTCGACCTGACAGCGAAGGACACGTGGGTATGGGAGAAGGGCGCCTGGCGCGTCGATCTCACCCCCACCCTGAAACTCCCCGGCGCCTGATCATCGCGGAGGTTTTGTGACCAAGCCCGGGTCGTGACATGTCGGGCCCCGGAGAGGGATTCAGGAAGCCTCTCCGGGGCCGTTTCATGTCGCGCCGCCGTGCGTGACGGAAGTCTGACGCTCGCCCATGCTCTTCAACTCCTTCACCTTCATTCTTTTTTTCGTCGTCGTCTTCCTCATTTATCGGCTCCCCCTTCCCTGGCGCGCCAGGAAGGTCTGGCTTCTCGGGGCGAGTTATTTCTTCTATGCCGCCTGGAACCCGCCCTTCGTCCTCCTTCTGGCCATTTCCACCGTCGCCGACTGGTTCCTGGCCCGGCGCATTGCGTCGGCCCGGCGGCCGGGGAAGAAGCGAGGGTTTCTCGCGGCGAGCCTCGCCGTCAACCTCGGACTCCTCGGCTATTTCAAATACGCCGGTTTTCTTATCGACAACCTGAATCAGCTTCTGTCTTTCCTTAACGTTCAGTTCAGCCCGTCCCCGGTGGACGTGATCCTCCCCGTGGGGATTTCCTTTTACACCTTTCAGACCCTTTCCTACACCATCGACATTTACAGGGGGAAGATGAAGCCCTGGCATTCCTTTCTCGATTACGCCCTCTACGTGTCCTTTTTCCCCCAGCTGGTGGCGGGCCCCATCGTCCGGGCGGGGGATTTCCTTCCCCAGTGCGAAAGGCCGCCGGACGTCCCCAGGGACGAGGTGGCCTGGGGGCTTTCCCTTCTGCTTCTCGGCCTTTTCCTGAAGATCGCCCTGGCCGACGGGCTTCTGGCCCCCGTGGCGGAGGCGGTCTACGACGGAAAGGGCGTTCCCGGTTTCCTTTCCGCCTGGTTCGGGTGCGCCGCGTTTTCGGGCCAGATCTACTGCGATTTCGCGGGCTATTCCCTGTGCGCCCTCGGTCTTGCCCGGTGTTTCGGTTTCGCCATCATGGAGAATTTCAACTGTCCCTATGCCGCCGCCGGTTTCACCGATTTCTGGAGGCGCTGGCACATTTCCTTTTCATCGTGGCTTCGGGATTATGTCTATTTCCCCCTGGGAGGAAGCCGGAAAGGGTGGGCCCGGACCCAGTTCAACACCGTCGTGACCATGCTCATCGGGGGTCTCTGGCACGGCGCCGCCTGGACCTACGTCGTCTGGGGGGGCATTCACGGACTTCTCATCGTGGTTGAGCGGGTGCTGAAAAGGGTGACCCGACCCCTGGCCTGGAAGACCGGGCTGCCCGTGACCCTGTCCGCCGCCCTCTTCACCTTCGCCCTGTGGTGCTTCGTCTTCGTCTTTTTCCGAAGCCGGACCTTCGATCAGGCCTTCATGCTCATGGGTTCCCTGACGGGCCTGCCCGGTGGCGGGGAAAAGACGATTTTTCTTCCCTTTGCCGATCTTTTGATCACGGGGACGGTCATGGCGCTGCTCCTGGCCGCCCACTGGTTCTTGCGGGACCGGTCCCTCCGGGTGGTGGCCGAAAAAACGCCCGGGTGGCTCCGGTCCCTGCTCATCGCCGGCATGATCGTCGGCATTGCCGTCCTTTCGGGAGAAGACCGTGCGTTCATCTATTTCCAGTTCTGACCGGGGGCCGGGCGCCTTTTTTATGAGATCCCTCCTGGCGGGTCTCCTTCTCGGGGTCTTACTCCTCGGGGGCATGGAGATCCTCTGGCGCCTGGACCGCCATGTCCCCTCGGTGACCGACGATCCCGAGCTGTGGTCCTGCCGCCGTCTCCGGGTCGACGCCCCGGGCCGGGAAAAACTCGTCATTCTCGGGGCTTCGCGGGTTCAGCTCGGGGTTTCCCTGAAGGTCCTGAAAGACCGTCTTCCCGATTACGAGGTCATCCAGCTCGCCGTTGACGGCCGACACCCCCTGGCGGTGCTCCGGGACCTCGCCGACGACGACCGGTTTCGGGGCGTCGTCCTGTGCGCCATCACCGCCATGGGCTTCGAAAAGAAGTACTGGAACGACCAGCAGGAGTTCGTCGATTATTTTCACAGGCGTTCCACCCTGAACAACCGGATCAACCGGAAGATCAAGACGGCCGTACAGGAGCGGTTCGTCGTCGTCGATCCCTATCTCCACATCCGCCGGCTGATCAACAACCTCGATGTCCTGGGAAAACTGCCCGATCACCGGTATCTCATCACTTTCCGGGACCGGTCCCGGGAGGCCGATTACATGCGGCTCAACCTCCCCAGGCTCCGGAATTACCGGACCGGGCGGATTCGGGAAATTTACGCCGAGAATCCGCCGCCGCCGCCGTCGGCCTGGGAGAGAGACGCGGCGGAAACGGCCCCCTGGGTGCGGAAAATCGTCCTTCGGGGCGGCCGGGTCATTTTCCTGCGCCTTCCCACGAGCGGCGAACACTGGACGATCGACGAGACCTTCTATCCCCGGAATGTGTACTGGGACCGCATCGCCGCCCTGACGGGGGCGGACACCATCCATTTCATGGATGAACCCCTCCTGAACGCCTACGAATGCCCCGAGGGTTCCCACCTGGATTTTCGGGACGCCCGCCGGTTCACCGGGGGGCTCGTGACCGTGCTGGAAAACAAAGGGTGGCTTCATGGCGGAAGGGGATTTTCCTCTTGACTATCCCGGCCGCCGTCGGCAAATAGAAACAAGGCCTCGAGAGGCGGGTGAAAGGATTTAAAGGCATGCTGGGATTGGTGGCGTCCTTCAGGAAGTTTCTCTCCCGGGCGGCGAAGCATCACCAGGTGATCTGGATGATGGTTCAGCGGGATTTCAAGGCCCGCTATGTGGGTTCCGTGGGGGGGATCCTGTGGTCCATCCTGAATCCGCTCCTTCTTGTGGCCATATACAGCCTCGTTTTTTCGCTCGTTTTCGGGCGGACGATCGGGGAGACGCCTTTTGCCCTGTGGCTTTTCTGCGCCCTCCTGCCGTGGCTCACCTTCATGGAGATCCTGAGAAGCTCCGTGGGAATCATCGAGAAATACAAGAACCTCATCACGAAAACGCCTTTTCCGTCGGAACTTCTTCCTGTCGTCATCATCGGCGCCGCCCTGACGAACCACCTCGTCGGGCTCGGGGTCCTGGTCGCCCTGCTCCTCGTCTTTCAGCCGTCCCTCGGCTGGGCCGTCATCACCCTTCCTTTTTATCTCCTGTGCCTCAGTTCCCTGGCCCTGGGTCTCAGCTGGATCATCAGCTCCGTCAACGTGTTCATCCGGGACGTGGGACAGGTGGTGAACCTCGTCCTTCAGTTGTGGTTTTACCTGTGCCCCATCATCTATCCCGCTTCCATCATTCCAGAATCCTATCAATACCTTCTCAGGCTGAATCCCTTCATCTTCATCACCGAGGGGTACCGCAGGGCCCTCCTGACGAACGAGGGCATCCTTCCCGTGGATTTTCTCTATTACCTGTTCTTCGCCCTGACAGCCCTGTTCATCGGCGGCTGGATTTTCCGACGGCTCAAGGGCCACTTTGCCGAATACCTGTGATCGCCCAGTGAAGGATTTAATGGAACCAGAATATTCCGTCATCTGCGAAAACCTGTCGAAGAAGTTCAAGATCTACGCCTCTCCCAACGACAGGATCAGGGAGGCCCTTTCCTTTTCCGGAAAGAGCTTTCACAAGGATTTCTGGGCCCTCCGGAACGTTTCCTTCCGGCTTCGGAAGGGCGTCACCCTGGGGATCATGGGTTTCAACGGAAGCGGCAAGAGCACCCTTCTCAAGATGATCTGCGGCTACCTGGCGCCCACGTCGGGATCGGTGATAACCGCGGGCCGCGTCGCTTCCATCCTCGAGCTGGGCACGGGGTTCAACAGGGAGTTCACGGGCCGGGAAAACGTGATGCTCTACGGCGGTCTCATGGGGTTTTCCGTAAGGGAAACCCGGGAAAAAATGGAAGAGGTCGAAGCCTTCGCCGACATCGGCGATTTCTTCGACCGGCCCGTGAAGCTCTATTCCAGCGGCATGTACGCCCGGCTCGCCTTCGCCTGCACCATCCACATGGAACCGGACATCCTCGTCATCGACGAGGCCCTGGCCGTGGGGGACATCGCCTTCCAGCACAAATGCATCCACCGGATCCGGTCCCTCCAGAAACGCGAGGTCTCCCTCCTCTTTGTCAGCCACAGCATCGGCGCCGTGAAGAGCCTGTGCCAGGAAGCCCTGTTCCTGGACAGGGGAAGGCTGGTTCTCCAGGGCAAGGCCGAGGACGTGGCGAACTACTATCACGGGCTCATCGCCCATCGGGAGCAGGAGAAAAAGGAGGCGCCGAAAAACCCCCCCGTGATGAAAAAAGAAGCCGGGGAAACCAAGGCGGCGGTCCGGGGGAAGGAAAAACGGATCGGGACGGGAGAGGCGAGAATCGAGGAGGTTCGCCTCCGGGACGACGGGGGCGGCGTCCTCGAGGTTGTCGAATTCGATCAGCCCGTGTCCGTGGGGGTGCGTATCCTGGCCCGGGTGGACTGCAGCCCCGCCGTCGTCGGCTTCATCATCCGGGACCGGTTCGGCAACGACCTTCTGGGAACGAACACGGCGGTGGAGGGCCGGAGTCTGCCGCCTCTCCGGCAGGGGGAAGAGCTCCTGGTGACCTTCCGTCTCCGGCTTCCTCTCTTGAAGGGGAACTACAGCGTGACGGCGGCCGTCGGCCACGATCCCGACCAGCCCGCCTTTCTCGACTGGTGGGACCACGCCTGCGTCTTCGAGGTGCTCCCCCCGGCCAGCCGGCGAACGGTGAACTGCAAGGTTCATCTTCCCATCGCCATCGACGTTCAGAAGAAAGGCGGCCCGTGAATGGCCCCCCTTGGTGAGACGATTCCCGTGAACAGGAAAAAATACCCGTCCTTTTTCAAGTTTCTCCTGTACCTGGTTCCCGCGTCGATTTTCCTTGTCCTGGCCGTTTCGGTGTTTTTCGCCGTCCTGGAGGACGCTTTCATCTCCTTCCGCTATGCGGAAAACCTGGCCGCCGGCCAGGGTCTCGTCTTCAACCCCGGTGAACCGGTTTGGGGCTACTCCAATTTTCTCTGGACGGTCATCCTGGCCGCCGTTTCCTATCTCGGCGGTTCCGTCGTCTCCTGGTCCCGATACCTGGGCGTCGTTTCCGCGCTGGCCGTCCTGTGGATCTCCTGGTCGTGGCTTCTGGAGAGAAACCGGTCATGGGGGGGGCTGTCCCTGGCGGCGCCCCTTCTTCTGGCCACGAGCGCCCACTTCGTCCTGGCCGCCCAGAACGGGATGGAAACACTCCTCTTCACCCTCCTGGCCCTTGCCGGGGTCCTTTCCTACATCCGGACCCTGGAGCAGAACCGGGCCTTCCCGGCCTACGCGATTTTCTTCTTTCTGTGCGCCGTCACCCGGCCCGAGGGGCCGGTTTTTCTCCTCGCCTCCCTCGTCATCGACCTCGTCCTCTTTCTCAAGAGCAGGGAGACGGCCATTCTCAGGCGGGCGGCGGCGGCCGTCGTCCTTTTCGCCGTCCCCTTCGGCCTGTACACGGTGACCCAGTTCCTGTACTACGGATATCCCCTGCCGAACCCCTATTATGTCAAGGTGGCCCCGTTTTCGGAAAAGGCCGTCCTGAGAGGGTTCGACTATGTCATATCCTACTTCCGGGATATCCACGCCCTGTGGTTCGTTCCCTTCGTCCTGGCCGCTCTTGCCGACCCGAAGCGGTGCCGGGAAAGCGGGCTCCTTCTTTTCTTCACGGCGGCGTACCTGTCCTTCGTAATCTTCGTGGGCGGCGACTTCAGGGTCTATTTTTACCGCTTCATCATTCCCGTCATCCCTCTCTTCTTTCTCCTGGTCGGCACCGGCTTCCTCTCCGTGGCCGACCTGACAAAGAAATTCCTTTCCCCGAAGGCCGCCGCCCCCCTGGCCGCCGTCCTTCTTGGTGCCGTCGTCCTGGCCCAGCTCGCCCTGGCGCGCTCCCCGGTGACGCCTTTTTTCAACCCCGAGATACCGACCCGGTCCCTCATGGTCACGAATCTTCTCCATTACCTGAAGGACCCCTCGGATTTCCGGGAAAAGGCGGCGGACTGGCTGACCGACGAAAACCTGGACATTCACCCCATGGGCGTGGTGGGGCGGGCCCTGAACCGCCGGCTTCCCGGAGGGGCCGTCGTCGCCACGGTCCAGTGCGGCCAGGTCCCCTATTATCTGGAGAAACGGACCGTCGTCGATATCCGGGGCCTCATGGACAACGAGGTCACTCACGGCGGGGGATTCGACCTGGCGTACATGAAAAAAAGGGATATCGACTTCCTCATTCTCTACTACAATGAAACGCCCCACTATGCCGTCCCGGAAACGCTCATCCCGAAGATCATCCGCTCCCCCGGCTTCCAGGCCCGGTATGCCCTGGAGCACGTCTACCGGCAAAGGGCCGTCGTCTGGCCCGAAGAGTGGGAGGCCACGGCGGCCATGCTCCTTTTCAGGAAAAAGGAAAGGGAAATTCCCCGGGACGGGATCCCCGGCGGCATCAAGGAAGATGTGGACGAGGCTGTCAGGGAGGGCCGGGTGACGGAATGGGTCTGCCGGATCAACGGGCCGGGCCGGGGGCTGTATCGTTTGACGGCGGGGGAACGGTTCAAAAGAAGCGGTGAAGAGGAAAAATTGACCGGTTTTCCCCTGGAATCGGCAAAGGGGCGGTCCGATCCAAAATAGTAGCATAAAGAATTTTTAGCCCGGGTGCGCCTTAAGTTCCGCGGCATGGTATGTTACTTGCACGATCTGACGTCAGTTGCGGTTGCCTTCTCTTCGAAAAGAGACGAAAACCGGTTGTTAAAAAGGCCGCCTCATGGTAATAAACCCGTGACATCTTCATGGGGATTTCAAAAAAAAGGAGGACCCATAGAAAATGAAGAGAACCGTCATGAAATTCCTGGCCTTCTCTTTCGTTCTCTTCCTGTCCGTGCCGGCTCTGTCCTGGGCGCTGACGGGGGGACCTGACAGTTACGGGTACCGGTATTACGACAGTCACGAAGAAGGGGCTCCGGCTTTTTCCTGGACAGACATCGAGCGGACGTCGGGTGGAATACCGGTGCAGATAGGAACCTCGGGAGACATCGTTGTTCCCGACATTCCCATTGGTTTTCGTTTCAACTTTTACGGTCAGTATTACAGTTCTGTAAGTGTGGCCACAAACGGACTCCTGTCCTTCGATCCCGGTGCCGTCATCAATGGCCAGACGTACCAGGGAAACGGTCTTCCCGACCGGTTGGATGCGATCAACAGCGTCATCGCCGGCTTCTGGGATGACCTGTACGCGTGCGGCACGTGAGGGGACAAGCACAGGGTGTACTACGAAACCCGGGTGGTTTCAGGAAAAAGACAGTTCATCGTTCAGTTCAAAAATGTTCGTTTCGATTCGTCTACCAGGCTGGGAGACGATTACAACGTCACATTCCAGATGGTCCTTCATGAGGGCTCCAACGATATCCAGTTCAATTATATCAAGGTCTACTCCCGCGGTAAGGGCAATACCGTAGCCGGCCTCGAGAACGAGACCGGAAGAATCGGGATCGTCTATCCGGGATTCGATCAAGAGGGATTCTACGAAAATTTCTATGTCCGATTCACGACCCACAGCCTTCCCGTCGGAGGGCCGCCCGAAGCCGTCACGCTCATTTCGCCGTCAGGAATTATCTCCGATAACACGCCCCTTTTCGAGTGGACCGAAGAAAGAAGCGCCACCGCCTACCGGCTCACCATAAGAGGAAATACATCCGTCGCTTTCGACCTCCCGGCCGATGAGGTGACCGCAGATGGGCAGTGCGCTTACCGGATCCCCGACGCCCTGGCCGACGGGACATACGAGTGGTCGATCCAGCCGACGAATTCGTCCGGTTCGGGGCCTGTCAGCAAGATGACCTTCACGGTTCAGACAGAAACATCCCCGACGCCGCCCGGTCCGGTGGATCCCGGGGAGGACCCCGTACCGGTCAACGGGCCCCATGTCCTCTATTTCCCCTATGTCACCGCCGAACAGGGGTGGCGCACCGAGATCTTCCTGGTGAACGCAAGCCGCGTTACAACCCTGAGGGGCACCTTCGAGGTCTATAACCAGGACGGCTCGGCGGCCGCCGAGCCAAAAGAACTGACCATCTATCCCCTTCAGAGGAAGGTGTTCATCATCGACGGGATACAGCCCAAGTACGCCGGCCTGAAAGGAAAGGGGTTTGCCCTTTTCCGCGCCTCCGGTGATTCCGTCGTCGGCTGCAACCGGTTCTTCGCTTTCGAAAAGTACAGCGCCATGGTGCCGGCGGTGGGAAGCGGTGCCCTGGCCGAACAGGGCGACCTGTATGCCTGCCAGGTTGCTTCCAACAGCATGTGGTCGACGGAAGTCGACCTCGTGAACACGACGGGGGAGGGAAAAACGCTTCGGCTCGTCCTGGCCGACGGGATGGTCGAGGAATCCCGGTCCCTTTTCCTGGGACCGGGTCAGCAGGCCTTTGTCGACGTGGGGGCGATTTTTCCCGAAGGCGCCGTTTCCGGGGCGTCCTATCTCGTCGTTAAAGACGAAAGCCTGTCAAAGGGCGGCGTGGTCGCCATGGCGAGGATTACGAACACCAACACCATGGAGGCCTATCTGCTTTCGGACCGGACCGGCGCCGAACAGGTCTTCCCCCAGGTGGTGGAAAATAGAACCTGGCGGACGGCCATCGTCCTCGTCAATCCGTCGGAAAATGACGCCCAGGTCACCATCACGGCCTATGATGATGCCGGTATGATTCTGGGGGCCGAGGAGGTTCCCGTGGAGGCCCGGTCGAAATACACAACCTATCCCGGCGCGCTGGGATTTCCCTCCGGCGTGTCCTGGCTCGCCGTGGTTTCCGATCAGGAACTGGCCGACGGCCTCGAGCTTTTTGCCAATACCGGCGCCACCCTTCTTTCCGGGTCCCGGTCCCTCCGTCTCGAGGGGACATCGGGCATCCTGCCGCTTCTGAACGATACGGCCGTGACGGGTATTTCCATTCTCAACGCACAGGAGATCCCGGCGGAAATCACCCTGACCCTTTACAGCAACGACGGCCTCGAGGTGGCCGTGAAGGGACTGACCCTCGCGCCCGGCGCGAAGGAGGTGGCCTTTGTCAACGATGATTACTTCGGAACGGACGTCTCTTCGGCGAATTACATCCGCTATGCGTCCAGCGAAGCCGTCATCGCCCTCCAGGTAAACGCCTACGGCGCCCTCCTGGACAGCCTGAACGCCCTGGGGGTCGATATGCCGGCCCGGGAACTGGTTGTCCGGATTTCCGTCAATAAGTCGCCGCAAGAGGACAGCGACGGAAGCTTTGTTTACTACACCAAGTACCCGACGCTCACGTTCACCGGGTCCGCTTATGACGAGGAAGGTGTCCCCGTCGGCGATACGGCTGTTTTCTCCTGGTCTTCCAGCCTGGACGGTCCTCTCGGCCAGGGCATGGAGGTGACGGCGGAACAGCTTTCCGAGGGCGAGCATGTCATCACCCTCGAGGTGGTCGACGGGACGGGTGCTTCCGGTAAGGCCTCAACGACGTTGCCTATTAAAAAACACCCATTCGATGAGGCGTGGGATTTCTAACAGAAATCACTGCCGATAACAAAGAGATCAGGCGTCGTTTTTGAAAAACGGATCGGGTGGTCGGGGATGAAAATCCCGGAAGGCCGCCCGATCGTCTTTTTGAACCTTTTATTCTTGATTTTGCGACCCTGGAAAACGTGAAAAAGGTGCTTCCCCGGTGGTTGAAATCCTTTCTTCTTGAACGGCGTCCCGGAAAAGAATCGGGAGAGAAAAACGTGGCGGAAGAACGGATTCGGGACGATTCAATCCTCACGGAGAGGCGAGCCTTTCCGGAAACCCCGGTCCGGGTGTCCATCAAGGCCGCCGTCCCCCGGAAAAGGGAAGCGCCGTTCTGGGGGGATTATCATTTCGCCTGCGCCCTCAAGAAATATCTCGAAAGGCGGGGATACGCCGTCCGGATCGACCTTCTGCCGGACTGGCACAGGAGAAAAGGCTTCCGGGATGAGGTCGTCATCGTTCTTCGGGGGCTCAGCCGATACGCCCCCCGCCCGGACCAGGTCAACCTCCTGTGGAACATCAGCCATCCCGACCACGTTCCCCTCGATGAATACGGTCTCTACGATCACGTCTTCGTCGCGTCCCTCAGTTACGGCAGGGATCTGGAAAAAAGACTGCCGGTGCCGGTGACCCCCCTTCTTCAAGGCACCGATCCGGAGCTTTTTTACGAGGAAAAGGCGCCGGGAGTCGCCGGCGACGAGATTCTCTTCGTGGGGAATTCGAGGAAGCAGTTCCGGCCCGCCGTCAGGGACGCTCTCGCCGCCGGCGTTCCCCTGAGCCTGTACGGCCTCATGTGGGAACCCCTTGTTCCGGGTAAACACATCAAGGGCTCCTTCATCGAAAATCAGGTCTTGCGTCATCATTACAGCGCCTGTAAGATCCTTCTCAACGATCACTGGCCTTCCATGAAGGAAAACGGGTTCATCTCCAACAGGATCTTTGACGCCGGTGCCTGCGGGGCCTGCATCGTTTCCGATTTCGTGGCCGACATCCCCCGCCTCTTCGGGGACGCCGTTCTCACCTACCGGACGCCGGATGAGCTGGGAGACCTTGTTCGGACCCTTCTTTCCGACGAGGCGAAAAGGAAATCCGCCGGCGCCAGGCTGAAGGAGATGATCAGACGGGACCATGGCTTCGATACCCGGGCGGAGGTGATCCACCAGGTGATCCGGAGTCTCTTCGAGGAGAGGTCCCCCAGGACCCGACCGTTTCGACAGCCCGGGTAGGGAAATCATGAACCGTTCTGTCCGTCAGGGGTTTCTGGCCATAAAGGCGCGGTCGAGGCGCTTGCTGAAACTGCCCTTCCTCGCCCGGTTCCGGAAAAGGCTTCTCGAGAGCCCCCGGACCGTCG
>Ga0209200_1001780_pt1 | contig 21158 bp, 16 predicted proteins | sample AD_UKC033_MetaG_FD_184406 | JGI IMG/M metagenome (GOLD analysis project Ga0209200, IMG submission 184406) | Active sludge microbial communities of municipal wastewater-treating anaerobic digesters from USA - AD_UKC033_MetaG (SPAdes) (version 2) | ecosystem: Engineered > Bioreactor > Anaerobic >... | reverse complement strand
AGCGCGCGCGTGGGTTATACCCTCATAACCAGTACTGTATTAGTAAGTTTGCTGGTTGGTGTTTATGCAATTCGTCATTTGCCCTTTTTAGATTTCAGGGCCTACCGCATTGGAAACAATATTCCACAGCAAATGATACCCCCCGAACAACCCATTATTGAATATTTGTTTACTAAAGAAGGTAAAGAAGTACGCGACACAAAGTTTCTGACGGAAGCCGATGGATATAAATATGTTTCTTCGCGCGTATTGAACGAAGACAAGATCAAACCAAAAATTACCGATTACTCCGTTAGCAGCCCCGAAGGAGAAGACATGACGCAATACACGTTTCAGGGCTTAAAGCTGCTGATTGTTATGTTTGATGTAAACAAGGCTTCAACTAAAAATATTGAGGCGGTACAAATGCTAACCAAACAACTGGAGGGTAAAGTGGATTGTTTTATTCTTACTTCTTCCGGTTCCGATGCGATGGAAGCGTTCCGTCACGAACATCAATTGGCTGTGCCTTATTATTATGCCGATGCAACCGTACTGAAAACAATCATCCGATCTAACCCCGGTATTGCACTTTGGAAAAACGGAACCGTATTGGGCAATTGGCATCATAACGACACACCTTCTGCCAGCGAGGTGCTGGAGAAATTACAATGAAAATTTATCTGATCGGATTACCAGGTTGCGGTAAGTCAACCTTAGGAAAACAACTTGCCCGGCACCTGGGTATTAAATTTATTGATCTCGATCAGGAAATAGAGAAGATAGTTAGCGTACCCGTACGGGATATTTTCAAAAAGTATGGCGAAAGTTTTTTTCGCAAACAGGAATCAGAAATCCTGCGCGAAATGAGCGATGCCCACATGGATTTTGTTATGGCCACCGGTGGCGGAGCTCCGGTTTTTTTCGATAACATGAAGTTTATGAATGCAACCGGGCAAACCATTTTTCTGGATGTTCCTGCACGCGAAATCACCAATCGTATTTCTCAATCCAGCAAGGAAGAGCGGCCCTTGCTGGCATCGTTGGCACCGGATGAATTAAAAGATAAGATTGAATTTCTTCGCTCGCAGCGCATAACGTTTTATAGCCAGGCTCATATTACCCTAACCGGTATTGTACAGTTATCAGAACTGATCTCTGCCCTTAAGTCTTAAAACGGAAAGCCAACGGTAATCATGCCAAAACTGGTTTGGTTATCCATTGTTACCAGCGGGCTTGTAGCCGAGTTAACCCGATATGGTCTGTAGGTATTGGCGCCTTTACTAAATACTAGTGCAAAATCTGCATAGAATTTTTTTGTGCGATAACCAACCCCGCCCGTAATGGAAGTAATCTGACGGCTGCTGTTGTTCTGCTCGGTACGAAAAGGATCGGGCATATAAGAACCGCCCGCACGGAATCTTAATTTATCCCAGCGAAACTCACCACCTAATCTGAAATTAGCGGTAGTCTGGTAAGATTCTTTGATCGTGTTGTTATCGCTGCTGAATGAAATGCCGCTTAAGCCGGATGAATATCTCGCACCAGCATAATTAACCAGATCCACATCGGCAGAAACGAATCCTTTATTATTGATAAAGATAGCAGCCCCCGCACTCAATCTGCCGGGTGTACGCAACGAGTATTCGGAGATAAACTCGTCAGTTTGATCGGATACGGATGAGAGAATTTTACTACCATCGCCATAGTAATCAAAGTTATTCCAATTGGTAGCCATAAAGGCCGAATACACATCGGTAATGCTATAAAGTGTGGGAGTGGTATAAGAAACCCCCAACTGAATAAAATCAAGCGGGCGGCCAATTACTCCAAGTGTTGCGTTTATGCCTGAACCACGGATATTCAATTCTTCTTCTAACCGTATGGTATTTAAAGGCTCCCCTTCAAATGTTTCTCTGAAAGTTTTCTTTGAACTGAACCGCAAGGTGGTAAGGCCAAGGCCGGCCCCCAGAAAAACCTTATCCGATAAGTTGGCACCATAGGATAAATTCCATTGCCCCTGATTGCCCCGGTATTGAACCGTTTCGGATTGATACGGAAACCCACCAATCACCGAAAAGTATTCACCCGGGTAGCCATCATCTTCCTCAATCAGGTAATTCTGGTATCCCAACCAGGTAACGGTATTGTGAAGCGCACCGTTGGTATTAAATTCAGAATCAGAATATCCGTAAGCATCTTCAATAAAATAATCGATTATGGAATTGGTGGTATTGTCACCTTCGTAGCTAAAGTTTTCATTAAAATTATTAATGCGATTATAGCTAATTGCAAAGGTGCCGCTTAAAAATCCCATGCGGCCGTCTTTTTCAGTTTGGAATACGAGGCTAAAGCCAGGTACATGCAAATTGGTTTTTGAGTCGGTGGTTGTGTTTCCAAGAAACTTGCTATCTGTAACTGCACTGAAGAACCCGGGCGAGATGGTAAACTCAGAGCGGTTGAACATGCCTAACCCGGCCGGGTTTGACTGGGCCGAACTGTAATCGCCACCCAGGCTGGTTTGCACACCCCCCATACCCATGATGCGCGCACTACCTGCTGGCTTTATCCTGCTAAACAGCAGGGCCGATTCAGAAAAACTTTGTGCCTGAACCAGCGTTGGTAAAAGCATGGCAATGCCAGCGAGCACGTTGCTCATCAATTTCATAAACAGAACATTTGTTTGATAAACGACTAAGACCTTTGCTTAATTGTTACGGCCTCTTGAACCACTGCTAGATGACCCGCCAGAACTTCCACTGCTGCGGCTTCCGCTTCCGCCACCCGTTGAAATACCACTACCGGAATCTCTTGATCCACTATTAAAAGATGAGTTGCGTGATGAATTTCCACCTCCGCCACCCGTTGAAATACCACTGCCGGAATCTCTTGATCCACTATTAAAGGATGAGTTGCGTGATGAATTTCCACCTCCGCCAGCATCCATCCAATTGCCCGACCGGTTTGAGCTTCGGTTGTTGTCGAAGGTTGAAGAGCTTGTCCGCGACCCGCTAGTATTCGTGTTATTCCAAACGGTACCCCGGGTTGTAGAAACATTTTCAGGATTATTTCTCCAGCCACGCTGATAGTAGTTTTCATTTGTGGTGCGGGCGGCAGTGCGCGAATGGTTTGTGCCCCGGGTATCGTTCTGAATAGCCGATGAAGACTGGCGGCTTCCTGTAGATGATACTATCTGGTTGTTCATACTGCTTGAACGCGATGATCTTTTACCATACACCACTCCCGTTGGTCCATCATTACCTACTATAATTACAGTAGGTCTCCAGTAGTTATTCCAACCCCAGCCACTATTCCAACCCCAAAATGAGTTATATCCGTATGGATCCCACGCCCAGGAGTTCATTCCGTAATAACTGTTCCAGGGCGAGTAACCCCATGAGTTCAAACCCCAACTCATTCCCATACTAAAGGTTAAACCTGATCCGTAATAACTGTTATAGCCGTAAGGATCCCAAATAGAATTACCCCAATATGGGTTGTATCTGCCTACCCCATATGGATACATTCCACCCATCATGTAGGGGTTATTCATTCCGTAATAATTCCAGTTAGCCCGGTCGTTGTAGATATTCTGATTAACAGATGTAGGCACGTAGTCAGATGTAAAGTAGGTTACTTGTTCTGATTCAACGGTTGAGTTAGCGGATTGCGAAATATATTCCGGGTTAACATTACGGGCCGAATAACTATCCGTTGGGTTAATTGGAGTTCTTTGCTCGGATTGCCGCGATGACAACTCCATTAGGGGCTTCGAGGCAGCTACCTTGGTCCGGTCGCTGGCCCTGAAATACATATCATCGGATTCCTGCGCATTTACGGCAAACACGCCCATTGCCAAAAGCAGGCTCAAACATGTGATTCTGGATTTCATACGCGATAATTTTTGGTTCACTATCTGTTTTAACGAAAATCCCCGCATTGTGGGTACTTTCTATAACAAGTTTAACGCTTAATTCGTGCAAATTCCACTAAAAAAGAGCTGGTAGTTGTGCCATTTTAAAGGTTTAATTTTTGAAGCCGCCCACCGCAACCAACCAAACCTCGTCTATATTTGCCGAATTAATCAAAGTTAGGAAATTTTTCAGGTTATCCGATGGGAAAAGAGATTACAAGCCGAAGTGAAGATTATGCACAGTGGTACATTGATTTGGTAAAAAAAGCCGACCTGGCCGAGAATTCTGAAGTGCGTGGGTGTATGGTAATAAAGCCGTATGGCTACAGCATTTGGGAAAAGATGCAGCAGGCACTTGATAAAATGTTCAAAGATACGGGCCATACCAATGCCTATTTCCCGCTTTTTGTTCCTAAAAGTATGTTCGAGGCGGAAGAAAAAAATGCGGAAGGGTTTGCTAAAGAGTGTGCTATCGTAACGCATTACCGGCTTAAGAACGATCCTGCCAATAAGGGTAAATTAATGGTTGACCCGGAAGCCAAACTGGAAGAAGAACTGGTGGTTCGCCCAACCAGCGAGGCAATTATCTGGAGTACCTATAAAAAGTGGATTCAATCGTATCGTGATTTACCGTTGTTGATTAACCAATGGGCTAATGTGGTGCGGTGGGAAATGCGTACCCGGTTGTTTTTGCGCACGGCCGAATTTCTGTGGCAGGAGGGGCACACAGCGCATGCATCCGCTAAGGAAGCCGTAGAGGAAACTGAGCGTATGCTGGGTGTTTATGCCGAGTTTGCTGAAACATTTATGGCCATGCCGGTTATCAAAGGCCGCAAGTCTGAAGGGGAACGCTTTCCGGGGGCGATTGATACCTATTGTATTGAAGCCATGATGCAGGATGGAAAAGCGTTGCAAGCAGGAACTTCCCATTTTCTGGGACAGAATTTTGCCGATGCATTCAATGTTCAGTTCACCAACAAAGAAGGAAAACTCGAAAAGGTGTGGGGAACATCATGGGGTGTTAGCACCCGTTTAATGGGCGCACTTATTATGGCGCACTCGGATGATGATGGTTTGGTGTTGCCTCCTAAGCTGGCGCCCATTCATGTGGTGATTGTACCCATCTTCAAAACAACCGAAGAATTGGATCGCATTTCTGAACAGGCCAATAAAATAGCGGATGCATTGCGCAAGCAGGGCTACTCCGTTAAGTTCGATAACCGCGATACCCACAAGCCGGGCTTTAAGTTTGCCGAGTACGAATTGAAAGGTGTGCCGGTTCGCATTGCCATTGGTCCGCGCGACCTGGAAAATAAAACGGCTGAGGTGGCGCGCAGGGATACCAAGGCAAAACAGGTACTGGCATTGGATTCTATTGCTACCGCCATTCCGGCCTTGCTGGATGAGATTCAGACCAATATTTATCAAAAAGCCCTTGCATTTAGAACGGCTATGATCACACCCGTAGATTCGTACGATGTGTTTAAAAAAGTGCTGGATGAAAAAGGAGGGTTTGTGTTGGCCCATTGGGATGGTACACCCGAAACAGAAGCAAGCATTAAAGAGGAAACCAAGGCCACCATTCGCTGTATTCCATTAGATGCAAAGGAGGAAGCCGGTGTTTGTGTGTATTCGGGCAAACCCTCTACAAAAAGAGTGCTTTTTGCAAGAGCGTATTAAGCCCAATACCCATAAATTTTACCTATTTTTATAATTCCTGAAGATTTTAAACTGTACTTGTGTGATTGAGTGGGTAACTGTAATTAGTCTGATCTTGTTTGGCCTCGCCCTGGTGGTAGCCGAAATTATTTTTGTGCCGGGCACAACGGTAGTGGGTATTATCGGATTTATTTTTCTGATTGCCGGGGTTGGTTTTGGATTTAATTACTTTGGAAGCGAAACGGGCTGGATTTTGGTGGGAAGCACCGCAGTAATTTCAGGGCTTGTATTATATTTTTCCTTTAAGGCGAATGTGTGGGGAAGGTTTTCATTAAAATCGTCTATTGATAGTAAGGTAAACGAAGGCAGTCTGGATGCATTAACGGTTGGTCAGGAAGGAACGGCAACATCGGCCCTGCGCCCTATTGGTAAAGCACAACTGGGAGATAAAGAATATGAAGTAAAAACGGCTGGCGATTACTTAGATAGTGGCAGCGCGGTGCGTATCATTAAAATAAATTCAAATCAAATAATCGTAGAACCTATAAATTAAAACTATGGAAGGCTTAGCATTTATTTTTATTGTTTTTATCTGCATCGTAGGGTTTTTCATGTTCCTCTACTTTGTGCCGGTAGGATTGTGGATTACCGCCATCTTTGCCGGAGTTAAAGTAACGATTGGATCATTAATCGGGATGCGAATCAGAAAAGTACCACCCGGTGTAATTGTAAACTCCCTGATTACCGCCAACAAAGCCGGATTAAAAGTTACCACCAATGAATTGGAAACTCACTACTTGGCCGGAGGTAACGTACCCAACGTAATTCGTGCCCTCATCTCCGCAGAAAAGGCCAACATCAATCTTGATTTTAAACAAGCCACTGCGATTGACCTTGCCGGGCGTGATGTATTTGAAGCGGTACAGATTTCGGTAAATCCGAAAGTAATTACAACCCCCAAGGTTGCTGCAGTAGCAGCCGATGGTATTCAATTGATTGCCGTAGCACGGGTAACGGTGCGGGCCAGCATTCAGCAGTTGGTGGGTGGTGCCGGTGAAGATACTATCTTGGCACGTGTAGGCGAAGGGATTGTAACTTCCATTGGTTCGGCACAATCGCATAAAGAAGTGTTGGCCAACCCCGACAAAATTTCGAAACTGGTGCTTTCGCGTGGGCTGGATGCCGGCACAGCCTTTGAAATTCTTTCTATTGATATTGCCGATGTAGATGTAGGAGCCAACATTGGTGCTAAACTTCAAACCGATCAGGCTGCGGCCGATTTGAAAGTTGCAGAAGCCCGTGCTGAAGAGAGGAGAGCCATGGCGGTAGCGTTGGAACAGGAAATGATCGCAAAAGCCCAGGAAGCAAAAGCAAACGTAATTCAGGCCGAGGCCGAAATTCCAAAAGCTATTGCCGAAGCATTCTTAAAAGGAAATTTGGGTGTGATGGATTACTACAAAATGCAAAACATTCAAGCCGATACCGATATGCGGCAGTCCATTTCCGGATCGGGTAAAACAAAAACCGAGTAATTAAATTTTATAGAATAAAACGGGTTGCCACATTTATGAGGCAACCCGTTTTTATTTACGAAGGTTGATATACGGTGATGACCCTTTAATCATCCATGTCCAAACCAGGTAGCAGCGCAAAGAACAGACTCTCCAAAAATCAGCGACTCAGATACAGATTCCGTTCGCTATAAATATTCAGAAAGTAGTCATCCATTAAATCATCAATAAAATAAATGGCTTCCCCGGTCGATTTCATTTCCGGCCCTAATTCTTTGTTTACATCAGGGAATTTATTGAAAGAAAACACCGGCACTTTAATGGCATAGCCATGCTTTTTAGGCGCGAACTGAAAATCCTTCACTTTGTTAACACCTAACATTACTTTAGTTGCACAGTTTACATACGGCTCATCATATGCTTTGCAAATAAAGGGCACGGTACGTGATGCGCGCGGGTTGGCTTCAATGATGTAAACCTTATCGTTCTTAATAGCAAACTGAATGTTGATTAGTCCAACGGTTTTAAGCGCTACAGCAATTCGCCTGGTGTAGTTTTCAATTTGCTTAATTACGAAATCACCCAGGTTATAGGGGGGAAGTACCGCGTACGAATCGCCACTGTGAATACCGGCTGGCTCAATGTGCTGCATAATACCAATGATGTACACATCTTCACCATCGCAAATAGCATCGGCTTCGGCTTCGATGGCACCATCCAGAAAATGATCGAGCAATACTTTGTTTTCAGGCAGGTGTTTCCAAATGTCAAGAATATGGTTCTCCAGTTCTTTCTCGTTAATTACAATTTTCATGCTCTGTCCGCCCAACACATACGAGGGCCGAACCAGCAAAGGGAAGCCGATGGTTTTGGAAACCTCCAGGGCCTCATCCGCATTGCGTGCAACACCAAACTCCGGATAAGGAATATTTAACTCTTTCAGCAGGGAAGAAAAACTACCGCGGTCTTCAGCAAGATCAAGCGCTTCAAAGGAAGTACCAATGATTTTGATGCCGTACTTGTGTAGCTTTTCAGCAAGCTTCAATGCGGTTTGTCCGCCCAACTGCACAATTACGCCTTCTGGTTTTTCATGCTGAATAATATCCCATAAATGTTCCCAGAAAACAGGTTCGAAGTAAAGTTTATCTGCAATATCAAAATCGGTTGAAACGGTTTCTGGGTTACAGTTGATCATGATGGCTTCGTAACCGGCTTCTTTTGCGGCCAGTATTCCGTGCACACAGGAATAGTCGAACTCAATACCTTGCCCAATACGATTAGGGCCAGAACCCAATACGATTACTTTCTTCTTGTTGGATACAACCGACTCGTTCTCTTTGTCGAAGGTAGAATAATAATAAGCTGTCTTTGCATCAAATTCGGCTGCACAGGTATCTACCATTTTATACACCCGGTTAATGCCCATCTCTCTGCGTTTCAGGTGTACTTCACTTTCCAGGCAATCCAGCAGGTGCGCAATTTGTCTGTCTGCATAGCCTTTCTCTTTGGCTCTGCGCATCAACTCGGATGGAATAGTTGCGAGTTTATATTTTTCTATCTCATTTTCTACCTCAATCAATTCCCAGATTTGTTCCAGGAACCATTTATCAATTTTGGTCAGGTTCTGAATGGTCTTCATGGAGATGCCCAGCTTCATGGCATCGTAAACATGAAACAGCCGGTTCCAGCTTGGGTTTTGTAAGCTATAAAGTAAGTCTTCCTGTTTAGTTAATTCTTTGCCATCGGCACCCAACCCATTTCTTCTAATCTCTAAACTCTGACAGGCTTTTTGAAGGGCTTCCTGAAAATTTCTTCCAATACCCATTACTTCGCCCACCGATTTCATCTGCAAGCCAAGTTTGCGATCGGCTCCATGAAACTTATCAAAATTCCAACGTGGAATTTTCACAATCACATAATCCAACGCAGGTTCAAAGTATGCTGTGGTAGAACCAGTAATGGCATTCTTCAATTCATCGAGGTTGTAACCAATAGCCAGCTTGGCTGCAATTTTAGCAATGGGATATCCGGTTGCTTTTGATGCCAGTGCCGATGAACGTGACACACGCGGGTTGATTTCAATTCCGATAATGTCATCGTTATCGGGATTAACAGAGAACTGCACATTGCAACCGCCCGCGAATTTTCCAATGCCATTCATCATTTTAATGGCGAGGTTACGCATGTTCTGATATACGGTATCGGGCAATGTCATGGCCGGAGCCACGGTAATGGAATCTCCGGTGTGAATGCCCATCGGATCGAAATTTTCGATCGAACAGATAATAATTACATTCCCCAGGCTATCACGCAATAATTCAAGTTCGTATTCTTTCCAGCCCAAAATGCTTTGCTCTATCAATACTTCGTGAATGGGTGATGCATGTAAACCACGGTTAAGGGCAGCGTCAAATTCTTCGGGAGAGTTTACGAACCCGCCCCCGGTTCCACCTAACGTAAAAGAAGGTCTGATAACCAACGGGAACCCAATCTCCTGGGCAATTTCTTTTCCTTCCAAAAAAGAAGTAGCCGTTGCACCTTTACACACTCCCACACCTATCTCCAGCATCTTCAACCGGAATTTTTCACGATCCTCTGTGGTTTCAATGGCCCCAATATCAACCCCAATAATTTTTACACCGTAATGTTGCCAGATGCCGGCCTTATCGCACTCAATGCAAAGATTAAGTGCGGTTTGCCCGCCCATAGTGGGTAGCACTGCATCGATGTGGTGTTTTTCAAGAATTTCGCGAATTGATTTTTTCTCCAGCGGTTTAAGGTACACGTGGTCGGCCGTAACCTTATCGGTCATAATGGTGGCCGGGTTGGAGTTGATCAGAATTACCTCGATGCCTTCTTCCCGTAAGGAGCGGGCGGCTTGCGACCCCGAATAATCAAATTCACATGCTTGTCCGATAATAATTGGCCCGCTACCGATGATGAGTACGGAACGAATACTGCGATCTCTTGGCATTTCTGGTGGTTGTGGTTTGGATAAATCGGGCAAAAATAAGGACTATTTCAAGTAAATAGTTATGGCTACTCTACATTTATTCGAGAGGTAGTTTACACCTGAAAAAAAATTGCAAATTTCATCTTTCAAACAGTTGCATATGAATCTAAATCTGAAGGCGAAAGCTGAAAACACGTATGATGCAATCGTAGTAGGTTCGGGAATTAGCGGTGGCTGGGCCGCCAAAGAACTTTGTGAGCGCGGATTAAAAGTATTGCTGCTGGAACGGGGCAAAAATGTGGAGCACCCCAATTATCCCACCACCTCGCTCGATCCCTGGCAACTGGAAAACCGGGGGCGTCTTACCCAGGCCGATCGCGACAAATGCCCAATTCAAACCCGGCACTATTCCTATGCGGGCGATAACAAACACTTTTATATTAACGACCTGGAAAACCCTTATGCTGAGACTAAACGTTTTGATTGGATTCGCGGAGATATTGTGGGAGGACGCTCCGTTTTATGGGGCCGCCATTGTTACCGGCTAAGTGATCTTGATTTTGAAGCTAACCAGCGCGATGGGATTGCGGTAGATTGGCCCATTCGTTATAAAGATATAGCACCGTGGTATGATTATGTAGAACAATTTATTGGCGTGTGCGGGCAAGCCGAAGGAATTCCCCATCTGCCTGATGGCAAGTTTCAACCACCTATGGAGATGAATTGTGTGGAAACAGATTTCAAAACCAAGGTGGAAGAAAAATTTGGGCGTAAGATAACTATGGGTCGGATTGCAAATTTAACAGCACCTGTAAAAGGTCGGGGCGTGTGTCAGTATCGCAATCAATGCCACCGTGGTTGTCCATACGGAGCCTACTTCAGTACCAATGCCAGCACCTTACCTGCTGCATTTGAAACCGGCAACCTGACTTTGCGGCCACACTCATTAACCAACCGGGTATTGTACAACGAACAAAAGCAAAAAGCAGTTGGTGTTGAAATTATTGATACCGAAACCAATGAAGTGATTGAGTATTACGCACGACTCATTTTTATAAATGCAGCTACCCTGGGCACGGCATTTATATTACTCAATTCAATTTCCAATCGGTTTCCAAATGGATTGGGTAATGGTAGCGACCAGGTGGGGCGCAATATCATGGATCATCATAAAGGAGCCGGAGCCGATGCGGAGGTAGAAGGTTTTGATGACCAATATTATTATGGGCGCAGGCCAAATGGAGTGTATGTGCCACGGTTTAGGAATCTATCAGAGAAACGAACCGACTACATTCGGGGGTTTGGCTACCAGGGTGGCGCAAGCCGCAACGGCTGGGGGCGCGGAACCATGGACATGGCAGTTGGTGCCGATCTGAAGGAACTGTTGCAGGCCCCGGGCAATTGGCGAATTGGTTTTGGGGGTTTTGGTGAATGTTTGCCTTACGAAGAAAACAGAGTTACACTCAATACCAATCTAAAAGATAAATGGGGTCGTAATACGTTAACTACCGATGTAGAGTTTAAAGAGAATGAACATGCGATGCAGAAAGACATGGCGCTGGCTATGGCCGAAATGCTGGAAGCAGCCGGGTACAAGAATGTTCGTCCTTATGTAAATACTTCGTTTCCGGGCAATGCCAACCACGAAATGGGAGGCGCACGCATGGGGCGAAACGCGAAGACTTCTGTACTAAACGGATTTAATCAAATGCACGAGGTAAAAAATGTATTTATTACCGATGGATCGTTTATGACCTCGTCCTCGTGTGTAAATCCATCGCTTACCTACATGGCCATGACCGCACGGGCGTGTGCCTATGCCGTGGAGGAAATGAAAAGAGGTACGATTTGAAGTTTACTTGATAAAATTATTATACAGGATCGGGATTGCTTTTTTGTGAATGGGGCGCGTGCCATCTACCATACCGGGTAAGCAACCATTGGTAATTACAACAAACCCATATTTCTTTTTGGGATTGAAATAAAAGCTGCTGTATAATCCATAAGCCGAACCGGTGTGTCCTTTTAAAGAGATACCGGGTAATAAATTGTCAGCGGTAGAAATAGCCAAACCATAACCTTCTTCTTTTGAAATGCTGTGTTGCATGGTTTTAGCGCTTTTGCGGGAGATAATTTTTTTTCCCTGGTAGGTGCCGTAATTCATGTGCATGATCATGTAACGGGCAAGATCCTGCGCCCCTATTTTTACCCCACCGGTGGGTGAAAAAACAGGTGTGCTGTATCCAAATTCGTAATTTTTTATCTGTTCACTTCTGGAGGCATAGGCCTGTGGTGAGGGCTCGAATTTCTGATTGGCAGAATCATATTCGTAAAGCGTGGCAAACCGGCTTGCATTTAGAGAATCTACATTATGACCGGCATATAAACCAAGCGGTTTAATGATGTGGTTACGTATGTACACATCAAACCGCTCGCCCGAGGTGCGTTCAATGATGGTGCCTGTCATGTTATAGTTCAGGTTACAGTATTCGTATTGCGAGCCAGGTTCATAGTTGTTAAAACATATTGCCCAGTCGGAATTTTTTGCCGGATTAATTACATCTAACGTAAAATAACCATTACGATCGCTGATACTGGATGTGTGCGACATGATCATGCGCAGGGTAATTACCTTATCGGGATAATTAGGGTTGCGCACAGGAAAGCCAATCAATTTGCTCACATCATCGTCTAAGTGTAGTTTTCCCTGTTCCACCAACTGCATAATGGCTGTAGCCGAAAAGGATTTCGAAATGGATGCAATTCTGAAAATGCTGTTTTCGTTAAGTGGAATTTGTTTTTCCACATCCTGCCAGCCCATGTTTTTTGCATAAATAATTTTGCTATGCTTTACTACAACTACTGCAAGGCCCGTGGTTTTAAGCTCTTCGGCTACTGCCTGTAACTCTTTTTCGGGTTGAGAAAAACTTTTTAGTGAGAAAAGAAAAGCAATAAATGCCAGCAGAACGGGTTTCATGGTTTAGGATTAAACCACAATTTACATAAACTGAATACAATAAATGGAAGGCCTGGCAAAAGGTTTTAATCGGCCTGTTTGCTTTTGGAAAATTCTTTAAATCTGCGCATCAAAGCCACCGTAAAGCCAATCATTAATACGCCTGTTCCAAGCCACAACACATTGATCAGCGGCATTTCAATTGCTTTTATGATTACCCAGTCCTTTTGGCGGGTGTTAATACCGAGTGAAAACTCACCCGTATCGGGGTGAATGTTGAGCAACGTAATTTTTATACCGAGGTCGTTAATTTCTGAAGGGAGGCGCCCCACCTGGCTTTTGTCGCGAATCAAGAAAACAGGTTCAGCAAAATATTCCTCGCGCTCGCCTTTCACTTTGATTTTGGCTTTAACAGCTACATCGGTCTCATCCAATGTAAATCCATCTACTTCGTGTATGCGAACCACTTCTTCAAGTGTTGCCACATAGTCGTTCACAAAGAAGGGTTTGTTTAGGGGTACCCGTTCTTCTGTTAACTCGCTCCATTCGGGTTCTTCTTCCCGGTTCATCGGCAACGAAACGTGTGTATATAAATCCCGCCCGATATGGCGTTCAATATCGGGGGAGGCTACAAAGCCACCCATTGAGGGATTAATCTGTACCCGTGGATATAAAACGGCAGCTACTTTTCCATTCTTGCGAAGTTCTACCTCGTAGAATGTGTTTTCCGGATTGATTTCAAATGTATCGCGGGCGTTCAGAATTTTTTTTCCTTTGAACAAAATATCGCGTGTAGCTACAACTTTGTACGGGTCAACGGTAAGGTCGATGTGATTCTTATTCACATAACCTGGTATGCCATTAGGTTTTACCCGCTCGCCCAGGTATTCAATTTCGTAACCAGCCATTACGCGCGGTTCATGCAAAAACAACAGCAGGTTATCGCGGTTAAACTCGGTGGGCAGATCTTTTGAGATGAGCATACCCGTGTTGTTAAGCGATACAACACTTGAATATCCGGCTGAGAACATTATGCCGATCAACATAAGCCCAACACCGAGATGAGCGATGGCTCCGCCCGAAAGAGCTTTGTTAACTTTGGTTACGGTAAATAAAACTTTCAGGTTGGAGACGATAAGATAAACACCTGCGAATGTGAGCACCAGGTAAGCAGGTTTGTAGATTTTTCCCAGCGAGATAATGAGGGCAAAAACAACCAGCGATATCAGGAAAGGATAAAGCAGTTCTTTAACTAAATTTTCCTTATCAATTTTTTTCCACCAGAAAAACTGGGCCGTGCCGGAAGCAAGCGCAATCAACACGCCAAACCAAACCTGAAAGCGCGAGTAATATTCCACCTGGTTTCCGGGAGTGGCCAAACGCAAATCAAATCCAAACCAACTTCCTATTTCATTGATTACCGGGTAAGAAGTAGGAATGATTACCTGGAAACCGGACAAACACAAAAGGGTAGCGCCCATAAAAATCCAAAACTCGCGCGAGTAAACCGAAGTTTCTTTTTCAGATGAAGGAATTTGTTTCCATCGCCATACGGATAACGCAATGGCTGCAACAGTAAAAAACAGAAGGTAGATCAGCAGTTGACCGGATAATCCTAAATCTGTAAAGGAATGCACAGAAGCATCGCCCAGAATACCGCTTCTTGTTAAAAATGTTGAATAAAGAATCAGTACAAAGGTGGCAATAGTTAGGATGATGGAAGTTTTGAGTGCGGTTTGGTTATTCTTGTAAATGATCATGGTGTGGATCGATGCGATCATAACCAACCACGGAACATATACTGCGTTTTCAACCGGATCCCAATTCCAGTAACCACCAAAGTTGAGTGTTTCGTAAGCCCAATAGCCACCCATTAAAATGCCAAGGCCCAGAATGCCGGCTCCAATCAACGTCCAGGGCAGTGCGGGTTTAATCCAATTGGAATATTCTTTTTGCCATAAACCGGCAATACAAAAAGCAAAGGGTACAAGAGTTAATGCAAAACCCAGGAACAACGTGGGGGGGTGTATCACCATCCAGTAATTCTGAAGCAATGGGTTTAAGCCGCTGCCATCTTTGGGAATAAAATCGGGTTGAATACTGAAGATGGGATCATCAATGGCATCGCGCAGTAAAATGAAGGGCGAACTGCCAAGCTTAAGATCAATGAGCGGAATAACAACTCCCAGAATCATTGATGCCAGAAATGCCTGCACCAAACCAAATACAACCATCACCGGGGCTTCCCATTTTTTTTGGGTATGGATAAGAATGATACCAATTAATGCGTGCCAGAAAATCCAGAGAAGAAAACTGCCTTCCTGGCCTTCCCAAAAACAAGAAACCATGTATTGGGCTGGCAAGTGCCGGGAAGAATGGCTGTAAGCATAATGATACTCAAAGTAATGTTGGTAGATAATTACGAATAAGCTAACCACTACACCCAGTACAGCCGCGGTGTGCACATAAAAGGCTACCCGCGCATTTTTGCGCCACGCTTCACGTGTAGGTTCCTCTGCGTAAATCGTTTTCCAATAAGCAAATACGCTAACAAGAGAAGTGACAAACGACAGGATAATAAAGAAGTGACCGAGATCACCAATGAAATAGTGCATTACCGTGTTTTAAAAATGCGATTATAAACTGCTGGTGTTAATTTTTTCTTCCTGGTATTTAGAGGGGCACTTGAGCAGAATTTTGCTGGCTACAAACGAGTCGTTTTGGTAGCCGCCTATTACCACTACTTTTTCAGAACGGGCAAAATCGGGAGGCATGGGTTCGTTGTAATACACTTTTTGTTCTTTCTGGTTTTCATCTATCAGAATAAAGGAGAAAGAAAGCTTGTCGGCACTTTTTTCAATGCCAATAATGTTACCGTTGGCATCTTTTTTCAAATCACCAACTACGTGAATATCGGTATTGTTACCGGTAGAGGCCATCTGGTAGGCCTGATCGAACGAAACATAGGTGCTGGCATCGCCTGTATTGGCGATAATTATGCCGATGGCTGCGGCAATTACCACCAGGGCAAAAATGTGCGACTTCTTCATTGCTTTCTGCTGATTTTGCTTTGTGGCAAAGGTACATTGTAAAACAACTTGAAGTGTTAAAAAGTTGTGATTTTAGTAATTCAAAATTGCAGGTAAACTACCTAAACAGGCAAAGGCCGGATAAATGAGAATACTGCGGCAAAGGAAGGTTTTTTACCGCGTTAGGGGTTTGATTCGGGCGGTAGCTTTTTTTCGATTTTGGAGATTTTCCGATCCAATAATATGAGATAGGTTATTAGGCCGGCAAAAATAAGCAGCAGGATTGCTACCACCACATAAATCTTGCCTTCCGAGCGCATGGTATCGGCCATTTCGATGGGTTGTGCCCAGGAACTTGCAGGCAAAATCAGTAAGCAAAGAAGCCTGAGAAATTTAGTCATGTTCAAGATTTAAAAGTTTTTCAGAAAGAAAACGCACGCGTACGCGCAGGGTGGCAATCCAAACCCCGAGCAGTGTCCATCCGATAACAGCCGGATAAAATACCATCCGCATGCGGCTATCCAGATCATATGTGTTAAAGCCCGGGTTGCCACCATTGCCCGGGTGTATAGAACTTGTCATGCGGGGGATGATGAAGAGCAGGGGAATCATGGCGGCATAGGCGAATATGTTATAGACTGCACTCAACCGCGCTTTCTGATCTTCATTTTCGATTGAACCTCTTAAAACGAAGTATGCCAGATAAATTAACAGGGCGATAGCAGCTCCATTTTGTTTGGGATCGCCATGCCAGGGCGAACCCCACGTATAGTTTGCCCAAATCATGCCGGTAGTTAAACCCAGCAGGTTTAATACAATGCCGGCATGCACAAATTCCACAGCATACGTATCGCGCGAAAAGGTAGGTTTGTTTAAGTACAGAATGGAATAAACCAGCGAAACAGTAAACAAGGCAATCATGCCAAACCACATGGGCACGTGAAAATAAAGTGCCCGAATGCTTTCATTTACAATATTGAGGCGTGGTACTTCTAAAAGAAAGCCTGCGGCTATCGTATATACCAGTAAAACAACGCAAAGAATTTTAGCCCAGGTTTTCATTTTTTAGCTGCGCCAAATATACGGGAAGAGCAAATAAGACGCAGCCGCTACCACACAATTAATTGCAAGAAGCGTAAGCAGATCGGGGTAGCTGATGGAGCGATCTAAACCGTCAATACAATTTTTAGTAATTTTTATAGCAATAAGCAGCACAGAAATTACTACCGGAAAACTTAATACGGCCATCAGGATATTGCTATGGTTTGCTTTGGCGGCCAATGCCGAAAGCATTGTTAATGATGTTGAAAACCCAAGCGCAGACAGAAGCAAGGTTATGGCAAAGAGCGTTTGGTCTGCAAGTGGATTTTTTAAGAGGATTACAAACAACAGCCAGCCTGTAAAAGACAAAATTGTAATCAGTAAAAAATTATAGATCATTTTAGAAATCAGGATGGCGGCAGGCGATGCAATGGAGTAGTAGTAAATTTCGCGCCCTTTCTTTTCGCCAATAAAACTTTTGGCTACGGTATTGATTACCGAAAAAAGAATGGTTACCCAAAACAGGGCGCTCCACACTAGTGGGGTAATTTGGTTTTGTTTCAGGCTGAACGAGAGATAGCAAATAAAAGCAGTGCTGAACAAGTACAAGGCGAGGCCTGATATGACAGATTTACGCCTGAGTTCGAGTGTAAGTTCTTTAAGAAAAAGATGAAGCAACACAAGATATAAAATTGAAATGCTATCAGTTCAAAGTGCACAAAACTAACCAGATTTGATGTACTTTTGAGGCCAAAATTCTGGTTTTGTGAATACTTCGCGGATTTTAGTTACCGGGGCTGCCGGTTTTATTGGGTTTCATTTAAGTAAGCGCCTGTTGGAGCAGGGGAATCATGTTATCGGGTTGGATAACATGAACGATTACTATGATGTAGGGTTAAAGGAATCAAGACGCGCAATCCTTAGCGGGTTTAAGACCTTCTCTTTTCATCAGTTTAACCTGGAGGATAAAGCCCGGGTTGATTCCCTGTTTTCTGAATCGGGTTTTGATTACGTTGTAAACCTGGCAGCGCAAGCGGGTGTGCGCCATTCCATCACACATCCCTATGTTTATCTGGAGAGCAATATCCATGGGTTTTTAAATATTTTGGAAGCCTGCCGCAATAACCCGGTAAAACATTTGATTTATGCCTCGTCCAGTTCGGTGTATGGTGCCAATAAAAAAATGCCGTTTTCGGTGCATCACAATGTTGACCACCCGATTTCGCTGTATGCCGCTTCGAAGAAATCAAACGAACTGATGGCGCATACCTATTCGGCACTTTTTAATTTACCTACTACTGGCCTGCGATTCTTCACGGTATATGGTCCATACGGTCGGCCGGACATGGCACTCTTCCTTTTTACAAAAGCTATTTTAGAAGGCAAGCCCATTGATGTTTTTAATAATGGAAGAATGAGGCGCGACTTTACTTACGTGGATGATATTGTGGAAAGCATTGTGCGTTTAATTCCTTCTGTCCCGAAGCCCAATTTAGCATGGGATGGTATGAACCCAGACCCTGCCACCAGTTTTGCTCCGTATCGCATGTTCAATATCGGCAACAATCAACCGGTTGAGTTAATGCGGTTCATTGAAGTAATTGAAGAAAAGCTGGGAAAGAAAGCTGTTAAAAACCTTTTGCCTTTGCAGGGTGGCGATGTGCCTGAAACCTACGCAGATGTGGAAGACCTGATACAAACGGTAAATTTCAAACCGACCACTTCCATCGAAAAGGGTGTTAGCAATTTCATAGATTGGTATTTAGAATATTATAAAGTTAGAATTTAACATGGATAAAATTGGTGTAATCGGGTTGGGCTATGTAGGATTGCCGTTGGCGGTGGAGTTTGGTAAAATAACAGACGTGGTAGGCTTTGACATTAACAAAGACCGGATTAATGAACTCAAAAGCGGTGTGGATCGTACACTTGAGGTGGATAAAGCCGAATTGATGTCGGCAGGTAAGTTGACTTATTCCTTTAATCCGGAAGATTTAAAGTCGGTTAAGTATTTTATCGTAACCGTACCTACCCCGGTGGATGAATTCAAAACACCAGACCTTACTCCGTTAAAAAAAGCCAGTGAAACAGTTGGTAAGGTTTTAAAACGGGGCGATGTGGTGATTTATGAGTCAACCGTTTATCCCGGCTGCACAGAAGAAGATTGTGTGCCTGTGTTGGAAAAGTTTAGTGGGTTAAAATTTAATGTTGATTTTTATTGTGGCTATTCGCCCGAGCGGATTAACCCGGGCGATAAACAACATCGCCTGCCCAACATTAAGAAAGTGACCAGCGGCAGCACCCCCGAAATTGCGGAACAGGTAGATCAGCTGTATAAAAAAATTATCAAGGCCGGTACTCACAAAGCGTCTTCTATAAAAGTAGCTGAAGCGGCCAAGGTAATTGAGAATTCGCAACGCGACATAAACATTGCTTTTGTAAACGAACTTTCCCTGATTTTTGAAAAGATGGGAATTGATACACACGAGGTGCTGGAGGCAGCCGGCACAAAATGGAATTTTCTTCCCTATAAACCAGGGTTAGTCGGGGGGCATTGTATTGGAGTGGATCCGTACTACCTAACCTACAAAGCCGATAGCCTGGGCTATCATCCACAGGTGATACTAGCCGGCCGAAGAATAAATGATAACATGGGCATTCACATAGCTAACAGGGTTATTAAGTTAATGACGCAAAACGATTTGCCTGTAAACAAAGCAAAGGTATTGGTGCTGGGAATAACCTTTAAGGAGGATTGTCCGGATATCCGCAACAGCAGGGCAATTGATGTTATTCGCGAATTGCAAAGTTTTGGAGCAGATGTAGAAGTGTATGATCCGCATGCCGATGCCAACGAAGTAAGACACGAATACGGCCTCGACCTGGTTACCCAATTGAATAAACAATATGCCGCCATTGTATTGGCGGTTAGCCATGCAGAATTCAGAAGTTTAAACTGGGCTGCAATCCGGGGTGCTAAAACTATTGTGTACGATGTGAAAGGATTTTTGGATAAATCAAACGTAACGGCAAGACTTTAAATAAGGCGGAAGCAGTGAAAAAGAAAAATCATGTATTGGTTACCGGTGGTGCGGGCTACATTGGCTCTCATACAGTTGTTGAATTACTAAATGCTGGTTATGAAGTAACGGCTATCGATACACTTGAACGAAGCGAAATCGCTATAATAGAAGGTGTAAAATCCATTACCGGAAAAGCATTCAACTTCCAAAAGGCAGATTGCCTGGATTTGGCTGCTATGCAAAAAATATTTTCAGACAATCAGTTTGATGCAGTTATTCATTTTGCGGCTTATAAATCTGTAAATGAATCGGTAGAGAGGCCTCTGCTGTATTATAAGAACAACGTAGGTTCGCTGATGGTATTACTGGAGGTTATGAAGCAGTTTCAGGTTCATGATCTGATTTTTTCATCTTCCTGTACGGTGTATGGCCAGCCCGATCAGATTCCTGTTGATGAATCCGCACCTTTTAAGAAGGCAGAGTCACCTTATGGGGCCAGTAAACAAATTTGCGAACGAATACTCGAAGATGCAGCCACCGAAGGAATCCGGACTGTTTCACTTCGTTATTTTAATCCGATTGGAGCACATCCTTCTGCTCAGATAGGAGAACTGCCAATAGGTGTTCCTAATAATCTGGTGCCTTACGTTACCCAAACCGCAGCAGGTATCCGATCGCAACTTACGGTGTTCGGCAATGATTACACGACTCCCGATGGTTCATGCTTGCGCGATTTTATTCATGTATGCGATGTGGCATCTGCGCACGTTAATGCAATAAAATTTTTACAGGATCAAAAAAGCGAGAAAATTTTTGAGGCATTTAACCTGGGTACGGGAGTGGGGGTATCTGTGTTGGAGTTGGTAAAAATGTTTATTCAGGTTACGGGTGTTAACCTGAATTATAAAATAGGACCGCGCAGACCAGGCGATGTGGAAAAGGTATATGCGGATCCTAAAAGGGTTATGGAAGGATTGAAATGGAAAGCGAAGTATGATCTGGGCCAATCGCTGTTACATGCCTGGCAGTGGGAGAAAAAAATCAGAGGACTTTCGTAGGGGCTTTCTTTCGATAACAGGCATTTATATCTTGCA
>Ga0209200_1001768_pt1 | contig 21259 bp, 24 predicted proteins | sample AD_UKC033_MetaG_FD_184406 | JGI IMG/M metagenome (GOLD analysis project Ga0209200, IMG submission 184406) | Active sludge microbial communities of municipal wastewater-treating anaerobic digesters from USA - AD_UKC033_MetaG (SPAdes) (version 2) | ecosystem: Engineered > Bioreactor > Anaerobic >... | reverse complement strand
CGCCCGCTCCATTACGGCGGCATAGCCAAGTGGCTAAGGCAGCGGTCTGCAAAACCGTTATTCACCGGTTCGAATCCGGTTGCCGCCTCCAGGAAACACAAGCCCCCGCTGCGACGGCGGGGGCTTTTCCTTTTCTGGAACGTGTCACGGAATGTCACAAAAAGTACTCAAAAACACCCTTTTTGCCTATCAACTCCCATCAAAAGTCCCATCATTTTTTTCGGCAAAAAGTGAATCCGTTTATGGCGTAAACCTCGATTTCCCTCCCGGTGTTTTTTCCATCATGGTCCCATCATGTCCCATCATCTGCCCTACCCTACCCCTTACCCTTGATCCGATCATTGAATACAGGGCAACCTCGCGAGCCAGAAAGAAAAGGCCGCCCGAAGGACGGCCCTATCGTGTCCCGGTTGAAAACCCCACCCCGGTCGGGGATGACCGGGGCGGGGGGAGATTTACATCCGGGACTTTCCTTTTCTTGGATAAGAGGCTTGGGGTTTTTGCCTGTCAAGAAACATCAGCCCCCCCCTGTCTTTATCCTTCCCTTGGAAAAATCGTCAATTGTAGGGCAACCTCGAAGGCCGTTCAGAAAAGAAAAGGCCGCCCATCGGGCGGCCACTGTAAGTTGAGAGGATATATCATTTACATTCTTTCAAAAGTTCGAAATATCTGTCCCGAGACATGTTTGCCGTCCGCATGTTTGCCCTAATTATATCTATGTCGATTTCGTTATATGTAGGGATAACAATGGGTCTTAAGACACCATTTTTTGAATATGTTCGATGTGATGAGACCTGACCATCGTAAAGGAATCCATCCTTAAGAAAAATACACTCAAGGACCTTCCAGTGGACGGGTGTTATGCGTGGCATCGATGCGGGTTAGTTGTATCAATAATGAACGGAAGCGGTACATTAATATATTCAGAATTATCAATATCTGCTTGACTTAAGGCTGACGGATCCGGCACAAAACCACAGCTTTTCAATACAGCATCGAGTGTGCCACGCTTATGGCATGAAATGAGAAAGGCTGCTAGCGCCTCGGTAAGGTTCTTTTTGGACTCTTCCTTGGTGACCCCCTGGGAATAAACATCCAATACAGGGCAAGACGAAACGAACCAATTATCCCTTTTTTTAACGACCACGGGCAATTGCATATTCATGCGAATTGTCACAATTTTACTTCCCATGGCTGTATTCTCCTTCTTTCATTAAAGAGTGTTTTTATATTATTTTTAAATAAATGGACCTAGGTTGTCAAGGGGTGTGAAACATTATGTCAATATATCCTTGGATGCGTAGGATTCAGGATTTTCAATCAATTGTCAAGGTTTTTTTGCCCCCGTTATCGGCCTACCCGATTTCTTCCACGCCTCGAGAAGGGCCATGTCACGATTGACCGCCATCTCGTAGATGACCCGATCCCAGTCCACGCCCTCCAGAATGGTCTCGTAGTCATCCTGAATCGGGAAGCCCAACCGCCGGAGAATTTCCCCCGCCTCTCCGACCCTGTTTTTCAGTCCCTTCACTTCTTCTTTTAGCCTTCGAATTTCATCTTCTAGGGTCTTAATTCTTTTTTCGAGCATGACCATTTTTATCCATCGCTTTTTTTAACGTTCCCCGGGTGCTTGATGGTTTCTGTCGGGGCTTTCCATCGATCCGGCGACTCTCCACGAGGACGGCGCTGAGGTAGTCTCCCTTTTTCCACCGCCAGCCCTCTTTGATTCGCTTCCGCCTATTCCATCGAACAAACATTTTCACCCCTGCCCTCTCCCCTCACCCTGGGGCAATCGCTCAACCTGGGGCCTCCTGTGAAGGCCAGTTCTTTAAATATCGGGCTGGCTGCGGCCGATTCACATCAAGACGGGCGGTGATGCGCCGCATCCTGGTAATCCATGCCAAGAGCCAACCCGATTCATATCCTGGTCCTACCCCTCGCCCCGGTGCGATCGTTCATTGTGGGGCTTCTGGTGAAGCCGTGGCCTTATCGTCCTTCCTTTCCCGTCCGTCCTCATGAGCATCGGCGATTGTCTCAAAGATCGCAATGCAGCTGCGGAGCGTTCCGAGAACTGCATTGATCCGGGGATTTTCGTCCAGGTACTCACTCTCCTGTGCCAGGGTCAGATATGCCAGCCGGAGGCCGGGCATCATGGAAAGTTCAAGGTTGTCGATGAGCGCCGCCTCTTTGTCATAAACTCTCAAGCTTTCAAGCGCCATGGTACACCCCCTCAATTCACCGGCGAAGCGCCGGGGTTTTTTCTCGTTTCCTTTTTCCCGGTCGGGATCCCCGTTGAAGGGGGATCTGAAACATAAAACGCGGCCTTCCGTAGTTCGCTCATAGCGTGATAGGTACTTTTTACTGCGTCCTTTATCTTGTTGTCATATTCATTAACCAAAAGCCCGAGATGTTTTATCTTAAGATCCTCGATGTAACCGCAAAGTCCATCGGTTTCCTCCCATGCTTTGTTTAAGCAATAAATGAGCAGATTCGTTATTCCGGCCCATGTTTTGCTTATTTCAAAGCAATCACCTAATTTATCGTCAATCACATCAAAAACCTTGCTGACATCCTCTACTGACACCACTTTTCTCTTTTCCCCTGCTTTCTCCATTTTGCTACCCTCCATAAACGTCAAAAGGCATGGAGTTGCTAGGGCTCATACAAAGCCCCCCGCTCGTTACCGAAACGGGACTCCATGCCAGTTCAAGTTTACGGCCAACAAAAAAACCCATTTACCGAGGGCCTCCGGTGTATGATTTTAGCAATACCAGCATATCAAAGATTTTCTCCCTGTCAAGAAAAATCTGATTGATTTTTGGGCGCGCCTCATCCGAAGGAAAAAGACGCGCCCTCATCGGAGGAGCAATGAACAACCTTACCTCTTATAGGCCCGTCAGCATTGACAGCCCTTCTTCGTTGACCTTCGTCTGGACCCCTTTCAAGATCTCCCACATGAAGGATTCGAGTTGAGGCTGTAATCCCTCGCCGGAAATCGTAATGAGCGCCTTACCTTCTGCTATTGCCCGTGCTTTTGCCTGCATGAAATTAATCTCCGCTTCGGCCATGTCTTTCTGGATTTTAAGCGCATCTTCTCGCAGCTTATATTCGCGATCCATCCATCGCTCGACATCGTATTTCCAGAACCCCGCGTTCAAAAGATCGTCAACACCGGATATAAGCCCCTGGGTAACGTCTGCAGATGCCTGAACGGACGTGCTTAAGCTTTGCATGATGGCCTCGACCTTCTTGGCATTGGCCTCCACCTCTGCAATTTCCAGTTTCGCTTCCCATTCGATTTCCGTCTGGATAAGGTCGGACATGGTCTTGAATTGCTCAATGTTCGCGTTGGCTACAATCTCCATCTGTTTCTCGGATGGAAGATTTTTATTTAATTCGTCCGTGACGGTGCCGAGGCTGTCCTTATCCAGTTCAAAATATTCCCGAACAGTCACCCCGTCCTTGACATACTCGATGAAATTCATGGTTTCCTTGAAACCATCGTCATCGGTGTCAACGGACAGGCCGACCACCTGCGTTTCCGGCAGGTCTTTCAGGCTTTCCCCCAGGCGGTAGAGTTCCAGGGAGTAGTCATCGAGGGAGGCGGCGCCTGTATCGACGGACTCCTTGAACTCGGCCTGTTTCCCCTCCGCCGTATCGAGGGCCTGGGTAAAGTCAATGATGTTGTCGGGGACTTTTGCAACGGCATCAGCGGCATCCTCGGCCCCAGCGGTGAATGTCCCGAAGGGATCGGCCATGACATCGAACTCGGCAAGGCCCTCGTTCAACCCATCCATTTCGCCCGTCAGCATGACAAGAACCGACCCGAATATGCCCCCGAATTTCTCAATGATTAAGGCATCGGCCAACCTGTTCCCGGCGGCCTTCTGGAGGTCTGCATCCCATTTGCCGATCTTCTCGGCCCAATCGACGAAAAGTTCCACCAGGGGGTTCAACCGTTCAATGATCCCGGATGTGATGTTGGTCAAAGCCGTCACCCCGTCCACCACCTTCTGGATGGCGGCGGCAAGGTCGTCCGGTTTGGTCAGGTCAAGATCGTCGAACAGGGCATCGAACAGCCCCCCGAAACTCCCCTTGAGATTTTCGAGGGAGTCCAAAAGCCCCTCCCATTCCACCTGCGCGAAGGCTTCCGGCATGGCCTCGGCGATGCCGTCGAGAAGTTCGGCAAACTCCTCACCGAATCCGCGGATCTTTTCAAATACCGGATCAAATGTCCCGTCTTTGACGAGGGTCCGGAGCGTGTTCTCGATATCCGTCCCGCCCTGGACGATATCTGTAACAACTCCAAGGAATTCGTATCCCACTTCTTTGCCCAGGTTCTCGAATCCGACCTTGAACCGATTGACAGCCGCTTCCGCCGTTGCGAGACGAGTGGCGACTTCCTCGGCGGCGGATCCGGCGGCGCCCATGGCGACATTTGTTATTTCAATGGACTTGTCCAGCCCGTCGAATACTTCCACCATGCGCCCGGCCTGGTGGATACCGACCAACTGGGAGGCAATAAAGAGTTTTTGATTATCGTCGAGGGTCGTGAAGGCGGTGGCGACATCAAATAAGATATCTTTCCCCGACCGGAGTTCCCCGTTGGCATCCCTCTGACTCACGCCTATCGAGGCGAGGGCGTTCTGAACCGGGGCCGAATCGTCCACCAGTTTCAGGAGCCCCGTCTTGAGGGCATTGGCGGCCTCATCACCGGACCGGAAAACCTCGATGACGGGGGTCAGGATGCCGGCCGTTTCCTCAAACGAGAAACCCATCTGGGAGGCGATGGGGGAGAGGGTCGCCATACCAACGCCGAGTTCCTGAACGTTTGTGGCATACCTGTTCGATACTTCATTCAGTATGTCCGTGAGACGGGCGGCATCCTCGGCGGGGGCCTTGAATCCCTTGAGGGAGGCAACGAGGATATCTGATGCATCGGCGGCGGAAATATCCCCGGCCACTACCAGGTCGAGGGCGGAGGCGGTCAACTCCATGGCCCCCGTCAAATCGAACCCCGCCTGCTTGAAGTTCGCCATGGATGCCAAGACGGAGGATGAGGCCACCCCATACTTGGAGGACAGTTCCAGGGCCTTGTCCTGGGCCTCCTGAAGCCTGTCGGATTCCTCGCCGAGAACCTTGTTCAGGTCGGCACTCGCCGCCTCAAACTCGATGGCCTTGGTTATGGAGTAAGCCAGCCCCCCTGCGGCCAGGGCTCCGAGGGCGGCCTCTGTCGCCAGGACCCCCTTGGCCAAGGTCGCAAAGGGCTGGGCGATGTTCTCGATGGCCTGCCCCATTTGGCCGACTACATTGAACCCCGTGGCGAGGCCGTCCAATTCGCCGGACATCCCCCGGATGGTGGAGGATAAACGGTCATCACCCTGAAACAGGATCTCTATGGTTTTCTGGACATCAGCACACATTTTCTTCTCCTTCTGGTGCGTTGTCCCAACCGACTTCGCTCTTGTTTGGGTTATGACCCCGGCCATGGGGTGCTATTGGAGCGTCTTGGTCTCTTCTTTCATGGAGTTCAGTTTCTCTATGTCGTTTCTTAACTTCTTAAGCTTCTTTCCATATTCCAGTTTCCTCTCGTGGATCATTTCCACTTCTTCTTTCAACTTGATAACTTTTGGATTATCTGCTGAATATTCCCCCGCCTTTTGCATTTTATCAACTTCCTGAATAATTTCGATATACCTAATCACATCACGGCGATTTTGCTCCATGGTTTCACTGTAAGCCTTTTTTAGAGCCCCAAGAAACTGCTCATATGTTTTCATTGTTGCAATCCTTTCTCTGTTTTCCAAGGGGAAGTCCCCCCGGGCCGGAGGTCCACCCGGAGGGACCCGGAAAGGCGTCCGTTACCCGCCTCTTTATTGTTTACCCGGACTCCCGAGGGTGAACCTGAACCGCACAGCGCACTCTCGAAGTGCATCCATATGGCGTCTCTCGTCTCCGGTCCATCTTCCGATCTGCCCGTCGAGAAGGGCCTCAATATCCTGAAGTCTGTCATTCAGCCGTGCCGTGACGCCGGCCATGGTTTTCGGATCTTCCGGCAGGGCGTGGCGGTAGAACGGCCTTACCCCCGGGGGCAGGGGCTCGCCCCAATGGGCCTCAAAGACGGCGGCGATTTCCACGCCGGAGAGTTCCCGGTTGCGGGTCAAAGCGTCGATCCCGGCCATGATGCATTCCAGGGCCTTTTCCGATGACAGGATTTCCCGGACCGGGTCACCGAAACGGGAAATAAATCCTGTCAAGTTGCCCCTTCCGTCCCGGAAGAAATTCTGCATGGTTTGTACTTCCGCGTCAATACGCCCGATCTGCCTCAATTCCCACTCGTCCCGGGCATGGCCGTGATCGCTTGCGCTTCCGAGGAAGACCTCTTCCGCGATCCGGCCAGCCATGAGGCTGTAAACCCATTTCTTGAGTTCGGCTTGGTCAAAATAAGTATCTGCCGACTCGGCGAGACCGTGAACCGTTTCGGATCCCTGCTCTTCCCGAATGACAACCCTTGTAATCCGCTTTCCGGCATACCAGGCGTAAAAAGCATGGCCCAGTTCGTGGACCATGGAGCGGGTCACCACCTCCGTCGCGGGGCCGGGCGTGGCAGGATCGGCGGCTTTCCGAATCTGTCCATTTCCAGCTTGCGAAGTGCTATCAGTGGCCGGTGTTTCTTTTGCCATTTCTTCAAGTCCCTTTTTCGCGCCGTCAATATTCCGTTATGGAGAAAGACCGGGAAAGCGACCAGGTCCCTTCTCCATTCCCGGATGATATATTCGTCAACTCCAAGGAAAGCGGCGATGGCCGCGTCCCCCTCAACCCAGAATAATTTCTTCCAAGGGCTCATTAAAATCGATACTCAACGGCGTTTCCGAATGTCCGCCGTTCCCCCGGGTGTTTCTGCAGCCACAGGGAAAGGGCCTGCCTGGTCGTGCGAAACAGGTTTTTCCCGTTTTTCTCAATCGGAAAATCCGCAAAGGACATCCACCCCGCCAGCGAACTCGCTGGGATATTCACTTTTTTCCCGATGTCCTGAAGGTTGCCATTGAGGACTTCGGCGGTTCCGTCGGCAATTTCTCTTTCCCACTTCTGGCGTTCCCAATGGGCGTGGACCAGGTCCGTAGTGAGTTCGCTCACGGGACGGCCCCTTTCGGCTGCCCAGGCCTCGATCTCCGCCCGTCGGGATCGCCATATGCTCCTCTTTGTCATGGGGAAATCGTAATGAATGCGCCAAGCGTTCAGCGTCAAACTCGACTTCCCGCAGAATCCCTCAATGGCCTCAATGCCGATAAGATCGAAATCCGGAACTTTGTCCATAGGTTTTTTCTGTGTCTGTGTCTTCATGTGTCCTCCATTTATTGTTTTTCTGATCAGCGTTTTTAATTCATCCTCTGAAATCATAAGAGCGTGGGCGACAACGTCCAGGGGTCCGTCCCTCATGAAGTTTTCGACCCTGCCCAGGTCACCCCGCTGCCCGGCGTTTACGACATCCGCGATGACGGTGGCCCAGAGCGCCGCCTCGCCGGTGACGTTCCGGTCGCCTCGTAAAAGGTCCTGAATCGTGGAGGCGGTCACCATCGTTTCCGCCGGTCCCCCAGCCATTGTAACTTCTTCGTCAGGCTCTTCTTCGTCTGCTGCGGATCCCGGGCCTCCCCCGAAGGTTCTGTCGCCGACAGGAACTTCAGCCCACACATATCGGCGGCCACTGCCGCCAGGACCTCCGCATCGAAATAGTGGTTCGGCCGGCCGGATTTCACTTCCCAGCGGGTGGTCGTTCTCTTCGTCTTTCTGCTTCGGGTCGCGACCTTATGTTCCGCAGTCACCTGGAGCGCGTACTCGCCGGAGATCTCCCGATGGACAAACCAGGACGGCCCCGTCTCTTCGGTTCCCTGCATCCTCCGGACGACCCAGTCTTTCCAGTGTCCCGTGTCGAATAGCCACAGGATCAACCCGCCGGGCATGGGCCTTCCGTCGGCATAATAGTCAAGCCGTGTCGGGCTGCGCAGGTTTTTCATGGCGTGTGTCGCCCCTTTTGTGGGGGAGATCCGCCGGGGATCGCGGCGGGCGAACTCATACACCTCGTCGGTCCGAAACCCCGCGTCGATGCACAGTTTTGAGACGGGAATAATCCTGTCGCGGGACGGCATTCTGTACGTCGTGCCGAATATGGCGGACACAAGGTCCTCAAAATTCTGGACGATGCCCTCCCGGATGAGCCAGGACTCCGCTCTCGACCAGGCCCGGATGACGAAATGGAAAAAGTCCTTCCCGATGTCTGCGCCGGCGGTGAGGAGCAGGGCCTCGTCCGGAATTACCCCAGGGGCGTAGTCCCTCTTCAGGGCGAAGACATCCTCGGTCATTTTCTCCACGATGTCCTCGACCCAGGGGAGGGCAAGCCATGAGTTCCTGAAGTTCTGGAGGCTCTCGGGGGCGTCTTTCGATGACAGAAACTTTTCGGAGATCGCCTTAAACGATGTCCAGGGGCTCACCAGGGCGTTGAAATGGAAACCGACCTCATGGATACCGGGAGGCCTTTCACGGCCTTCTTCGGTCAGCCACAGCCCTTGGGAGACGGCCTTCATGCGGTCCCTTTCCCCTATCCTCTCCCCGCAGCCGGCGCATTCGTACCACGCCGACGTCACCAGCCGGGGCAGGGCCTCGTCCCGCTTGAACTTCAGGTTCTCGAAGACAAGGGCCTGGAGGTGGCCGCAGTGGGGACAAGGGACACGGTATTCGAGAACCACCTGGGCGTTCTGAAGGGCGGTCCAGACGTTCCCGGCCTCGAGGGTCGGGGTGCTGATAAGGACGATCTTCCGGTTCCAGAAATTCTTCGTCCTCTCCTCGGCCAGGGATATCGGGTCCGCCTCCTTCCCAGCGAAAGCGGGATATTTATCAACTTCGTCGAGGAAGAGATACCGGACGGGCCTGGTGGCAAGGGAGGCAGCGGAGTTCGCGCCGGCCAGGGAGAGAACCATACCGGCGAAACCCATTTCAAGGAGGGTAAAATTGTCCCGGACCGGGTCCTTTCGCTCATGGAGAGGGAGGACGGCCTCGATCATGGGCTGGATTCGGTTCCGGGACACATATTCAGCCAGTTCCACTGTCGGCATGACCATCAACGTCGGGGCCGGGTCCTGGGCGATGCAGTATCCCAGCATATTGTATATCGATTCCGTCCCGCCCGTCTGGGCCGGCTTGCACAAGATGATCCGCTCCACCGCGGGATCGGAGAAGGCATCCATGATGCCTTTCAGATATGGAGCCCGTGACGTTCTCCAGGGTCCCGGCTCTGGTGATGTCTGTGGGAGAAGTATCCGGTGTTTGTCGGCCCACTCGGAGACGGTCAGTCTTTCCGGAGGACGGGCGCATTGCATTTCGTGGGCGGACCAGAGAGTCATTTCCGGGACCTCCCCGTGTTTTTGACCGATGGCGCGGAAGGATCTCCCCAGGTTCCTTCTCGGGCAAAACGGTCCAGAATATGCCAGACTTCGGCCTCGACGATTTCCTTGATTTCGGGAAGGCCCTTCTCATGGACCAGGGGGGGCAGTTTATTGGCCCAGGCGGTCAGGCCGATCTTGAGTTCCGTCACCCGACGCCCCCATTGTTCCATTATGGCGGAAATCGGGATCAGTTCCCCCTTCTCCCGGGCGAGAAGAATCTCTTCCTTGCGCGCCCTGGCCAACCGGTAACGAAGTTCGGCAGCGGTTTTCTTTTCCTTCAGGTCTTTTTCCCTCGGGTTTTTTTTCCTGGCAAGGAAGCGTTCCAATTCGGCCCTAAAAAATGAGCCATCAGGGTTTTGGACGAGATTCCCATGCGTAATATGCCACTGGACCGTCTTCCTCGATTTTCCAAGAAATTCGGCGGCTTCCTCGACTCCCTTTATGGCGTCAGTCGTCATTTGCTTTGAGTTCATTTTTAATGTCTAGGTAACCAATTGATTTCCTTACGCGGCCGAGAATTGCGCGGTCCGCGCTTCGTAATAAGCGAACCCTTGAGAGCGGACCCGTGATCCTATCACCTTGTCTGAATGTCTCGGTCCGCCGTCATGATTCGGCGTAGGATCTTCTCGATGGTCCGTAGTGAATTTCGGATGGTTCGTAAATCCCCCTCCTGTCGCTCATCCACCCGAAGGCGGCTGGCGGCGCATGAGGCCCAGACGTAATTCATGTGTATCGTTTCTAATTCCTTTTTTATCATTGTTTCCTCCTTTTTCTGGGGTACCATTCTCTTGTCCGGATTCCGACCGGTCGATCCAATTTTGTACGATTATTTGGCATCGTTTTTATCGGGATTTCTTTAAAATAACTGGTCCCGCCTTCGTGTTCTTTCGCTTCCAAAATCTCCAATTCACCCCTCACCCTATCAATCCATGCGATGGCCATGTCGGTGGCCTGGATGATTCCGATAGTAAAAAGATCCTCCTGAAAATCATCCTTGATTTTCTGCACAATGCCCCGGGCTTTCAGAAGATGCCCCTCATTTTGCCGATGCTTCGATTTTGAAATCACCCCCCACCTCCATAAACTCGTTTTCTTGCCCTTGCCGCTGCGACGAGAACGCCGATCCGCACGTCGGTGTAGTCATAGACCAGGGCCCTCTCTTTTCCCGGCGCCGGCCGCATGATTCGGCCGACGTACTGAAGAAGCCTGCCATCGAATTTGATGGGCGTGGCGAGAAAAAGGGTGGTCAGGTCGCGGCAGTCGAAGCCTTCTCCGATCAGCTGCCCGGTGGCGACGAGAACCTTGACCTGGCCGCCGGCAAGTCTCTGGACAACGGCTTCCCTTTCGGTTTTTGAAAAATCCCCGGTCAGCAACTCCGACTCGATGCCGAATTTATCCCGGAGAATGCCCTGGAGTTCTCCGCAGTGTTCTTTTCGGTCGGAGAGGACCAGGCACACCCCGGATCCGTTTTCAGCCTCATGAGCGACATCACGACAGATAAGAACATTCCTCGCCCGATCCCGGGTCAACTCGGCGAGCATTTGGGGATACGCCTCTACCGGGTCAAAGAATGTCTGGAAATCAGTCTTCCTCTCGATAACCTCAACGGGAAGGATGCTGCCGCCTTCGATGAGGGCCTCCCTGTCAACCTGGTGAACCACGTCGCCGACGAACCAGAAGATCAGCTTCGACAGTTTATCCCGTCTCCATGGCGTGGCCGAAAGACCCAGGACATACTGGCAGTCGAAAGCGGAAACGGCCTCCGTGAATGTCCGGGACGGGGTCCGGTGGCACTCATCGACAATCAGGTGGCCGACATGAGGGGCGATTTCGTCCGCCTTTCCGTATACCGAGTTGACGATTCCCACGGTGATCCTGTCGCCGATGGTGAACTTTCCACCTCCAATCTTTCCGATCTCTTTTTCCGGGATGCCCAAAAAAGATTCGATTCTTTCAATCCACTGATTCAAAAGTTCTCTCGTATGGACGACGATGAGCGCCGGTTGCTTCCTCTCGGCGATGGCGGCCAGGGCGATGACGGTCTTCCCGCTGCCGGTCGGAGAAGACAGGGTCCCGGTGTCCCGCGACAGGATGTCCTCCAGGGCGGTTTCCTGAAACGGCTTCAGGGTTCCAGCGAAGGCGAAGTCTACTTCCGGCAGGGTCCTGCGGTTGTCGATGACCTGAAAGGGAATCCCCTCCTTTTTTGCCATTGAAATCAACTGCCGAATAAAACCCCTGGGCGTGATGATGCTGTCACCCTCCTCCTGGTAATACCGGAGGGTCGGCTCCAGGTTCCCGGTCCACCGGCCCATCCGGACTGCCTCGTCGAAAGCCGGGTTCCTCATGGACAGACGATTCCGGATTTCCCGGGTCAGGATCCTGGGAGGGTTGGAAATCGTCAGAATGTTCGAGAGGAAAATTTTCACTTTTTACTCATCTCCGTTGGGACATTTTCCCAATCCCGAAGTCGGGACAAACGGGACAACCCTAAAGGGTTGTTGTCCCGTTGTCCCTCGGGACATTTTCGGGACATTTTCGGGACATTGGGGGACAAGTCGGGACATTTTTCAAAAAAGGCCTTTTTTTCGCTTTTGTAAGAAATCGTTATCATTGTGTATTTTAAACTTTGTCCCGTTTTGTCCCGTTTTGTCCCGCTGGGGTCCGCCAGTAATAGTCATTTGTCGTGCGGATAAGACCAGCATCGAGCAAATCCGTGACGGCCCGTTGGAAAGCTTTCTTTTTGGCTTCAATCTTTGAACTGGGAGATATCCCTGCTCGGTATGCAGCCTCTCGCCAGGTATCGATATGGATAGATCCGCCATCCGATTCGGCCAAGGCATCAAAAGCCACCCGTCGGGCTCCTTTCAGTACTGAACGCTTGGATGGATCGACGGCCTGATCAAGCATCACCATGACGCACGATGTGATCGGTTCCCCCTCATCATCATGCCAACCCTCAATGGTGATCACTTCGGGTTTAAAGGAAATGGCTGACGGTTCCGGGGCATCCTTCGCCTTTGTGCATTGAAGGGTCCGTATGCCATCAGGCTCTTTTGTCATTCGATATTCCCAGTCAAGGGCGGCACGGAGCGCCGAGGCCCCCCGTGCGCGCTCCGCCATGCTCCAGCCCGAATGATGGATTATGAGAATCGTGCATTTATATCGAATGCGTAACTGATCCATGGCGGTAACGAATTTGGTCATGTCTTGAGTTGAATTTTCATCCCCGGGGCCGAAGTTTCGATTCAAGGTGTCCACGATTATCAGCGCCGGTTGGCCATGGCGGGTGCTTAATTCATCAACGGCCCAATGGACTTCAGCAGTTCCATCGGGGTCCAAGAACTGGGCTGGTCTCTCGGAAACAAAGAACGGAATATCGGTTAAGTCAGCTTCATGGTGTTGAGCCCAAGCCTTAACCCGGGCATTCAATCCAGAAAACCCCTCTCCGCAAACATAAAAGACTGATCCTCGGCGACCTCCATTGTGTCCATGCCATGTCCTTCCGGTGGCGATGCACAGCCCCATGTCCATGGCGACAAATGATTTCATGGCCGTCGCCTCACCAAAAATCATTGCCAGCTTCTCGTCATCCAGGACGGAGCGGATCAGCCATGTTCGGGGTCTCGGCTGGAAACACAATTCGGCTGCAGATCTGAAAACGAAAGACCGCTTTTCTTCGCCAGCTGCCTCGCGTACTTGTTTTTCTATCAATTCAAGCACTTGGTTCCCCCTTCAACCATAATACCTTCTGCCAGCGCCCTTTTTCCTCCCTGAAGTGTCCCGGCAACCGTGATAAACGGGCCGGATTACTGCACGCCATGTCTACCCCCAGGGGCTTTAAAATCTGATCGTACAGCCGGCCCCGGATGTTGGTTGTCCATGCCTCCAGGGTCTCTACCTGGGCGATCTTCTTGACGTCGAGAATGCCATGGATACTTTTCCCGCCGGTGTCGATGAGGGCGACGATGGGCAGGCGGATGGCGGTCCAAAAGCGAATCTGATCTTCCCGGGAGAGATCGTCAAACTCCACTAGGGCGTACCGGAAGGCGGCGACACACCCATCACCGCGCAGGGTTTCCCTCTCCCCGTCTCGGGTCGGTGCCGGCCGACCCGTCAAGGGGTTGACGATGAAGTGGGGGGCGGTTTTCCCGCCGGCCTGGAAGTGGGAAAGCCATTCATCCCGGGTCCGGACGGTCTTACCCGGGATCCCCTCGTCGTAGCGTTCACCGATGAAAATGAAGTCGCCAGGCTCGTATAGGGCCTTCAGTAACACAACGGGGTCGTGCTGGGGCTCTTCCCATAGGCGGATCGGTGACGATTCCCATAGGTCCACCTCCTCGGAGATGGATCCCGCTGCGATGATATTCCGAAGAGCCGTCTCCCCGTCCCGGACCACGGGCGTGGGCCGAGGCGCCGGGGTCCAGGATCCCCGGCGGTGGTCAGCCATAGCCTTATTCACGGCCCGAATAATCTCCCCATCAGATACTCGACGGCGACCGGCCGGGACGGCCTCCCGGATGCGCCGGAAGATCTCGTCGGGATCCAGGCCGGCGTGAACGCCATGGTTCGCGGCGCCGAGGATCCGAAGATTACATCCGTCGCCCATCCCTGGAGGCGGAAAAGAAGACAGGGCCTCATTGAATCGGTCAAGGGCTGCGGTCATCGTTCTCGCCGCCTCCATTCTTCCCATGTCAGGCCGGGCGATTCTTGGACCCATTTTTCGATTTCATGTTCGAGAAACATGAGGCGGCCACCGGCCTTCCGGAATGGGATTTTCCGGCGCATGACGAGGTTTCGCAGCGCTCCCGGTGTGCGATGGAGTTTTTCCGCCGTCTGCTTAACGTCGAGAAAAACAGGGGTGGTCAAGTGTTGCCTCCTTTATTCCCCGAGCAGTCGATCAACGTCAGCGCCCAGGACCTTTGACCACCGGCGTTTAGAAACGTCATCGAGGCCCTGCCTCCCATTAAGAACCCTTGAAACGATAGCTTCCGGCTCGCCCACGGCCTGTGCGAATCGCCATTGAGACTGAAAACGGCGGACAATCTCGGCCTTGAGGTCCAATCTTTTTCTCATCTTGTGATCCTCCTTACATTTGATGTAAAGTTAAGGTAAAAAAATTAAATTACTCCCTTGAGGTCTTCCACGACGGCCTTAATGTTCAGCAGCAATTGGCAATATCCTGGTCTTTTTTCTTCAACGGTGGTCCGAGAACCCCGAAGCGACACCCAGCCGTTTTGAAGATCTTTCAGCCTCTCTTCCGTGTATGCCTTGATCGTATATCCATTCGGATCCTCGACATCGATGACAAGGTACTCGATGGATTCATGCTCTGAGCTTATCCCCTGCAACTTGATGTCTTCCTCCAAAATGCCCAGGACCTCCCGCAAGAGTTCGACCGTCTTTCCGTGCGGCGGGAGTTTCCCACGAAGGGCGAGGCAAATGAAGATTTCAAAAACATTTTTCCTGTCGTACAGACGGGGAGACCCCGGTCCTGAAGTATCCCGGGCCGCCCTGACAACCCGCTTCTCCGCAAGGTCATGGATCTGACGAGCGGTAGCTGTGCCACCTGGGTACATCCTGGCCACCTCAATCGCTGTATAAAGTCTCACATTCTCCTCTTCTTTACACCCGATGGCTTACTTTACTCTTTATGAAGACCTGTGTCAATCTTTTTTTAGTATTCTTGATTCATGATCTCCTACCTATCGGAAAAATGTTGACGAATTAGCCTTTTTGCTGAATGAAGTTGATCCCTTACCTGTGTTAAGGACAGTCTGATTTTTGCCTTGCTCCCTGACAGGATGAAGGCGATCTGTTTGTAAGTCTTGCCGTGGAAGTAGAAGAGGTGGAGGCACTTGTTTTGAAGGGGGGTGTTCCCTTTTTTTAAAATGATGATATTATCGTCCCGGGAGGTTCACTATGTACAAGCGCGGAAATTCTTGGGTCTCTGATTTTTTCCATGAGGGCAAGCGGTACATGAAGTCGTGGGGGAAGATCAGCAAGACGGCTGCCAGTGAAAAGGATCAGAAATATCAGGTCGAGGTCCGGGAAGGAAAACACCAGGCGAAGGCTCGCCGGATTAGTTTCAAGGCACTTGCGGAAAAATATCTCGCCGTGGCAATAGTGGACAAGCGTCCCTCATCCTATCGGAGAAATAAGACGTCCGTGGATGCCCTGCTCCCCTGTTTCGGTCGGCGGCCGATCCGGAAGATAACCCGCGAGGAAGTGGAGGACTATAAGCGGGACAGGATCGCCGCGGGGAAGGCCCCTGCCACCATAAACCGGGAAGTGTCCACCATGAAGACAATACTGTCCTGGGCGGTGGAGGAAAAATATATTCCCATGAACCCTCTCGCGGCCGTGAAGATGCTGGAAGAGAAAAACGAAAAGATGTGGATCCTCTCTCACGAGGACGAGGACAGGCTCCTGGCGGCCTGTGACAAGAGCCCCCAGCGGAAGGGTGGTAAATACCTGGGAGACCTGGTCCGGTTCGCTTTGTATTCTGGGATGCGCCTCCAGGAGATATTTAACTTGAGGAAGGCTGACGTCCATATGGAAGACCGTTACATCCTGGTCAGGGACACCAAGAATCGGGAAAGCCGCCGCGTTCCTGTCAATAACACCCTCCTGGAAGTGATCCGGCGCCGGCTGGCATACCAGGAGTCGGATTATCTCTTTTCGAATAGAGACGGAAAGCGGCTCACGGTCCTCACCAATGCCTTTTGGTTTGCCGTGAAAGAGGCCGGCCTGGTCCGTCAGGAAATCATCCGGGGGAAAGAAGTCACAACCCGATTCCGGTTTCACGACCTTCGGCACACTGCCGGATCCCGGCTCGGGATGGCCGGCGTTGATCTCAAGTCGATCATGGATATACTGGGACACCGGACCACCCGGATGGTCATCCGATACCAGCACCCTGCCCCGGATCATAAACTTAATGCAGTTCGGACCCTGGACCGAGTCCCATCAAAAGTCCCATCATCCGAAAATAACGTGATTTATATTCAGAAATAACGGGTTGTTACAAGGACATATCACGGTCTGCAAAACCGTTATTCACCGGTTCGAATCCGGTTGCCGCCTCCAGGAAAACCAAGCCCCTGCTGCGACGGCGGGGGCTTTTCCTTTTTCAGTCCCTTGTTTTCCCCTCTCCCGCGGGTTCTCTCAACATCCCCATCTGCCTGTCGTGAACCCTCTCGAGAAGGATCAGGGCCAAAAGGGCACCGACAAGGGCCATGGCCATGTCCGACTGGGTATCCCAGACGTAGCCCTGGGTTGCCAGAAACGCCTCCGACTCGGCGCCTGCGAGAAGAGCGACCCCCCACTCGATGAGTTCGTAAAAAGCGCTGATGCCCAGGCATGTGGAAACAACGAAGAAACGAATCCACCCTTTGCCCCGTATGATTTCTTTTCTCATGATGATTTCCCGGGCGATGACGGCTGGAACGAATCCCTGGGCCAGGTGACCCAGTTTATCGTAGTTGTTTCTTTGAAGGTCGAAGATATCCCGCAGCCAGTTGAAAAACGGGACTTCCGCATACGTGTAATGGCCGCCGACCATGAGGATCACCGCGTGAATGAGGATCAGAACATAGGAAAGACGGGTCAGGGGGAACCGTTTCCGGGTGGCGAGAAGAATGATGAGGGCCGCGGCGGCGGGGAAAACTTCCAGGGCCCAGGTGGGGTAATCCCTGGGATGGACGGCGGACCAGGCGAAAACGGAAAAAAACACGAGGAACCATGTCGCGTTCATGGATTACCCACGCAAAGCGTTTTCAATACCTCTGTACAGAATTCTTTTTTGTATTATCTCAAAAATTACCTGGGCAGCAACAGGTTTTCAATATGGATCTCTGTCGGCGGGAATATCAGGAACTTCACAGGGTCCAGGCGAGCTTTCGGCCCATGGCCCGGGCCTCTGTCATGACGTCTTGCCGGTCCCTCACTTTTCCCCGGTGAAAAACGCCGAAAACCGCCAGTTCATCGACCACGTCATAACCGAGAGCCTCCAGGGGGAGACGCATGGCTTCAAGGGTGAACCCCATGTCCTTTTTAGTCACCTGTTCGCAGACGGCGGCGATGACGGCTTTTCTCCCCTCCCCCGCCAGGCGGCTGTTCCAGCGTCTCGGACTTTCGTCCGTGTAGTCGTAAAAGCAGTAAAGACGATCGATGAAGGCCTTCATCCAGGCCGTCACGTTGTAATTGTGCGTGGGAGAGACGAGAACCATCCCGCGGCTTTTCAGGATATCCCCATAAAGGGTTGTCATGCCGTCGGTCAGTCCTGTGCAGATCTTGTCTTTCCGGCATTTCTCGCAACCCACGCAGGGCTGATATAAAAGATCCCTCAGGTGGACAGGCTTTGCCGGGACGCCCGTCTCCCGGACACCCTGCAGAATCTCTTTCAGGATCACATCGGAATTCCCTTTTTTCCGGGGGCTTCCGCCGATGCCCAGGACGCGGGTCGTTATTTCACTTTTTTCTGACATTTTTCGACTGTCCCGGGTAGACGGGTTCGTAATGAACAGCGGCGGGAGTAAAAACCCCCGCCGCCGTGTCGCGTTATTTTTTCGTTTTTCTTGTTATCTCTCTTTCGCCAGGGCCGCCTTGACTTTTTTCTCCACGTCGGCGGGAACCCAAGTGGTCCAGACGGGTTCATAATTCTTCAGAAACCATATAGCAGCGAGCCCCGTGTCCGAGCCGTGATCCTGCATGTAAGCCAGGAATTTATTGGCCATGTCCTGGGTCGTCTCATATTTTTTCAGGAACTCGACGACCTCGGGGGCCCTTTTGAGAAGGCTCGAATTGACGCAGATATTCACCTTGACGGAGGGATAGGCACAGGCGTAACTCTTCCCCCACTTATTCTCGTCGTAGGGGGGTTCCTCGATGGGGGTCATGTCGTATTTGCCAAGCACCCAGGTGGGGGCCCAGTAGTAGCCGAACCAGGGCTGCCCTTTCCTGTAGGCGGCGGCCATGGAACCGTTGAGAGCGGCGTCGGAACCGGGGAGAAAAATATTATAGTGCTTGTCGAGCCCGTAAGCCTTGAACTTCTTTTCGTTCACTTTCTGGCATTCCCAACCGGGAATGCAGGAGTAGAAGATCCCCCTGTCGGGGTTCTCCGGGTCTTTGAAGATCTTCCAGTAACGGGGCAGATCCTCGACACTCTTCAAACCCGGGGCCATGGGCTTGATTCCCCTTTCGGGGTCCCCCTTGATGACGTAAGTCGGGACGAGCCATCCCTGCCAGCTGTCGGGGAAGTTGCTTCCCAGGTCGACGACCTTCCCCGAGTCGATGCCCCTGTGGTATGCCTCCAGCTGGTTATCCACCCATATTTCCATGGTAATGTCGATATCCCCGCGCTCCATGCCGGCCCAAAGAGCAATGGTCGCCCCGGGAATGTAGTCAGGCTTGTACCCGTAGCCGTGTTCCAGGATGAACCCGGCGATGCGGTTGTGTACCTGAACGCTGTCCCAGTTGACGTCCGCCAGGACCAGGGTCCCCTTGGAAGGAGCGGCGGACACGTCCCCCACGGTGACAGACACCATGAGAGACATCATGAATAAAACCGAAACAAAACCGTAAAACCACCTTTTTCGCATATGAACCTCCTGTCTTTTTTTTACTTTGTAGTGAAAACAGGGAACGATCTGTCGGCCTGTGAACATTTAGACCTGAAGATATTTTAATTCAATATTCTTTTTCCTTGATACAACAAAAGAGCTGAAGAATCAACCTTCGGCTCACTTCTCAAGACAACAACAAAAACGAGGGACGTCCTTAAATATTTCAATAACTCTTTTTTATGGCAGGATTTTTAAAAGGTTACGGATTTTATCTTGAGGAAATGACAGCATTCGTTGCGGCTATTACCGCAGCGCCGATTCCCGATCCATCGGCGGTTGGTCTGAGTCTGACTTTCTTCGCTTTTACCCCAAAAAGTTCTCCCATGACCTTCATCGTGTTTTCCCTGAATCCCGGATATTTTTCGAAGAGAGACCCGTCGACGGCGACGGTGTGCTCACCGTCCAGTTTCTCGTCCATCCATGTCAAGACCGCTGCGATCGCCGCCCCGGCAATCCGTGAAGCTCTTCGAGAAACCATACGACAAATCTCCACTGCGGTGTTCCGGTCCCTGTCTGTCACGTCTTTGATTCCAAAATCGGATAAAAAATCAGCGCCCTCCTCCGTTTTCGCAAGATGCTCCGCGGTCAGTACGTATTCCCGGGACAAGGCGGACCGGTCTTTACCCTGGAGAAGAAAACCCCTGTCACTGGCTTCCATAATGACCCTTCGGGCCAGTTCACCGAGATACATCCCCGAAACCATCTTTTCCATGGCTTGGCGGCCCGGGTTCCATGAGGCCCGGTCCAGTTGCTGATCAAAGAAGTTTCTGCCTATCCTGTTGAAGTTTCCCCACTCCATATTGATGATCATTTCGCCGGTTGAACCGGATTCCCGAATTTTTCTGATCCGTCTCATCGCTTCAGGATAACAGGCATTGGTCCCCGTGCCGAGGATCACACCCATGTCACAGGCAGGGTCGCCATAACTTCCCGCCGCCAGGGTTCCCACCGTGTCGTTCACCAGAGCCGTGACACGGACCGCTTCCATCTTTTTACGTCTCAGAGCCTCGGTAAGGAGAAGCACTACGTCACGGCCCTCGACACCGCTTGCGGTGAATCCCTTCGTCCATGTCAGGAGTTTCCCCGATGCCACGCCCGTCTGTGCCACGGGAAAGGAAAACGTAAAAGCAAGATCATGTTTCTCAGACGGATTAAATGCGTGTCGGCGAAAAAATGCGCCGACACTGTCGGCAACGAAATCGAAGAGGTTTTCTCCGCTGCCTTTCATGATTTCAGGAGGAACGGCAAATCGACTGACCCGCTCCGTCTTCGCCCGGCCTTTACCATCAAGGGTCACAGACAAAACCCGGATGTTGCTTCCCCCCAGGTCGAGGGCGAGAAACCGTCCCCGCTCCGTTCCCCGGGGCCGGCCTGTAAATGATGGGATCATCGTGAGGGAACTTTCTTCACCGGCCAGACCTTTTTTCATTTCCTCGTGAAAACAGGTTATGATTTCACGGGCATTGGAAAGAGTTACATCAAAGTTGTTTCTGAGAGAGGAGAGCCACGCGTCGAGACGCTGATCACGATGTGTCAAGGGTCGCTCCTTGGAGGGGATGTTCGCAGTGCTCGCAGGGACGTTCTTAAATTTTTCAATAACGCTTTTTCAGCTCGGAGGGACGTTCTTAAATTTTTCAATAACGCTTTTTCAAACCCTGTTTTTAAAAATTCAAGAACGTTCCTGAACCACTTTCTATTATTTATATCACATATCAGAGCCGCTATCATTTTTTGAGTAAACGGCGGACTTCGGAACGTTACCACCCAGGCGGAATCATTTCTTTCGGTTTCCATGCAAAATCAGGAATCATATTGAATTTGTGCATAATCAGTGTATATAGAACCAATGGTTATGAGAATTTCTGTTTTGTTCGTCTTTTCATCACAGCCAAGGGGGGTTCCATGAAACGGTCCGAAGAAAAGAAGTACGAAAAGCTCAGTCCCTTTGAACTCAAGAACAAACTCATCAACATCGCCGAAACCCACCACGAGCGGATGATGCTCAACGCCGGCCGGGGAAATCCCAACTGGGTGGCTGTCACTCCCCGTCACGGGTTCTTCCGGTTCGGCCTTTTCGCCCTGGAGGAATCTCTTCGGGGGCAGGAGCTGCCGGCCATCGGCGGACCCTGTGACAAAAAAGACATTCTCAAGCGATTCGAAACCTTTCTGAAAAAAAATGAGAAGGAACCGGGCGTA